>JAEEGJ010016565.1_pt1 | contig 16878 bp, 17 predicted proteins | sample 8958761 | NCBI WGS metagenome assembly JAEEGJ01 (sample SAMN16246546, study PRJNA631951) | gut metagenome | biome: gut microbiome; feature: rumen; material: RS-attached | host: Bos | place: Iran: Karaj | collected 2018-10 | reverse complement strand
GACCCGGGCCTTGCCGAGTTAATGGAAAATTACAGCCGCGGAATCCGGCTGTCGCAAAAGTGTATGAAAGCGCTGGAACGGGCGGAGAAGACGATGGATCTTTTGATTCGGGAAGGAAAAGACGAGACGGAGGCACTGGAGCTTGCCGTCGAGGGAGAATAATATGCTGAAGGCGGAGTGGGAAAAACGACGGGCACTGGTCGAAGAGGGCCTTGTACGCGAGCTGCGCGAGAACGAGGCGTTTGACGCGCGGCTTGCGGAGTCGATGAAATACAGTTTGATGGCGGGCGGAAAGCGGCTGCGTCCGATTCTTTTGATGGCGGCGGCGGACGCGGTCGGCGCGCGGGGCGAGGATTATTTGACGTCGGCTTGCGCGTTGGAGATGATTCATACGTATTCGCTGATTCATGATGATTTGCCCGCGATGGATGACGACGATTACCGTCGGGGCATATTGACGAATCATAAAGTTTATGGCGCAGGATTGGCGACACTGGCGGGCGACGCACTGTTGACGCTGGCTTTCGAGGTGCTTTTGCGTCAAAAGGATGCCGCGCCGGAAACGCTCGTGCGCGTCGTGCAGGAGGTCAGTATGGCTGCAGGGCCGAACGGCATGGTCGGAGGGCAGGCACTGGATCTCGCTTCGGAGGGGAAGTCCATCGGACGCGAGACGCTGCAGCGTATGCACATGGCGAAGACGGGTGCGCTTTTCCGTGCGGCGGTTCGTTCCGGCGCGATTCTTGCCGGGGCGGACGATTCGGAACTTGGGGCGTTGACCGAGTATGCGGAAGCCTTCGGACTGGCCTTTCAAATCACCGACGATATCCTCGACGTGACGGGGGACGCGGCGGCCATCGGGAAGCCGGTGGGCAGCGACGAGCGCAACCATAAATCGACGTATGTGACGCTGACTTCGCTGGAGGAGGCCAAACGCCTCGCGCGGGAAGCGGCGGACAGGGCCCATGAAGCGCTTGCGCCGCTGGGCGGAAAAGCGGCGTTCCTCGACGAGCTTGCGGAATATCTTGTGACGAGAGACAGATAAAAACGGGATTGGATGAAAGAAGATATGGGCAATCTTTTGGAGCGGATCGACGATCCGGAACAGCTCCATGATTTGACATTGGAAGAATTGGGCGCGCTGGCGGGCGAGCTTCGCGAGCTTCTTGTGCAGACGGTCTCGCGGACGGGCGGCCATCTGGCGCCGAGTCTCGGCGCGGTGGAGCTGACGCTGGCGCTTTACAGCGTGCTGCATTTGCCGACGGACAAGGTGGTCTGGGACGTCGGCCATCAGGCGTACGCCCATAAAATATTGACGGGACGGCGGGAACGGTTTCAGGAGCTTCGCCAGTGGCAGGGCATCACGGGCTTTCCCTCGCGGGCGGAGTCGGAGTACGACGCGTTCGGCGTCGGTCATGCCAGCACTTCCGTTTCGGCGGCGCTGGGCATGGCGATCGCCCGCGACATCCAGGGGCGCGGCGATCATATCGTCGCGGTCATCGGCGACGGCGCGATGACGGGCGGCGAGGCGTTCGAGGCGCTGAACCATGCGGGCGACCTGGGGACGAACCTGATCGTCGTCTTGAACGACAACGGCATGAGCATTGCCTCCAACGTGGGCGCCATGAGCGAATATCTGTCGCGCATCCGGGTCGCTCCGCAGTACAACCGCGCGAAGGAGGACCTCAAGGATTTCCTCCGCAGCATCCCCCATATCGGCGATACGGTGGTCAAGACGGCGGAATACATCAAGGAGGGCGTCAAGTCCGTATTGGTGCCGGGCGGCCTCTTTGAGGAAATGGGCTTCACCTATATCGGCCCCATCGACGGCCACAATATCCGGCTGATGCGCGACGTGTTCTCGGAGGCCTGCATGCTGGACGGCCCGATCCTCGTCCATGTGCGGACGAAAAAAGGCTGCGGGTATTTGCCGGCGGAAATGGAGCCGGACAAGTTCCACGGCGTCGGCAGGTTTGACGCGGCGACGGGCGCCGTGTATAAAGACCCCGCCGCTCCGGCGTCCTACACGTCGGTGTTCGGCGACGCGCTGATCGAGCTGGCGCAGGAGATGCCGAGGCTGACGGCGATCACGGCGGCGATGCCCGGCGGCACGGGACTGAAAAAGTTTGCCGAGCGCTATCCGAAGCGTTTCTTCGACGTGGGAATCGCCGAGGAGCATGCGGTGACGCTGGCGGCGGGCATGGCGGCTGCGGGGCTTCATCCCGTGGCGGCGATTTACTCGACCTTTGCCCAGCGCGCTTACGACCAGCTGATGCATGACGTCTGCCTGCAAAATCTTCCCGTCACCCTTTGCCTGGACCGGGCCGGGATTGTCGGGGAGGACGGGCCGACCCATCACGGCGTTTTCGACCTCTCGTATCTCAGGACGATGCCGGGTATGACGGTCTTCGTGCCGAAGGACGAAAACGAGCTGCGGGATATGCTCTACACGGCGGTCCACATGGATTCGCCGACGGCGATTCGCTATCCGCGCGGCGCGGGGCTCGGCGTCGAGCTTTCCGAAGGTTTCCATGAGATCGAAGTCGGCAAGGCGGAGGTACTTTCCGAAGGAGAAGACGTGGCGCTGCTGGCGGTGGGCACGATGGTGGACGCCGCGCGGAAGGCGGCGGCGCTCCTTGCGGAAAAGGGCGTCCGCGCTTCGGTGGTCAATATGCGGTTTGTGAAGCCACTGGATACGGACGTTATCGATCGGTTTTCCGATGAAGCAAGACTGCTCGTGACGCTGGAGGAAAACGCATTGGCAGGCGGATTCGGAGCGGCGGTGACGGAGTATCTGGCGGACGCGGGCATCAAGACGCCAGTGCTTCGTATTGGCATTCCGGACCGGTTCGTGCCCCAGGGGGCGCGGAAGAAGCTTTTGGAATCCTGCGGGCTTTTGCCGGAGCAGATTGCGGATAAGATTATGGAGAAGTGGACGGGGCTCTCGTAAAATGGCGAAAGAACGGTTGGACGTACTGCTGGTGAAGCGCGGGCTCGCCGAGAGCCGCGAGAAGGCGAAAACGACGCTGATGGCGGGTCTCGTCCTGGTCGACGGGCAAAAAATCGACAAGGCCGGGACCATGGTGAAGGAGGACGCGGAACTCCGCATCTTGGGCGACGCGCTTCCCTATGTGAGCCGAGGCGGGTTGAAGCTCGAAAAGGCGATGGAAGTCTTCGGGATTTCCCTTGACGGAAAGACAGCCGCCGACATCGGCGCTTCCACGGGGGGATTTACCGACTGCGCGCTCCAAAATGGCGCGTCGAAAGTATTCGCTATCGACGTCGGCTACGGTCAGCTCGCTTGGAAGCTCAGGAACGATCCGCGGGTCGTGAATATGGAACGGACGAATATCCGTTATGTCCGGCCTGAGGATATCGGGGAGTTATTGGATTTCGCTTCTATCGACGTGGCGTTTATCTCGTTGACGAAAGTTTTGGAACCGGCGAAACATTTGCTGAAGGACACGGGAGAGATTGTGGCGCTGATTAAGCCGCAGTTCGAGGCGGGGCGCGGCAACGTTGGCAAGAAAGGCGTCGTGCGCGACCCTGAGGTGCATGAGAGAGTAATCCGCGAGATCGCGGCCTATAGCCGGGAAATAGGATTCTTTCCGGCTGGGTTGACTTTTTCGCCCATCAAAGGGCCGGAAGGGAACATCGAATACCTCGTGCGGCTTGTGCAGTCGGAAAACGGGCCGGACGCGGCGACGGAGGAAAAGATTTCCGGGGTTGTGGAAGAAGCGCACAGAACGCTGGATTAGGGAAGGGAAGAACGGTAATGATGCAGATCGCGGTGTTTCCGAATATAGACAAGGAAGACGCGCCAAAAGTCATGGCGCGTATTTTCCGGTTCTTTCGGAATAAGGACGTGCGTCTGATGATGTCGCCGGAGGATGCGGCCTTTTTTCATGGCGAGGAATACGGCGTCCCCGATATCGGCGAGCAGCCTATGGATATGGCGCTTTCCATCGGAGGCGACGGCACGCTGCTCGGCGTGTGCCGCCGCGTTTACGAGAAGAACGCCCCCGTCTGCGGCGTGAACATCGGCACCTTCGGCTTTTTGGCGGATATCGAGCTGACGGAGCTGGAAGCGAAGCTGGAGAAGATCTTGCGCGGCGAGTATTATCTGGAAGAACGCATGGTCATTTCAGGGTTTGTGCAGAGCGAGGGCAAGGAGGAACGCTTCCTCGGACACGCCCTCAACGACGTGGTCGTTACGAAGGGCGGCGCGGCGCGTATGCTCCAGCTCGGTCTCACGGTGAACGGCTTCCATGTGATGGACTGCAAGGCGGACGGGCTGATCGTATCGACGGCGACCGGCTCTACGGCCTATTCCCTTTCTGCGGGCGGGCCGCTGGTCAATCCCAAGATCAAGGCTCTGCTTTTGACGCCGATTTGCCCGCACACGTTTAACGCGCGGCCTATCGTCATGGACGAAGACGACGAGATCAAGATTGACGTCGCCGCGCTGCACCGGGATATCATGGTGACGTTCGACGGGCAGGAGAGCTTCCATATCCTGCCGGGGGACGCGATCATTGTGCGGCGCGCGCCGCTTCCGGCGAAAATCGTCAAGTTCGACGACAAGAATTATTATCAGACCATCCGGACGAAGCTTCTTTACGGTGCGTAGTTCGAAAAGGCGGCGTTTTTATGAAAAAAGATGAGCGTATGAAATCGCTTCGGCAGGAAAAGATACGGGAAATCGTCGAGAATTATATCGTGGAGACCCAGGAAGACTTGGCGGAGCGTCTTCGCCGGGAGAATATCGCGGTAACGCAGGCTACGGTTTCCCGCGATATCAAGGAATTGATGCTCGTCAAAGTGCCGATGCCGACGGGCGGAGGACGTTCCCGGTATGCGTTCCCTCCTTCGGAAAGCGGTTCGCGTAAAGAAAACCGGTTGGGAAGCCTTTTTGAGGATGCCGTTACGGGCGTCGACGCTTCCGGCGCTCTCGTCGTCCTGCGGACGCTTCCGGGCATGGCGAACGCCGTCGCTTCCGCTCTCGACGCGGCGCAGTGGCCGGAGATTTTAGGGACGGTGGCTGGCGACGACACGATCTTTGTCGCCGTGAAACCGGAAACCGCCGCGGACGCCGTTGTAAAACGCATGCGGGTCATGCTTGGGAGGAACGCGTAATGCTGAAAACGCTGACCGTATGGAATTTTGCGCTTTTGGAGCATGTCGAGATCGATTTCGACGCGGGGCTCAATATTCTGACGGGCGAGACGGGCGCGGGCAAGTCCATTCTGATTGACGCTCTCGGCGCGGTGCTCGGGCACCGGCTTTCCGCGGATGCGATTCGTACGGATTGCGACTGGCTGCGCGTCGAGGCGATTTTTGATATTTCCGGGGAAAAGCGGATTCATGCGCTGTTGGCGGATCAGGCCATCGACGACGAGGACGATTCGCTGATTATTACGCGGCAGATTACCACGAAGGGGAAAAACGTGATCCTCGTCAACGGCTGCCATGTGACCGTGGGGACGCTTCGGGCCCTCGGGGAATTCTTGGTGGATATTCACGGGCAGCATGAGAATTTGGCTCTCGTCCGTGCGGACAACCAATTTGCCCTGTTGGACGGCAGCGACGACGGCCTCCCAAAACTCCGTGGGGAATATGCGGAGGCGTTTCGCGCGTGGAAAGAAGCGGACGAGGCCTTGGCGGAGAAAAAATCCTCGGCGGAGACGTCCGCCGACCGGATGGACATGCTGAAATGGCAGGCGAAGGAAATCGGCGACGCGAATCTTCGTCCGCATGAGGACGAAGAACTGGAAGCGGAGATCAACCGCCTTTCCAATGCGGAGCGCATCACGGAGAACGTGGGCGAAGCCGCTGCGCTCTTGGAGGGCGGTGCGGAGAGCGAAGGCATACTGGCCGACGTGGGGGCGCTGCAGCGCCGGATTGAGGCTCTGCGGCAATTCGACAAGACCTTTGACGAAACGGCGCCGATGCTGGAGGACGCGGTCTGCCAGCTGAAGGAAGTTTTTTATACCGTGCAGGGCTATCGGGACGGTTTGGAGTTCGACCCGGAGAGGCTCGACGAACTGCAGTCCCGCATGGACGCCATCGACAAGCTGGAGAAAAAATACGGAGCCACCATCGAGGCGGTGCTCGCCTATCGGGAAAAAATAGAGAACGAGATCGAGAGCTTCGAGAATTACGACGAGATTGTCGCCGCGCTGGAAAAGAAATGCACGGAGGCAAGGGCGGAGGCCGAGCGTCGGGCGGCGCTTCTGACGGCGGCGCGGAAAAAGGCGGCGCAAAAGCTTTCCGGCGAAATCACGGAGCAGCTTTCCGCGTTGGGGATGCCCGACGCGAAATTTGAAATCGCCCTGCGTCCGACGGAACTTTCGGCGCGGGGCGCCGACGAGATTGAGATCCTGTTTTCCGCCAACGCGGGAGAGCCGGAAAAGCCGCTCTCCAAGGTGGCTTCCGGCGGCGAATTGTCCCGTATCGCGCTGGCGGTGAAGACCGTAGCGGCGGCGGGGGACTCCGTGGCGCAGAGCATGGTGTTCGATGAGATCGATACGGGCATCGGGGGCCGTACGGCGCAAATGGTCGCGGAGCGCATCGCCCGCGTGGCCGCGTACAGGCAAGTGCTTTGTATTACCCATCTGCCGCAGATCGCCTGCATGGCGGACGTTCACTATTATTTGGAGAAAACGGCGAAAGGCGGAAAGACTTCCACCGACGTTCGGCCCCTCGCCGCGAAAGAGCGCGCCCAGGAGATTGCCCGCATGGCGTCGGGGGCGGAAACGACGGCGGCTTCTCTCGGCAACGCGAAGGAAATGATCGCGCGGGCCGCCGAGATAAAGAAATCTTTGCGGAAATAGGAGGCGCGAAATGTACGAAGACTTGATAGAAAAGAAAATCTCAGGAGAAAGCGTCTTCGACGGGAAGCTGCTCCATGTGCGGCGCGATACGGTGCTTTTGCCGAACGGCCATGAGACGGTGAGGGAGTGGGTCAAGCATCCCGGCGCCTCGGCGGTGCTTCCGGTTCTGGAAGACGACAGCGTGATTTTGGTGCGGCAGTATCGCTATCCCGTCGGGCGCGTGACGCTGGAAATTCCGGCGGGCAAGCTGGACGTGGCGGGAGAAGATCCTCTGGAGTGCGCGAAACGGGAATTGAAAGAGGAAACGGGATACTCTGCCGCGGCTTATGAAAAGCTGTTTTCCCTGGCGACTACGGTGGGATTTTCCGACGAATGGATTCATATTTATTTGGCAGAAGGGCTCACGGCCGGGGAGGATTGCCCGGACGAGGATGAATTCATCAATACCGTCCGCATGCCGCTGGCCGAAGCGGTAGAAAAGATTTACGACAACACGATCATCGACGGCAAGACCGTCACCGCGCTTTTGATGTATGCGGCGCGGAAGGAAAAGGAGCGTTGAGATGTTTGGCTTCAGCTTGATGGAAATGGTGGCGGGACTGCCGGGGCTGATTATGGCGCTGGCGCTGCATGAATACGCCCATGCACGGGCGGCGGTGGCGATGGGGGATTTCACGCCGCGTATGATGGGGAGGCTCACGGTGAACCCGTTGGCGCATATCGACCCCATCGGCTTTGCGATGCTTCTGATCGCGCGGTTCGGATGGGCGAAGCCCGTCGTCATCAATCCGCATAATTTCCGGGACCGGAAAAAAGGAGAAATACTTGTGGCGCTGGCTGGTCCCGCCATGAATTTCTTGCTGGCGTTCCTCGGCCTCGGCGTGATGCTCTTCCTCACGCGCAAGATGCACATGGAAATGAGCTACGGCCTGCGTGCGGTGCTTTGGCTCATCGTCGTTTACAACATCAACTTCGGCATCTTCAATCTGATTCCGCTGCCGCCGCTTGACGGCTCGCGGATCCTGATGGCGGTGCTGCCTTATGAGATGCAGTATCGTTTCGCGGCGCTGGAGCGGTACAGCATGATTATTTTCATCATCTTTATTGCGACGCCGATTTTGGGGTATATCTTAGTGCCGATCGCCCAATTCCTTTTGGGCTTGTTCAGCGCCGTTTGGCTGACGCTTTTATAACCGCTTTTGCCTGCGGGATAAGGAACGGATAAAGGTCGAAGGAGCCTTCCGAGATGTCGGAGGGCTCCTTTTTTCGCGATTTTTTATAAAATTTGACAGCATAAATAAAGCATGATATACTAAAAAATTTTTACACGGGGGAAATTTTTGTGCTATAATAACACTACAGTCGGAGAAGAGGAGGTGAGCGTTTGCTTCAGGTTGGAGATCAAGTGGTTTATCCGATGCACGGCGCGGGCGTAATCGCGGACATCGAGCAGTGCGAAGTCATGGGCGAGGTGAAGTCTTATTATGTCCTCAAGATGCCCATTGGCAGCATGAAAGTAATGATACCCACGGACAATGTGGAAAACATCGGATTGCGCGACGTAATTTCGGAAGAAGGCGTCGAAAAAGTGGCGGAGGTATTGGCGGATACGCCGGAGCGTGCGGTCGGCAGCTGGAACAAACGCTTTCACTCGACGCTGACTCGGATGAAGTCGGGGGATATCTGCGACGTGGCTGCGGTGGCCCGCAATCTGATCCTGCAAGACAGGGTCCGCAAGATTTCCAGCGGCGAACGCCGCCTGCTGGAGCTTGCCAAGCAGATATTGGTGAGCGAGCTTGTTTACGCCTGCGACAAAAAGCCGGAAGAAGTGACCGCATGGATGGACGGGATTTTGGAAAAAAACGGCTTCGATGCGTAATGAAATCTCGCTTTGACAAAAACGGATGAATTGAGTATTATGAATTTATCCGTTTTTTTCTTTATCATTTATTATTGAAAGGAGGTGAACAAGATGCTTGACAAAGTTTTGCGTTTCTTTATTGCCGCGCTTTTGGCGGTGGCCGGAGCCGCGCTGATGCAGCTGGCCAGTCCTTCTTTGACGCAGTTCATCGGGACGGAGATATTGAAGACGGACATGGGATTTTTCCGCATGACGCTGGCGAGCCTGCTCTGTATTTTGGTGGGCGGCGCGTTGGGCGCGTTGGTCGGTATGCTGACGGCGTCGTACTTCATTTCCGCGCTGAAACGGTTTGCCGCGTGGGTGGAAACGCAGCTCAACAAGATGCCGATTCATGACGTGATCGCGGGCGTGGTGGGGCTATCTCTCGGACTTATTCTTGCTACATTATTAGGCGCCGCATTTTCCCGCATTCCCATCGTGGGGAATTATCTCCCGGTGGTGTTCGCCATCGTATTCGGCTACTTGGGCATTCGCATCACGATGACGAAGCGCGAGGAAATCGAGGAGATGTTCAACTTCATTCCGCGGTTTTTCAAGGAAATCTTGAAGGCGCGCGACGTGAAGCCGGAGCCGCTGCCATTGCCGGTTCAGCCCGAGGCGCTTCCAGTGCCGAAGACGGAAATCACGGGCGGGGATAAGCGGTATAAGCTTTTGGACACCAGCGCCATTATCGACGGGCGCATCGCCGACGTGATCGACAGCGGGTTTATCGAAGGCACGCTCTTGATTCCCGTTTTCGTGTTGGAAGAACTCCAACGGATCGCGGATTCGGCGGACGCATTGAAGCGGGTGCGCGGCCGGCGCGGCCTCGACATTCTCCAAAAGATACGTTCGGAGGCAAGATTGCCGGTGGAGATCGACAGCCGGGATTTCGACGACATCGCGGAGGTGGATTCGAAACTGGTGCGGCTGGGACAGCTTGTCGGAGGAAAAATCGTCACCAACGATTACAATCTGAACAAGGTCGCGGAGCTGCAGGGCGTTTCCGTGCTGAACGTCAACGAGCTGGCGAATGCGGTGAAACCCGTGGTGGTTCCCGGCGAATCCATGCATGTGACGGTGGTAAAGGACGGCAAGGAACAGGGACAAGGCGTCGCCTATCTTGACGACGGTACGATGATCGTCATCGAGGGCGGTCATCGCCATCTGAACCAGGATATCGACGTGGAAGTGACGTCCGCGCTGCAAACGGCGGCAGGGCGCATGATTTTCGCAAAGCCGCGGCGGTACGCGAAAAACTAATGCAAGGGAGTGAACGCAAGGCGTTTTGACGATGCTTTGCGTTCGCTCTTTTTTGGTGGTTCGAAAAGGAGGAAACAATATGGTTTCGGTGATTTTCCCCGCCGCGGGCGAGGGCCGTCGCATGAACGCGGGAAAGAACAAGGTGCTTTTGGAACTGATGGGGAAGCCGATTCTCGTTCGGACGCTGCTGCGTTTTTCGGAATGCTCGGCGGTGGATGATTTTATCGTCGTGGTGGGCGAGGAAGACGTGGCGCTGGTGGAGCGGGAATTGCAGAAGGTAGGCGGCCTGAAGCCCTTCCGTGTGGTGGCGGGCGGCTCGGAGCGGCAGTACAGTGTGCGGAACGGCCTCGCGGCGCTGCATCCGGACGCGGAAGTGGTATTGGTGCACGACGCGGCTCGGCCGCTGGTTTCCGTGAAGACCATCGAGGCAGTGACGGCCGAGGCATGGCGCTCGGGCGCGGCAATCGCCGCCGTGCGCGCGAAAAACACCATCAAAGTGGTGCGGGGGGACGGCGTGGTGGAAAGCACGCCGAATCGCGCCAATCTTTGGGAAATCCAGACGCCGCAGGGCTTTCGCCGCGATATTCTCGAAGCGGCGTACCGACGGGCGGAGGCGGATGATTTCCTCGGCACGGACGATGCGGCGCTGGTGGAACGAATGGGGCTCCCCGTGCGCGTAGTGGAAGGCAGCTATCGGAATATCAAGGTCACGACGCCGGAGGATCTTTGGGTGGTGGAGACCTTCATGGAGCGCGACGTGATCGGTACGGTCAAGGCGAAAATGGAAAGCGCCGGAGAGGACATCGAGTCGGCTCTCAGCGGTCTCGATGCTTTCGCCGACAAGCTGGCCGCGACGGTCAGCGAGAAGATTCGGGCGTATCGGAACAAGGAGGAAAATAAATGACGAGGTTTGGCATGGGCTACGACGTGCATCGTCTCGTCGAGGGACGAAAGCTGATTCTCGGCGGCGTGGAAATTCCTTGGGAAAAAGGGCTTTTAGGCCATTCGGACGCGGACGTGCTTTTGCACGCAGTGGCGGACGCATTGCTGGGCGCGGCGGCTCTCGGCGACATCGGGCGGCATTTCCCCGATACGGATGAGAAATTTGCAGGCGCGGACAGCATGAAGCTCCTGGCGGAGGTCGTTCGGCTCGTTGGCGAAAAGGGTTACCGCGTCGGAAACGTGGACGCGACAATCGTGGCGCAGGCGCCGAAGCTTGCGCCTCATATTGAAAAAATGGCGGAAAATATTGCCCGCGTCCTCGGCGTGGAGCGCGACTGCGTGAACGTCAAGGCGACGACGGAAGAGCGCCTCGGCTTCACCGGCAGCGGCGAGGGCATGTCGGCCTACGCGGTGGCGGGAATTGAAAAGGAAACGGGAAGATGAAATTCGCGCATATCTCAGACCTGCATTTGGGGAAGCGGCTTTATGAGCGTTCCTTTTTGGAGGAGGACCAGCCGTTCATTTTGCGGCAGATTTGCGAGGCGCTGCGGCAGGAAAAGCCGGACGCCGTGCTGATTGCCGGGGACATCTACGACAAGAGCGCGCCTTCGGCGGAGGCGGTGCGGCTGTTCGACGACTTCCTTTCGGAGCTTTCGGCGGACGGGCAGACGGTGTTCGTTATCAGCGGCAACCATGACTCGGCGGCGCGGGTGGCTTACGGCGGACGCATCATGGCGAAAAGCGGCGTCCATGTTTCCGCGCCCGCTTACGACGGAGAAGTTCGTCCGGTGACGCTGACGGACGAGCACGGCCCCGTCGACATTTTTCTGTTGCCGTTTGTGAAACCGATTCACGTGTCGACGGCGTTTCCCGAGGAAAAGATAGAGAGCTATACGGATGCGCTCCGCGTCGCGGTGGAACACATGGCTCTCGATCCGAAGCGGCGCAGCGTTCTGGTCGCTCATCAGTTCGTGACGGGAGCGACGCGCTCGGATTCGGAGGAAATCTCCGTCGGCGGGCTGGACAATGTGGACGCTTCGGCGTTCGAGTCTTTTTCTTACGTCGCCCTTGGTCATATCCACCGCCCGCAGAATATCGGCTCGGCGCGCGTGCGTTATTCCGGTACGCCGCTCAAATATTCGTTTTCCGAGGCGGGCGATGAAAAGTCGATCACGATTGCCGAGCTGGATGTGAAAGGAGAGGTCGCCCTTCGCACGATCCCGCTGAAGCCTTTGCATGAGCTGCGGGAAATCAGGAATACCTACGATGAATTGATGAAGCAGGAGAATTACAAAGGCACGGCGACGGACGATTATCTCCGTATCATATTGACGGACGAAGAGGACGTGCCGGACGCCATGCGAAAGCTGAAGACCGTCTATCCGAACGTCCTTCGTCTCGATTACGACAACGCGCGGACGAGGAGCGGCGCCGTCGTTCCCGACGCGCCTTCGGCGGAGGTGAAAACGCCGCTGTCGTTGGCGGAGGATTTTTACGCGCTGCAAAACGGGCAGCCTATGAGCGAGGCGCAGTCCGACTACCTCGGACGGCTGATTGACACGATTTGGGAGGAGCAGGCATGAGGCCGCTGGTATTGACGATGACGGGCTTCGGCCCTTACGCGGAGAAAACGACCGTCGATTTTTCGCGCCTTGGCGATCGGGGGCTTTATTTGGTCACGGGAGATACGGGCGCGGGAAAGACGACGATTTTCGACGCGATCGTGTTCGCGCTTTACGGCGCGACCAGCGGCGGCACGCGAACGGCCTCGATGCTCCGCTCGAAATATGCGGCGCCGGATACGCCTACGGAGACGGAGCTTCGTTTTTTATTGCGGGGCAAGGAATATGTCGTAAAAAGAAATCCGGAATACGAACGCCCGAAACTGCGCGGTACAGGCACGACAAAAAAGACGGCCGCCGCGGAGCTGATCCTGCCCGACGGAAGCGTCGTGACGAAAGCCCAGGACGTCACGAAGCGCGTCGAGGAGCTTTTGGGACTGAACGCGACGCAGTTCATGCAAATCGCGATGATTGCGCAGGGGCAATTTTTGCGGCTTCTGCTGGCAAAAACGGAGGAACGGCAGAAGATTTTCCGCGGCATTTTCCACACGGAACGGTTTGAGCGGCTGGCGGCGGCGGTGAATAGCGACGCCAACGAAGCGGAGCGGGAATGCCAGCGAGCCCGTGATAAGGCTCAGGGGTTGATGGCCGACATTGAATGCGCGGAGGACGCGCCTCAGGCGGAACAGGCGCAGAAAGCGCGGGCCGGCGAACTTTTGACGGAGGACGTGAAACAACTCCTCCACGAATTGATCGAGATCGATGAGGCGGCAAAGACGGCGAAAGACGATGAACTGCAAAAGATCGACGAAGCAATCAGCGAATTGGACAAGCGTATAGAACGCGTAAAAGAGAGAGAGAAAGCGCGGCAAAGCCTGCAAGAGGCAAAGACGGAGGCGGAAAACCACGTTCCCGCGTTGGCGGCGGCGAAAGAGGCGGAGAAACAGGCAGCGGAGCGCGCAAAGGAAGCGGAATCCTTTGCGCGGGAGGAAGCGCAGATTGAAAAGGAGCTTCCCGAATACGAGGCGGCGGAAGCGAAGCAAAACGAATTCAAGCGTCACGCTGAGGCGGCGAAAAAAGCCGTCGAAGAGGAAGCCGAGGCGAAAAAAGCAAAAAAGACCGCAGGCGAGCGGCTGGAGAAGGAAAAAGAAGAATTGCGCGCCCTCGCACAGGTGGGAGAGGAGCGGGAAAAGCTCGTCGCTGATAAAGATAAAATTCTTCGTCGCCTTCGAGAAATCAGCGATTTGGCCGAGGAAATGAAAAAGTACGAGGCTCTGTTCACGGAAATTCATGAGATGCGAAAAGAATATGAGGCCAAAATCCCAGATTGGAAAGAAAAGGCGTTGCGCCATTCCTATGCTGAAGATGCTCGTCTTAATGAACAAGCGGGATATATTGCAACGACAAGGCTTCAACCAAACGAACCTTGTCCGGTTTGCGGGGCTTTGGATCATCCGCATCCTGCAAAGATTTCAGTGAATGCACCCAAAGACGAAGAGGTACAGTTTCTTCAAAAAGTGCGAGACGAAGCGAAAGCTGTATTGGATAGGTTACAAGGACGCATTGATCAAGGTAAAAAAGAGTTTTTGGCACGCAAAGAGGAGCTTTTGAAATCCATTAAAGCGCGCTTGGGTGATTATACGACAGCCGAGGCGCGGGAGCGTTTGCCTGAGGCCGTCGCCGAGCTGGACAGTAAACTGGCCGACGTTGAGAAGCGGCTGCGGCAAAAAGAAGAAGAAGCAAAGCGTAAAGCTGCGTTGGAAAAAACAATCCCGCAGGACGAAAAAACGGCAGCGGAGGCCGACGTGCGAATCGCGGAGGCGGGCGCAAAGCGCGCGTCGGCGGAGACGGCGCGGGACGCGGCGGAAATCGCGTGGAAGGAGATTTCCGCGAAATTGCGCTTCCAATCGAAGCGGGAGGCCGAGGCGCGAAGGAACGCTTTGCGCGCCGAATGCGAAAAACGGCAAAATGTAAAAAAGCACGCGGAAGAGGCCGTGAAGCAGCAGGAAAAGAAAGCGCAGGAATTGGCGGAACGAATCAAGCTTCTCGAACAGAGCATTGCCGAGGCGCCGCAGGACGAGTTCGACGCGCTCCGCGCCGAGCGGACGGCGAGGGCAGGCGAACGGGCGGGGCTGTTCAATCTGCAAAAGGAACTGCACAAGCGGCTGGAGAACAACCGTAAAACGCTCGATAATCTGCAAAAAGCGTCAGGAGATTTGGGAAAACTGGAACTGCGTTTTCAGTGGCTCAAAGCCCTTGCCGATACGGTGATGGGAAAAATCGGCGCGCGGGAAAAGATCATGCTGGAAACCTATGTGCAGATGCGGTACTTTGAGCGCATCGTCGCACGGGCCAACGTGCGCCTTCTCGTCATGTCCGGCGGTCAGTATGAATTGCGGCGGCGCGTTGAGGCGACGACGAAAAAGAGCCTGAGCGGGCTCGAGCTTGACGTGGTCGATCATTACAATGGGTCGATTCGCGGCGTCGAGACGCTGTCCGGCGGCGAATCCTTCAAGGCGTCTCTGTCGCTGGCTCTCGGGCTTGCCGATGAAATCCAGTCCTCGGCGGGCGGCGTGGAACTCGATACGCTGTTTGTGGACGAGGGGTTCGGCTCCCTCGACGACGAATCGCTGGAGCAGGCCATGCGCGCCTTGGCGTCCCTTTCCGACGGGCGTCGCCTCGTCGGCGTTATTTCCCATGTCGGCGCGCTGAAAGAACGGATCGACAAAAAAATTCTCGTGACGAAGGCGCGGGAGCAAGGCAGCCGCGTCAAGATAGAGGCGTGATACGGACGGCAGATTATTGTTTGACAACCCTTCCTCCTTGTGGTATCATATCGACGGTCAAATGCGCGAAAGCGCGTTTTCCCCAACCGCACGGCGAGGTTTTTTAGAAACATGTTATCGCGCAGGACAAATTTTCATAGGCAAGGCGGCAGGCGCGAAGTCGTAGTCAGAGTGCTACGTCGAGCGCCGACAACGACGCCTATGGAAATTTGAGCAAGCGAGGGTGTACCGTAGTCGGCGAGTAAACCATTAGGGAGGTGTAAGAGAAGAATGTACGCAATCATCAAGACCGGCGGCAAGCAGTACAAGGTGGCCGAGGGCGACGCGATTTACGTCGAGAAGCTCGAGGCGGCCGTGGACGACGCCGTCACGTTTGATCAGGTGCTTACGGTCGTTACGGACGGCGGCGTAAAAGTCGGCAAGCCGCTTGTTTCTGGCGCGAAGGTCACGGGCAAGGTCCTTGAGCAGGGCAAGGAGAAGAAGATTCTCGTCTTCAAGTACAAGGCTAAGTCCAACTACCGTCGTCGTCAGGGCCATCGTCAGCCCTATACGAAGGTCTCCATCGAGAAAATCGAGGCGTAAGCCTTCATGATTGAGATCGAGATTTACGAAGAGAAAGACGGCAGGATATCCGCCTTTTCTGTGCACGGGCACAGCGGCACTGCGCCGAAGGGCCGGGATATCGTTTGCGCGGGCGTTTCCACGTTGGCGCAGACCGCTCTTTTGGGCCTGGGAAGGCATTTGCATCGGGAACTTGATTATAATATCGACCCGAGCGGGGACCTTCACATGACGCTCAGGGAAGCGCCTGATGATTTTACGGAAGCAATATTGCGAACGATGCGTATGGGATTCGAGGAAATCGAAAGAGCCTATCCCAACGCCGTTCGCACACGGATTCTGAACGGAACATCCGGGAGGTGAAGGTTATGAATTTTACGTTTGATTTGCAGCTTTTCGCTCATAAGAAGGGCGTTTCGAGCACGCGCAACGGCCGCGACAGCCATGCGAAGCGTCTCGGCGTCAAGGAACAGGCGAATACGGTGGTGACCGCTGGCAGCGTTCTCGTTCGTCAGCGCGGTACGCATTTCCACCCGGGAACGAACGTCGGCCGGGGTAAGGACGACACGCTTTTTGCGAAAGTCGCCGGAAGGGTCGCCTTCGAGCGCAAGGGCCGCTATAACCGCCAGGTCAGCGTGTACCCGGTGGAGGAGGCAGCGACGGTGTAATCCGTCCGCACGGAAAAGCATTGGAAATACCTGCGCTTCGCGGCGCAGGTATTTTTTTAAGGAGTTCATATGCAGTTCATAGACCGAACTACAATTACAGTCAAAGGCGGCGACGGCGGCAACGGCAAATCCGCTTTTCGCCGGGAGAAGTTCGTGCCGAAAGGCGGACCTTCGGGCGGCGACGGCGGGCGCGGCGCGGACGTCGTTTTCGTCGTGGACAACAACATGAATACGCTGTTGGAATTCCGCTATCATCGGAAATTCCTCGGACAGAACGGCGAGAACGGCGACATCAAGAACCAGTTCGGCGCCTGCGCGCCGCCCTGCATCGTCAAGGTGCCGCCGGGAGCGATCGTTAGGGACGCG
>JAEEGJ010016563.1_pt1 | contig 16879 bp, 8 predicted proteins | sample 8958761 | NCBI WGS metagenome assembly JAEEGJ01 (sample SAMN16246546, study PRJNA631951) | gut metagenome | biome: gut microbiome; feature: rumen; material: RS-attached | host: Bos | place: Iran: Karaj | collected 2018-10 | reverse complement strand
TCAGTTGCTCGTCCATAGTTATTTTGCTCCTGCTTTAAGTCCTCTTATCACACTCGAGGTGAACCCCGCGTGCTCCATTTCGTTCAGTCCCTTGATGGTCACGCCACCGGGTGTCGTCACCAGGTCGATGGCGGCCTCAGGGTGCAGGCCCGTGGCTTCGAGAAGCTCCACGGCGCCCTTCATGGTCTGCATGACAATCTGCTTGGCCTCGTCGGCCTTGAAGCCCAGCTCAACGCCGCCCTCAGAGGCGGCACGGACATATCGCATGGCGTAGGCGATGCCACAAGAGGCCAGCGTGGTGCCGGCGGCGAGATGGCTCTCCTCGGTGACGATGGTGCTGCCCATTGTGTCGAACAGCGACTTCACGCGCTCGGTGTGCTGGGGCTGTGCATCGTCGCATGGTGCGATGAATGTCATCGACTGCAGCTGGGCGATGGCTATGTTGGGAATGACGAGGAACGTGGGAATCATCTTCCCCTCCTTCGTCAGCCACTCGCGGATGGTGCTGCCCTTGACGCCGGCAGCCACCACAACCAGCAGTTGCTGGTCGTAGTCCAGCACGTCCTTGATGCTTTTCAGTACTTGTTCTACCAGCCAAGGCTTCACTACGACACACACGATGTCGGCACCCTGTGCAGCCAGCTGATTGCTGGGGGTAGCGGTGATGCCCATATTGGCAAACTTGTCGCGTGTCTGGCGTACGGGGTCACTCACGCAGATATCCTCGTTCTGTATGTAGTCTCCCTTGATGAGTCCCTCGGCAATGGCACCACCCATGGCACCCGCTCCAATGATTGAAATCTTCATAAAGTCTTCAGTATCTTGTTTAGTTTTTCAATGAATAAGTCTGCGTCTGCTTTCGTCAGGCAGAGTGGCGGCAACAGCCTCAACACATTCTGTCCGGCACAACCGGTGAAGCAGTGCTCCTGGTAGATGAGTGGCTGGCGCACGTCCTTGTGGGGAATGTCCAGGTCGATGCCAATCATCAGACCACGGCCACGCACCTCTTTAATATGTGGACTATCGATAGCCTTCAACTGTTCAATCAGGTAGTCACCCACCTCGCGGGCATTCTCGACAATGTTCTCCTGTTCGTACACGTCGAGCACAGCCAGTGCAGCAGCACAAGCCAGGTGGTTGCCGCCAAACGTGGTGCCCAGCTGTCCGTAGACGGGTTGGAAGTCGGGGCTAATCAGTACGCCACCCATGGGGAATCCGTTGGCAATACCCTTGGCAACGGTGATGATGTCGGGCTTGATGCCCAGCCACTGGTGGGCAAAGAACTTACCCGAACGTCCATATCCGCACTGTATCTCGTCGCATATCAGTGTAGCGCCATAGCGCTTGCAGGCATATGCCAGGTCCTGGGCAAACTTCGGTGTAGCCATCTGGATACCGCCCACACCCTGTATGCATTCCAGAATGACGGCAGCGACACCACCGCGTGACAGCTCGCGCACCCATGGCTCTATATCGTTCAGCGGCAGGAAGCGCACATGGTGGTTGTCGTTCAGCGGAGCCACAATCTTCGGGTTGTTGGTTACCTCGACAGCCAGCGACGTACGGCCATGGAACGACTTCTCGCACGACAGGATGCGTGTAGCCTGCGGATTCTTGAACGATGCCAGCTTCAGCGCATTCTCGTTGGCCTCGGCACCGCTGTTAATCAAGAACAGCTGGTAGTCCTCATAACCGCTAATCTTACCCAGACGCTCGGCCAACTGCTGCTGCAGGGTATTGATGACGGAGTTCGAGTAGAACCCAATCTTCTGCAACTGTTCAGTCACCTTCTGGATGTAGTGGGGGTGGGAGTGACCTATCGAGATGACGGCATGACCGCCATAGAGGTCCAGATACTCCTGACCCTTGTCGTCCCAAACCTTACAACCCTGTCCCTTCACGATGTTCACGTCGAACAGGGGGTAAACGTCGAATAGTTTCATATACGCTCCTTTTTTATTTAAAAATCGGGTGCAAAGATACACTAAATATCTGATAACACCAACTTTCCAACAGCTTTTTTGCAAATTTACGCATTTCGTTGCATAAACATGCAGAAACAAGAACACACAGGGTTCAAGAAACGACAATGATTTTATTTAGCGACGACCTGGATATTGTCGTTAAATATATGAGTTGTCGTTAAGATATTAAAGTTGTATTTGCTTTTTGCAAAAATCGCCGATTTCATCGGGGGTTTTTCATATTTCTGAACGTTGCTGATGTATGCTCAGAAATTATCCATTCCATCGAATAAAATGTTAAATTGTAATTATGGGACAATTATCTGTAGGCATTCTATTACTTTTCGCCTAAAAAATACTATCTTTGTCACCTATTTATATAAGATTTAAAACTAAAACCTAATAAATTATGAAACAATCTAGATTACTATTGATGTTGTTGGGGCTGTTCTTCAGCTTCATTTCACTAAGTGCTCAAGCCGTATGGGACGGCACTGTAGCAACGTCGTTTGCTGGCGGTTCGGGAACACAAGATGACCCGTATCTCATCTCGAATGGTGCAGAACTAGCCTATCTGGCACAGATTACCAATGAGGATGCCGACGGCAGTCTGACTCGAGACAAGTATTTCAAGTTGACAGCTGACATCGTGCTCAATCGCGATGTGCTCAACGATGATTTTACACTAAATGGTATACCTGCCAATGTCTGGCAGCCCATAGGTGAACCGAATCATAAGTTCTTTGGTAATTTTGATGGTGGAAAGCACCGAATCTATGGACCTTATATGCCAAATCCACAACAGTTGAATTATAATGGCGTGATTGGTTTTTGTGATGGTGCTACTATTCACGACTTGTGTGTAGTTGATGGCTACACTAAAGGCGGCAGCGCAAATGGTCTTGTGGTCGGTCAGGCAGCCAATAGTACTATCAGTCGTTGCTATGCATCTGGTCGTGCAGAGGGAGGTAGTTCCGCAGGCCTTATTGTCGGACTGAATCAAAAGGGAATGATTGAGTGCTGTTACTCCAATGGTTATGTTGTTGCCTCTTATTCTCATGGAGGAATTGTAGGCGAAATCAGTTCTGGTACTACACAGAATTGTTTTTCGGTAGTAACTTTAGGATCAGGCTACTACTATGGTAGTTGTGTAGGTCGATTGAATGGTGGTAATGTATCCAATGTATATAACGACAATGATGTTTGCAAGACGAGTCCCGTGGGTAGGACAGAATCTAACTCCACCACAAAAGACTGTCAGGGTTTGACGACCAAGGTAATGAAGAAAGCATCGTTCCTTGAATTGTTAGGCGAACCTTTTGAATATGTGGAGGACAATTACCCCTGGATTCCCGGTATGATGTGTGTTGGCGAATACTGGGGTAACGGACATCAGCTCACCCTTGATGAAGTGACAAACGGAGAGAACTGCACAATCGGTTTCTATAAAGGCTATGATGGTACTACATTCTCGGGAAGAATTCCATCGGGTGACCGTCTGGATCTTGCTTCTGGCGAGACGCTCTATGTCCGTTTGAAGTTGGCTGCAAACAAGTTGCTAGCACTCGATGATGGTATGAAAGCAACCAATCAGAACACTGGCGAAGCTATTCCTGTCAAGGTACTAAGCGACTCGCTCCTCACGTTCCAATGGCCAGGGGCACCTGTATCGATTTCTGCTGACTTCATCGATGCTGCCTATTGTGGTAAGGAAGAAGGTGGTAGAAACGTGATGTGGCAGAAGTTCATGCTCGAGGGAAACTATTATAAACTGGTGTTTACCGGCCAAGGCGAGATAGCAGACTTTAGCGATAATAGTTTTGGCAGACCTTGGGGCGTAAATACTAGTCTGAAGGAACTGGTGTTCGAAGATGGTGTGGAGAGCACTGGCGACTATGCATTTTATTATGCAAATGCATTGGATACGGTGTCGTGGGGAACGCTGAAACACATAGGCATAGGAGCCTTCTACCGTCCGTACAAATTAGGTGTGAATACGACGATTGTCTTCCCATCCACTATTGAGACTATAGGCTCGGGCGCCTTTGAATACGGTGATGAGAAAGGAGCTATTAATGGAATATTCGACTTCTCCGCATGTACAAACCTCACAGAAGTAGGCGAGGTGGCCTTCTATGGCACCAGCGTTACGTGTATCCTACCTCCGTCTGTCAAGGCTTCATACAAGAATTCTTTCAAACTGACTCCTTATATGGTACTGCCCGAAGGCATGACCCTGTTTGTGAACAATACGCAAATGCCAGATGATGGTAGCAAGGCAACGATTAATCTTACTCTGAGCCAGCCATTCACCTTCCAGTTGAAACCTAACTATTATCGTCTGAACCTTGGCGAGGTGAATGGCGAGGGTTGCTCGTTGCAGTTCTATACGACAATGAACACCAGCAATCAGTTGAGCAATGAGGTGAAAGTCGGCATGAAGGCCTTCTCGGAAGACGAGGATGCCAAACTCTATATTAAGGCCAATCCTGCCAAGGATATGTTCCTACATATAGATTGTTTGAAAGTGAAAATCAAAGGCACTGACATAGAGGTGCCGATTTCCAGAAAGACGGCTCAAATCTACTCGATAGTTATGCCTGCTCATGATATTGAGGTAACGGCAGAATTCAAATTGGGTGGATACTGCGGTCTAAATTCTGAGAATAGTGGTACCAACGTGTGGTATGAGATTGTAGACGACGGCTTGCTCAGCAATGGCAACCCAGCCTACAAGATTATATTCAACGGCACTGGTGCCACAGTCTCTTATTCGTCCAACAACCAAACAAAGCCATGGAACACCTACAAGAATAGCATAAAATCCGTTGAATTCAAAGATGGTATCACCAAAATCGGTAACTGCCTGCTCGACAACACCGGACAGATAAACAATGTACGACTGCCTAATACGCTGGTTGAACTGGGCGGTTATGCGTTCTTTAATTGTAGCGGTGTGGGACTCATAGAGAGATGGAATTTCCCTGCAACGCTCGAGAAGATTGGCGATTCACCCTTCCGTTATACAAGTCAGTCAGGACATCAGGTAATCTTCGACATGTCAAAGTGTACCAACATGAAATCAATCATTACCAGTGCTTTCGAATCGACCTATGGTATCAAAATCCTGCCTCCGTCGATTGAGAAGATTGCCAAGTCGGCAATGCCCTATTCTGCATCCACTGACAATAATGTGGACAACAGCATTAAGCTTGTGGTGCCTGAGGACAAGGTTGTATATGTCAATGGAATTCAGCAGGTACACACTGGCGACACACTGTATTTTGACTACAACAAGACCAATGCTTCTGCAGAGACGACTATAGAGATGCGCTCTGGATACCACTATGCAGTTAAAGTTGGCACAGTGACTGGTAATTCAGGCTCTTCGTTCAAGTTTTACGGTTCCTACGACGGTACAAACCTGACCGATGAGATTACACCTAACACAAAAGCCTATGACGATCTCTTAGGTAACCCCATCTACGTCAAACTGGCCTACGGCAGCAACAAGATACTTGACGAAGATGGTCTGAGGATAGTAAACAAGAGCACAGGCGAGCGTGTTGATCTTGATACGGTTTCACTGTTCGATGCCATCTATTCGTTCACGATGCCAAGAGCAGACGTTGAGGTGTCAGTTGATATCGTAACAGGAGGCTACTGTGGACATGCTGATGTCAACAAAGGTTATAATGCTATATGGAGACTGATAGAGAACGGTGTCAACGCTGATGACAAGACAACCTATAGATTGATTATCAGCGGAGACGGCCCGACGCGTACTTACAATAACGCAGCCACACCATGGCGAAGCAACAATCCATACATTACAGAGTTGGACGTACGTGAAGGAATTACGGCTGTCAACGGCTATAACTTCTGGGGGTTGTCGGCTATCAAGAATATGGAGTGTGTCTCGTTGCCCACTTCTCTGCAAGTAATTGGATCCGAAGCGTTTGAAGGCTGGAGCGGTTTTGAGGGTGCACTTGTTCTACCAGTCGGTGTAACCAATATAGGTCTTCGTGCATTCAGAGGCAGTCTCTTCGATCTCGACTTGTCACAGACCTCCATAAAGAGCCTTGAAACGGCACTGCAAGAATGGGGCTATTCCCGTGAGGGAATGCGTGTGACGCTACCAGAATCATTAGAATCCATAAAGGGAAACAGCGTGTTCAGATCTGCATACGTTGACCTGAGCCGCTGTACGAAACTTACCAGTATCACTGGCGGTTATTGGTTCGGCGATTGTAAGGACGGGGAAATCATCCTGCCTGGCAGTTTTGCCGGTCTGAATAATCCCGTTGTGCAGTATGGTGGCTTCTACAACTGTACTTCGAAACTGAGCATTGCCGTACCTGATGACAAGGTTCTTTATATCGACGGGCAACGTATGGAAGAGGTGGACAGCAAGGTGGACATCTCGGCTTGGATGGGACAGACTGTAGGGTTCGACTGGCGTGCGGGATTCAGTGTAAAGACAGGAACGTTGACAGGTCAAGAAGGCACGTTGCGCTACTATACCGATTATGACGGCAGCAATCCTGGCAATGAGATTTCTAATGGATACAAGGTGCTTCGTGAGGCTGATGATGTGACCCTTTATGTCCAGGCTTCATCTGATGACTATACCGTCTTCCCAGAAAACCTGAATGTGACAGCAACAATCGACGGTGTGTCGCAGACTGTTGAGGTTGAAGAGTTAAAACATAATCTCTTCCGTTTTACCCTGCCTGCTGGTGCCGTCAAGGTGTCGGCTAAGTTCTCGCTTGGTGGCTACTGCGGCGACCCGAGTGTGAATGAAGGTCGTGATACCCGTTGGCAGATTGATGACAGTATGACGTTGAAGATTTACGGAACGGGCAAAGTGGACAGTCGAGAATGGGTGAAAGACAAATATCCCTGGAGAACAGTGAAGGCTATTGAGGTTTGTGAGGGTGTCACATCACTGCCAGAAAGTTCATTTAATGGTGTCAACTATGGAACAGGCAATGAACAGGCAGTCCCCATCACACTACCATCTACTCTTGAGGAGATAGGGGCTTTCTCATTCAGATACTGCGTAGGAAACGTTGATATGAGCAAATGTACAAAGATGATCTACATAGGTGAGAGCGTGCTCTGTTGCCTGTATGGCGATGTTTTGCTGTCGCCAACGATTGCAAGAGTCAGTGCAAATGCCCTATGGGGTGACACAGAGGGCCCCCAGCATATATATGTTCCTGTGGCCTCAGATCAGGCACTGCTTGTCAATGGCGAACAATTGAAGGATGTAAATGGGAAAGTCGACCTAATCAGCATATGGCCAAGTCTGCAATATAAGCATGATGAAAGTGAAGATTTCTTCTTGTCCCTCCATACCGGCTATTTTGTCAGTGCCGCTGCCAACGCCAACGGTGTGCTGAAGGTTTATGCCGACCAGGCCTTGACGCAGGAGATTCCTGCAGGCTTCAAAGCCATCCGTGACAATGACAATACGCCTGTTTATATTAAGGTGACACCAAACGACACGAAGATTCTGTTCAAGAGTGGTCTGACGGTGAAGGGCAAGAGCGGCAGTATTGCCGTGACACAAATAGGAGACGAGGTCTTCTCGTTCATGATGCCGGCTGAGCCTGTTGAAGCAACTGCACAGTTCTCTACTGGTGGCTATTGCGGAACTGCCAGTGTGAACAATGGTCATAATCTGATATGGACATTAGAGGATGGTACATTGGCTTTCCACAAGAACAGTTTTGCTCAGGGTAATGACGTATCAATGGGCAACAATGCGCCTTGGAGTACGCTGGGCACCAGTATTACAGAGGTTGACTTAGACGGAGTATCGAGCATCGGCAATGATGCCTTTAGCAGTTGTACACGTCTGACGGGTATCGAACTACCTGCAAGTCCTATTCTGACCGTAGGTACTAATGCCTTTGCCAAGCAGATGTGGATTATCGTTCCTTCCAGAAGTTGGAAGAGCTATCAGGCTGCTTCGGGTTGGTCGGCTTATGGAGAGCAGATGGCCAAGGACAAGGAGACACTGGCGCTAAAGGATGGACAGCAATGGCGCACCTATTATAGTAAGGTGGGACGCATGTTGCCTGAGGGAATTAAGGCTTATACCATTACTGATGTTACCGAGGATGAGGCTATTGCAAGTGAGCCACTCAATTATATCCCTGCCCATCAAGCTGTGCTTATTGAGAATAGACAGAAAACGGCTGGTACCATAGAGGCTACCACGTCAATACTGCCTAACGCTCAATCTGAGGCCCCCGTTTGTCTGCTGACTACCGGTGAGACGAATCTGCTGCAATGGTTAACAGAGCCTACACCTGTCAAGGTAGGACAGGGCTACATACTCTATAAGGATGAGTTCGTAAAGGTGAGCACGGGCACTCTGCCTGCTGATATCGCCTTCTTGTCCATACAGGGCGTTGCCGCCAGCCGATTGTCTATCTTCAATGCCTTTGATGACGATGAGGAAGTGACGGGTGTAGATGTCGTAAAGACTGATGTCGAGAGTGGCAAATGGTACACTATTGATGGAAAGAAGCTCTCTGGACGCCCCACAAAGAAGGGACTCTACGTAAAGGATGGACAAAAAGTCGTTATTAGATAATGAGGAAAGGAGAATAGCGATATGAAACAATTCATCAGAAGATATATCAGCATGGCGCTCTTTGTGCTCTTTGGCGTGAGCGCCTTTGCTGGTGGCAAGGTGGAGGTGGCCGATGATGTCAGTAACGGTACTATTACGGGCCAGGCCAATGGCACAATAGTAACGCTGACAGTGACACCCGATCCAGGCTACTATATCCGCAAGAGCGACATTGTAGCAGAGAAAACCATTATGCCTGTGGCGAGTTCTAGAAGAGCTTTTCCCCTGACAGACCAGTTGGAAATCGTGGGTGAAGACCCTGAAGATCTGAGTCAACAGCGCGTCTATACGGTAACTCTGCCCAGTGAGGAATATGACGTGTTGGTACATGCAAATTTCCAATTGCGTGGCGGTAAGGCCGAGGTGAACGATGCTATTCTTAACGGTACGGTGGTGTCATCGGTTGACCAACTGACAGTAACGGTGACAGTGACTCCTGCTGATGGATACTATATCAGGAAAGAGGATGTCATCGTATCCAAGACCTTCATGCCTGCGGCTACATCACGACGTGCGGCTCCCGTAGCTGACCATCTGACACTGACGTGCGAAGACCCCGATGACTTGTCGCAGCCCCGAACCTATACGGCACAGCTTCCCGGGTGGGAGTACAGCGCCTATGTGGATGCTACCTTTACAAAGCGAAAGGACATTACCAGTGCTATGGTGAAGTTGTCCGCTTCCTCGTTTGTCTATAACGGCAGCGACCAGCAGCCAGTGGTTACTGTGACCGGACTGACGGAGGGTAAGGACTACTTGCTTGATTTCGCAGGCACATCGTGGTCTGACGTCGGCACCTACAGCCTGACGGTAACAGGCCGCAGTACGTGGAAGAGCGTGGTCACCAAGACTTACACCATCACCAAGGCACCGTCGGAGGTAACAGTAGCTCCTGAGCCACTTCCGTTGACCTACACTGGTGCACCCCAGACGCTCATTGCTGCGGGTGATGCCATCGGTGGCACCTTGCTGTACAGCCTTGACAACAGTTCCTATCAGACAGCACTGCCCACAGGGACTGCTGCAGGCTCTTATACCGTATATTATAAGGTACAGGGCGACAGCAATCACAAGGATACGGAGGTCAAGACCGTGGCAGTCACTATTGCCAAGAAAGCCATTACCATCAGCGGTATCCAGGCACAGGACAAGGTTTATGACGGAACCACCGCCGTAACCCTGAGCTATGATGCTGTGGTCTTTGGTGGCATTGCAGAAGGTGACGCACTGACAGTAACGGCCAAGGGCGCTTTTGCTGATGCGAATGTGGGTACCAACAAGGAGGTGACCATCACGGAAATAGTGCTGGACGGCCAAAGTCTTGCCAACTACCAGCTGGCTGAAAACGGACAGCAGACAACTGCTATGGCAGCCATCACGCCTAAGGGTATTGAGAATGCTACGATAGCCGACATTCCATCGGCTGTCTATACCGGTGAGGCTATTACCCCCGAGGTGAGCGTGACACTGGACGGTGTACAGCTCATCAGTGGTACGGACTTCAGCGTGAGCTATGCTGACAATATCAATGTGGGAACCGCTACCGTTACCGTTACCAGCCAGGGTAACTACCAGGGCACTGCCAGCCAGACGTTCCAGATAACAAAGGCCGTTGCTGCCGTAATAGCCGCTCCTACGCCTCTTGTCCTGACCTATACAGGTAGCGCGCAGGCATTGGTGGAGGCTGGTGAGGCCGCAGGCGGTACCATGCAGTACAGTCTTGACGGTGAGCAATTCTCTGCTGATATCCCCACCTCCACGGCTACTGGTTCCTATACGGTCTATTACAAGGTGCAGGGCGATGCCAATCATGAGGATACGGAGGCCCAGTCTGTCATAGCAGTCATCGGTAAGAAGGAGATTACTATCAGCGGTATCCAGGCACAGGACAAGGTTTATGACGGAACCACCGCCGTAACCCTGAGCTATGACCAAGTAGTCTTTGGCGGCATTGCAGAAGGTGATGCACTGACAGTAACAGCCAAAGGAACGTTTGCTGACGCGAACGTAGGCACCAACAAGGAAGTGACTATTACCGAACTGACGCTTGGTGGCACAAGCATCGCCAACTACCAGCTGGCTGAAAACGGACAGCAGACAACTGCTACGGCAACTATCACGCCGCGAAACATTGAGGGGGCAGTACTGAGCGACATTGCTAAACTGTCCTATACTGGCGAGCCCCTGACTCCTGCTGTCAGCGTGACGCTGGATGGCACGATATTGGCGGCAGAAACAGACTATCTTATCGTGTATGCCAACAATGTGAATGTCGGCGAAGCGACCGTTACAGTAACAGGTATTGGCAATTACCAAGGCACTATGCAGACAACATTCACTATCACGTCAATCGTGGCAGTAATCACCACTGCACCACAACCGCAGACACTGGTCTATAACGGTGAGGCCCAGCAACTGGTGACTGCAGGTGAGGCTGATGGTGGTACGATGGCGTATAGTCTCGATGGTACAGACTATCAGTCGGCTATACCCACAGGTGTCGATGCAGGAAGTTATACCGTCTATTACAAGGTGCAGGGTGACAGTAATCATACGGACTCTGAGCCTGCCAGCGTTAGCGTGACGATAGAGCTCAAGGAGGTTCTACAACCTACAATACTGCTCAGTACGAGCGATTACATGTATGATGGCACGGCTAAAGAGCCTGACGTCACCGTGATGGATGGTGAAACAGTGATAGCAGCTTCGGAATATACGGTGGATTATGCGAATAACATCAATGTTGGTGAGGCCACCGTTACGATTACCGATAGAGAAGGTGGCAACTATATCGTAAACGGCAGTACCTCGTTCACCATCGGCAGGGGACTTCCCGTCATCACCCTAGCCCCTCAGCCGCTTGCCCTCGACTATACTGGAGAGTCACAGACCCTGATAGAGGCCGGTGAGGCTGCAGGCGGTACGCTGGTGTATAGCCTTGATGGAGAGCTCTTCACCACTGAACTTCCCGTTGGAACAGACGCAGGTGTCTATACCGTATATTATAAGGTACAGGGTGACAACAACCACATCGATACGGAAGTCTATACGCTCAAGAGCAGTATCACCCCCACGCTGGTAGACGAGAGCGGCACTAAGGTGGACGGCGACTTCATTGAGAACGAAGGCGGTGATATAGAGGTTGTCATCAATACGCTTCCTGAAAATTTCTGGGAGGATACCAGTGTGATACCGAACAGTGTTTCTGACGAGGAAGGCAATGAGTACGATGTGACACAGATCAACGCCGATGCCTTTGAGGAAATGCCTTCGGACATCATCGTCGTACTGCCTGGCGGCATGAGCACTACGGAGGGTGTGACAAACGTCGTCAACGGCGACGGAACCTGTGAGACACTTGACCTGACGGAGGTTAACGGATATAATGTTTCTATTGATGTCGAGGTGGAGACAGTGGTTTATGAGCGTGAAGTGACTGGAGGCAGCACGACGGTCTGTCTTCCTTATGACCTTCCCGTCCCTGAGAATACTACGGCGTATGCCTTGGATGATACGGACGGCGAGGGGGTTACGCTGAAGGAATGTGAAGGCACCTTGGAGGCTAACCAACCGTATGTGCTGGTGATGGATGAGACGAGCGGTGCTAGTAGAAGAGCAGGCGATGATACTTCGTCTGTTGTGAACCTGGGTACATCGAATGTCACCATCTCTTGCTCGGTAGAAGAAGGTAGTGTTGTAAAGAACGACTTTACGCTCTGTGGTACGGTACACAGCATGACTCATGAGGAAGGCTTGGCGAAGAAGGCTTATATCATGCAGGCTGACAAGACTTGGCGCATGACTGCTTCGTCAGATCCTGCCATGGCCAAGGAACAGTACCTCGCTCCCTTCCAGGCTTATCTGCTTTATACCGGTGAGGGTGAGCTGGCAGAGGTGTCGACGACCTTTGAGTCCTCGACGACGGGTGTGCTGACAGTAAAGTTTAGCACTCCCAAATCGTCAAAGGATGGATGGTACGACCTCATGGGGCGCAAGCTGCTAAGCAAGCCCACGAAGAAAGGTTTGTATATCTATCAAGGTAGGAAGGTTAACCAGTAAAACATAAAAAGCCACGGATCTCGAATGTACACGAAATCCGTGGCTTTTTATTGTGATTATTTCAGAAAGCGGAAGCTTTCAGTCGCAGTCCTGCGCTCTCATTGATACCGAACATGAGGTTCATGTTTTGCACGGCTTGACCAACGGCACCTTTTAAGAGGTTGTCGATGGCTGAGGTGACAAGTAGCTTGTTGCCGTACTTCTCGACATGTACCAAGGCCTTGTTGGTGTTGACGACCTGCTTCAGGTCGATGGGCTTGTCGCTATAGTGGGTGAAGGCGGCATTCTGATAGAACTCCTTGTAGGCCTCGATGACGTCCTCGACAGGAGCAGGGGTCTTGATGACGGTGGTACAGAAGATGCCACGTGCAAAGTCGCCACGATAAGGGATGAAGTCGATGTCGGCATCAAGATAGCCCTGTACTTGCTTCAGCGACTGGCGAATCTCAGCGATATGCTGGTGCTGGAAAGGCTTGTAGATGCTCAGGTTGTTATTGCGCCACGAGAAGTGGGTAGTGGCACCAGGTTTCTGACCGGCACCTGTGGAACCTGTGATGGCGTTGACGGCAACGTCCTCCTTCAGCAAGTTCAGGTGAGCGGCAGGTAGCAGGGCAACCTGAATACAGGTAGCAAAGCAGCCGGGATTGGCTACATGTTGCGCTTTCTGAATCTCCTCCTTATTGATCTCTGGCAGACCATAGACGTAGTCGTGGTCGCCCTTGATACGGAAATCCTGTGCCAAGTCGATAATCTTGACGTTAGCAGGGATGGTGTGTTCCTTGAGGAATTGTTCGCTCTTGCCGTGTCCGAAACAGAAGAAGACGACGTCAACCTGATTAAAAGGCATCTCGTCGGTAAACTTCAGGTCGGTATCGCCAATCAGTCCTTCGTGCACATCGCTGACCAGATTACCAGTATTACTCTCAGAGTTGGCAAAGACAATCTCTGCCTCTGGGTGGTTCAGCAACAGACGAATTAGTTCTCCACCTGTATAGCCTGCTGCACCTAATATACCTACTTTGATCATCTCTTCTCGTCTTTGTGGATACCGTAGTAAACGCGGAGTGGGGTAGAGCTGACCTTGATGAAGCCTTTTGCCTCGTCGGCAGTCCAACCAGTTTGAGTCTCTCCATACTCACCGAGTTTAGACTTGGTGAGGTCGTTGGCAGAATCAATACCCACAGTCTCGAAGCCGTAAGGACGGAGCTTCAGGATGGCGGTACCAGTCACGTTGCGCTGACTGCTGGTGAGCATAGCCTCGATGTCGGGCATCACTGGCTCCAGATACTGGCTCTCGTGCAGGAACATGCCGTACCAGTTGGCCACCTGATCCTTCCAGTACTGTTGCCACTTACTTAAGGTGGACTTCTCCAACAGACGGTGAGCCTCAATAATCAGTTTGGGTGCTGCTGCCTCGAAACCTACGCGACCCTTGATACCGATGATGGTGTCGCCGACGTTAGCATCACGGCCGATGGCGTAAGAGGCACCAATCTCCTCAATCTTCTGGATGGCTTTGATGTGGTCATCGAACTGCTCGCCATTCACGGCTACAATCTCGCCTTTCTCGAACTGGATCTTCAGCAGCGACTCCTTCTCAGGGTTCGTTACGTGTTTCAGGTAGGCCTCCTCGGGCAGTCCTTGTGTGGGATCGAGCAGTTCGCCACCACAGATGCTGGTGCCCCAGATACCGACGTTATACGAGTACTTCAACTTGGTGAAGTCTGCGAAATAGCCATTGGCATTCAAATAGTCCACCTCTTCCTTACGGGTCAGGTTGCGGTCGCGTGTCAGGGTGATAATTTCTACGCCGGGAGCCATCACGAGGAAAGTCATGTCGAAACGGATCTGGTCGTTACCGGCACCCGTTGAACCATGGGCAATGGCGTCGGCACCAATCTCTTTGGCATAGCGCGCAATGGCGATGGCCTGGAAGATGCGCTCACTGCTGACCGAGATGGGATAGCAGTTGTTACGCAATACGTTACCGAAAATCATGTACTTCAGTGACTTCTCGTAATACTCCTGCGTCACATCGAGGGTGACATATTTCACGGCGCCCAGCTTGTAGGCATTCTCTTTGTTTCTCTTCAACTGCTCAGCTGAGAAACCACCGGTGTTGGCACAGGCGGCATATACTTCATAACCTAACTCCTTGGTCAGATACATCACATTGTAGCTGGTGTCCAAACCACCGCTGAAAGCTACGACAACTTTTTTCTTGCTCATATCTCTTAATTTCTTAATTCTTAACTCTTAATTTTCTATCTCCTGGAGGTGTTTGATGCGCGAGAGTACCTCGTCGGACAACTTGGCGGGAAGGTGCTCTGTGGGGTCAAAGAGCATAGCCGTACAGATGCAGAACTTGCGGTTGCGCTCTTTTAGAACAGAATAGTTGACGCACCCCTCGCAGCCCTTCCAGAAGGCTTCGTCATCGGTCAAGTCGGCGAAAGTTACCGGCTGATAGCCCAGTGCAGTATTCATTCTCATGACTGCAGCTCCGCTAGTCAAAGAGAATATCTTGGCATGTGGCCAACGGGTACGGGCCAGCGTGAATGTCAGGTCCTTGATGCGCTTGGCAATGTGCAGACCTCGGAAGTCGGGGTGTACTATCAGACCGCTGGTCGTCACATATTGCTGGTTGTCCCATGTCTCAATATAGCTGAAACCGGCAAAGCGTCCGTCCTTGGTGAGGGCGATGACGGCTTTCGCTTCAAACATCTTTTTTGCCAGGTACTCGTGTGTACGCTTGGCAATACCTGTGCCGCGCACCTTGGCGGCTTCGGCTATCGTCTCAAGAATGGTATCTACATAGACCTCATGTTCCGGTCCTGCTACCAATACTTCTATTTCTTCTTGTTCCATTGTTAACTATTAACTATGAACTCTTAACTATGAACTGGAAAATTATCTCATGTTTGGTACCACCTCGCTGAGGGCATCAATGACCTCGTCTTTCGTTATGCCTTGTTTGATTACGATAAAGATGGTGTCGTCGCCTGCGATGGTTCCTAATATCTCGTTAATGTGACTATTGTCAATATTGTATGCAATAGAACTGGCATACCCCGGACGTGTCTTGATGACGCCCATGTTCCCTGAGAATTGGATACTCAGAAAGCCGGGAACCTGCATCATCTCACGAACGGAAGAAGGGGTACTTACGCGTTTGTACATGGTGTCGTTAGGTAACACATATACGTAGTTTCCACGCATCGAGGCGGCCTTGGCAACCTTCAGTTGTTTGAGGTCGCGACTGAGGGTTGCCTGAGTCAACTTGAATCCTTCTTTTTTGAGGGCGTCCAATAGCTCGTCCTGACTACCCAACTCTTGGCTGGAAATAATCATTCTAAGGGCTTCTAAACGGTCGTTCTTTACTTTCATGCTAGTATATTTATTCAAATCGGTCGCAAAGTTACGGATAAATATGCAAACAGCCAAATAATTGAGCGTCTTTTTGCAATAATTTAGTAATTCGCCATTTGGTAGATGTCTTGCCTCCTCTATCCTGATGCTATCATGACACTGTTTGCGATAACTGCAATCGGTCTCATGCGCGTATTATATATAATAAGGTGTAACGCTTCTTAGTTCTTGACTCAAATCAAGTCTCGAATATTTTTTTCTATTAAAATTGAATTTTTTCTTTAAAAAGTTTTGGTGATTCGGAAAAAAGTCGTACCTTTGCATCCGCTTTCAGGAAGAGACCTGATGAGCATTAAAAGAGTTCTTTGAAAGTCTTACATAAAACAGATGATAAGTAGTACAAGAAGCGAGAGCACCTATGTGTGTTCTTGGGTATAAAAGTCAAACCGTCAAGCTTCAATAAATACTACCGGATAGAATCGTTCTGAGCATACAGAGACAACGTCGATGGAAGAATTTACAAGGTTCCTAGGAGCGAGTGAAATAACAAGCCCAGCTTGATTATTTCCGAGCGACGACGGAAGCTGTAAAATTTTTCTTTCGCAGAAATAAAAATTTTACAATGTAGAGTTTGATCCTGGCTCAGGATGAACGCTAGCTACAGGCTTAACACATGCAAGTCGAGGGGCAGCATGACGATTGCTTGCAATTGTTGATGGCGACCGGCGCACGGGTGAGTAACGCGTATCCAACCTTCCCCTTAGTAGGGCATAGCCCGGCGAAAGTCGGATTAATACCCTATGTTTTCCGATGAGGACATCTGAGCTGGAATAAAGATTTATCG
>JAEEGJ010016562.1_pt1 | contig 16880 bp, 11 predicted proteins | sample 8958761 | NCBI WGS metagenome assembly JAEEGJ01 (sample SAMN16246546, study PRJNA631951) | gut metagenome | biome: gut microbiome; feature: rumen; material: RS-attached | host: Bos | place: Iran: Karaj | collected 2018-10 | reverse complement strand
CGAGTTGGTAAAGTGAGATATTCCTTGGATAAAAGCCAAAGATATTATGGATAAACTCCGACAGGGGTTTGTCCTTGGAGAAACGATGTGCAAGATACTCTCTCAAAGCCATTGCACAAAAAACTTAAATGGAGAATTTCTTAAATAACAGCGTGGAGTTATGTCCTCCGAATCCAAAAGCGTTGCTGATGGCGTATTGGATGTCACGTTTACGGGCGGTGTTGAAGGTGAAGTCGAGGTTGCTGTCGATCAGCGGGTCGTCTTCAAAATGGTTGATGGTGGGGGGGATGATGCCGTCGTGCAGTGCCATGATAGAGGCGATGGCTTCCACGGCTCCCGCACCGCCTAAGAGATGGCCTGTCATCGACTTGGTGGAGTTCAGGCTGATGTTGGGGGCGTGTTCGCCGAACAGTTTCTTGATGGCGACGACCTCGGCTAAGTCGCCTTGCGGAGTGGAGGTGCCATGGGTGTTGATATGTTCCACACAGGTTTTGTCGATGCCCGCATCGTTGAGGGCGCGTTGCATGCTGAGGCAGGCTCCGTAGCCATCGGGGTGTGGTGCGGTGATGTGATATGCATCGCCCGACATGCCCACGCCGACTAATTCGGCATAGATGTCAGCACCTCTTTTCAAGGCGTGTTCCAGCTCTTCCAGGACGATGGCACCGCCGCCTTCACCCATAACAAAGCCATCGCGGCTCTTGTCGAAAGGTCTTGATGCAGTCGTCGGGTCATCGTTGCGCAGCGACAAGGCATGCATGGCGTTAAAACCACCGATGCCCGCCTCGCAGATGCCCGCCTCGGAACCACCTGCCACGACGACATGTGTCTTGCCGTAGCGGATCAAGTCGAAACCGGCAATGATGGCATGAGCCGATGAGGCACATGCCGACACCGTGGCGAAGTTCGGTCCCCGAAACCCGTATTTGATGGAAATCACCCCGGCAGGGATGTTCAAAATCATCTTGGGAATATAATACGGGCTGAAACGTGGGACGCCATCCCCCTTGGCATGCTCCATCACCTCATTATAAAAATGGGTGACACCGCCGATGCCAGCGGTCAGGATGACTCCAACTTCGTCGAAATCGGTGTTGATGGGGGTGATGTGCGAGTTGCTGATGGCTTCCTCAGCAGCCACAAGAGCAAACTGTGAAAACAAATCGTGTTTGCGCACATCTTTCCTGTCGAAGTAATCCAACGGATCGTAATCCTTGACCTCGGCAGCAAAATGGGTTTTGTATTTACTGGAATCGAAACGAGTGATTTCACCCACGCCATTTTTACCATGGATTAACCCATCCCAAAATGTTTTGGCAGTGTTTCCAACAGGGGTGATTGCCCCCATTCCTGTGATAACAACTCGTTTCGGCTCTAACATAACTAGTTGGGAATTAAAAATTAAGAATTTAGAATTTAGAGGTTGAAGCCTCAAGCCTCTCTAAATTCTAAATTCTTAATTCTAAATTAATATCATGCTTCTTTTTTCTTCTGTTCTTCTTCGATCAGTTTGATCACATCACCTACAGTGACGATGTTCTCTTGTTGATCGTCCGGAATAGCAATCCCGAATTTCTTCTCGAAGTCCAGCATCAGCTCGACGGTATCCAAAGAATCGGCACCAAGGTCGTTAGTGAAGCTGGCGTCCAAAGTTACTTCTGAGGGATTAACACCCAGTTTTTCAGCGATAATAGGCACAATTTGTTGTTCAATTTCTGACATAGTTTTCTAATTTTTTGTTTAACAATAATGTCACGAATCATGGATAAAAAAGGATTCGGGAACATTAAAAATAAAATCTCTCGTTTTCAAAAATCGTTGCAAAGATAGTTTAATTTTTCTTTATTAATCAAATTTTTCGTTTTTTTTAATTTTTCGTATCTTTACGCCCAAATTGTCAAAGATGAATCAACCTTCAAAAAAACTCTTTCTTCTCGATGCCTACGCATTGATTTATAGGGCCTTCTTTGCGATGAGCAAACGTCCCGCCATGAATTCCAAAGGCCTGAACACCTCTGCCGTCATGGGTTTCTTGAACACCCTGTACGATGTGTTGCGCAACGAAAAACCTACCCATATCGGGGTGGCCTTCGACCTTCATGGTACCACGGTGCGCGCCCAGGAATATACGGAATACAAAGCTAACCGCGAAGCGATGCCTGACGACCTCCGGGCTTCTATACCTTATATAATACGGCTGATTCAAGGATTCAACATCCCTATCTACGCCGCCGAGGGCTATGAGGCTGACGATATCATCGGAACGCTTTCCCATCAAGCTGAAAAAGCAGGTTTCATCACTTATATGATGACCCCTGATAAGGATTTCGGACAATTGGTCACCGACAAGGTGTTGATTTATAAGCCAGCTAAGTTTGGCGCTCCAGCGCAAGTGCTGGGTCCCAAGGAGATCTGTGACAAATACGGCATCTCAAATCCTACCCAAGTTATTGATATCCTTGGGCTCTGGGGCGATGCCTCCGATAACATCCCGGGCATCCCTGGCATCGGCGAGAAAAACGCCTCGCTTCTTGTGGGGAAATATGGCAGTGTGGAGAATGTCATCGCCCATGCCGACGAGCTGAAAGGCAAACAAGCGGAAAACGTCAGGAACTATGCGGAACAGGGACTGATGTCGAAACACCTGGCGACCATCATGCTGGATGCCCCTGTTCATTTTAATGAAGAAGAACTGGAACTGAATAAGCCCAACGTCCCCGCCTTGGTGGAGCTTTTTGACGAACTGGAGTTCCGTACATTCAAGAGAAGGCTGTTGGCAGACTATGGCGGAGCGGAAAACGGAGGACCGAAACCGGGTTACCCCGATAGGGGTTTAATCTCGGTAGAAACGGAAAACGGAGAACGGAAACCAGGTTACCCCGATAGGGGTTTAATCTCGGTAGAAACGGGTCAGATGGATCTTTTCGCTGAGATGACGCCAACAAAAACAGAGAAATCCAAGGCATACCCTGTCGTTGCGGAAGATAAGAACCTCATCGTCCTTACCCAAAATGAAGACCAATGGAAACAACAGAAAGACTTAATCGAAAACCCTGAGATCACCAAAGTGGGTTATAACCTCAAACCTGTCTTCACGGGCCTCCGTCGACTGGGCATCACTCCACAAGGGACATTGTTCGATGTCATGATTGCCCATTACCTCATCGAACCGGAACAACGGCATGCACTTGACTATCTCGCCGAGGTGTATCTCAACCGTAACATCTCGCCCCAAGGTGATCTTTGGAATACCAATGAGAACGACGAGGTGATGATGGCCTTGTATCATCGTTTCCTTCCTCTGTTGAAGGAGAATGGTTTGGAAAAGCTGTTCCACGACATTGAGATGCCGCTGGTTCATGTGCTGAGCGTCATGGAGGAAAACGGGGTGAAGATCGACAGCCAGAACCTCCATAACATCAGCAATGAGTTCGGCCACCATATCAGTGAGCTGGAAGAGAGCATCTATCAGATGGCGGAGACGAGATTCAACATTGCTTCGCCGAAACAGTTAGGGGAGGTGCTGTTCGACAAGATGAAACTCGACAGCAAAGCCAAGAAGACCAAGACGGGACAATATGCCACCGGCGAAGACGTGCTTCAGAAACTGGCAGGGAAACATCCCATCATCCACGCCATCCTTGAATACCGCTCCTATACCAAGCTGAAATCCACATATCTCGATGCCTTGCCGGCCTTGATCAATCCTCGTGACGGCTTGATTCACACCTCGTTTAACCAGGCGGTGACGGCGACGGGACGACTCAGCTCCAACAACCCCAACTTACAGAACATCCCTGTTCGCACGGCCAATGGTCGCGAGATCCGCAAGGCTTTCGTCCCTCGGGGCCCCGAGTTCACCTTGATGGCTGCCGACTACTCCCAGATCGAGCTGCGTATCATCGCGCACCTCAGTGGTGACCCCGCCATGGTGTCGGACTTCAACCTGGGTCACGACATCCATGCAGCTACGGCGGCTAAGGTCTTCCATGTGCCGATTGAGGAGGTCACCAAAGAACAGCGAAGCCGTGCCAAGGCAGTTAACTTCGGCATCATCTACGGCATGTCGGCTTTCGGCCTTGCGGAGCGCATGGAGATCTCACGGAGCGAGGCTTCTGAAATCATCAAGAAATATTTCGAGGAATATGCGGGGATCAAAGAATATATGAACCGCAGCATCGCCATCGCCCGGGAACGGGGCTACGCCGAGACCATCCTGGGTCGGCGAAGATACCTGCGCGACATCAACTCGGCTAATGGCACGATGCGCAGCTTCGCTGAACGCAACGCCATCAACGCTCCCATCCAGGGCTCTTCGGCGGATATGATTAAAATCGCCATGATCAGCATCCAACGGGAATTGGATCGGCTAAAGATGCAGTCGAAGATGATCCTTCAGGTTCACGACGAATTGGTCTTCGATGCGCATCTCGGCGAATTGGAGACCCTAAAGTCGCTGGTCAACGATAAGATGGTCAACGCGTTGCCGCTCACTGTCCCGGTCATCGTGGAGATTAACACCGGCGAAAACTGGCTCGCCGCCCATTGACTGCTAATTAAGCGAATTATTATCGGCGAATTAAGCGAATTCGCCTAATTCGCCGACCACCCACGCAAAAAAGTCATTCGTAAAATTCTTGTAATTCGCCGATAATGCCTATCTTTGCCGACTATGCCTATTCCAAGGGAAATCGTAGATCAGATTTTGCAGGCCGCACGTATCGAGGAAGTGGTCGGCGAGTTCGTCACGTTGAAGAAACGCGGATCGAACTACATCGGCCTTTGCCCTTTCCATAACGAGAAAACCGGCTCTTTCAACGTCAACCCAGCCCGTAACATCTTCAAATGCTTCGGATGTGGCAAAGCAGGTGACTCTGCCAAATTCCTGATGGAACACGAGCATATCTCATATCCCGAGGCCCTCCGCTATCTCGCCAAGAAATACAACATCCAGATCGAGGAGAAGGAGCTGACGCCAGAAGAGCTGATGGCACAGACCGAACGGGAGAAGATGTTCAACATCAACGCCTTCGCCGACCAGTATTTCGTCAACACCCTTTGGAACACCGACGAGGGCAAGTCCGTGGGACTGGAGTATTTCCGTGAACGCGGCTATCTCAACCCGGTCATCGAGAAGTTCCATCTCGGCTACAGCCCTTCCAAATGGGAGGCGTTCACCGACTATGCCAAACAAAACGGCTATGACCCTGAGTTCCTCGAGAAGGTGGGCTTCTCCATCAAGAGGCAGAACGGTGAGTACTACGACCGCTATCATGGGCGTGTGATGTTCCCCATCCATAACCTCACAGGCAAGGTTATCGGCTTCGGAGGACGTATCCTCCAGTCCGACCCCGAGAAGAAACTGGCCAAGTACCAGAACTCGCCCGAGTCGGAGATCTATCAGAAGAAGGAGACCCTTTATGGCGCTTTTTTCGCCAAGTCCGCCATCGTCAACAAAGATGAGTGCATCCTGGTAGAAGGCTATTTCGATGTGCTCAGGATGCATCAGATCGGCATCGAGAATGTGGTGGCCTCATCAGGAACCTCGCTCACCATGGAGCAGATCCGCCTTATCAAACGCTACACCAAGAACATCACCATGCTCTACGACGGCGATGCGGCAGGAATCCATGCGGCCTTGAGAGGCACCGACATGATCCTTGGAGAAGGCATGAACGTCCGTGTGGTGGTGCTGCCCCCGGAACACGACCCTGACAGCTTCGGCAAGACGGTCCCAACGGAAGAGGTGATCCGCTATCTGAGTGACAATGCCAAAGACTTCATCCGCTTCAAGACGGAGCTGCTGCTGAAAGATGCCGCCAACGACCCCATCAAGCGGGGACAGGTGATCCGCTCTATCGTGGAGACCATCTCCGTGGTGCCTGACCCTATCTTCCGCATGTCGTATATCCAGGAGTCGAGCCGTCTTTTGGCGATGCCGGAAGAGACCCTCGTGATGGAACTCAACAAGCTGTTGCGCGCCAAGTTCAAGAAGTCCCTTGGCGTGGAAGGGGAGGCCATTCCCGATGAACAGGTGGTGACTCCCTCACAGGAAAAAACAGAGGAAGAATCCCTTCCCGCTGGCTACTATCAAGAACGTGAGCTTGTGAAACTGCTGTTTGTGTATGGCGACACCCCGCTCACCGTAACGTATGTCAATGAGGAAGGGCAGGAGATGGAGGAACAGATGCCGGTAGCCCAGATGATCATCGACGACCTGGTCAATGATGAAATCATCTTCAACGACCCCGTCAACCGTAAGGTCTTCCAGATTTATGACGAAGCCCTCAACCAAGGGACATTGCCGAATGACCAGTTTTTTATTTCTCATGAGGATCCACAAATCGCCCAGTTAGCTGCCGACTTGCTGATCTCGCCTTATAAGCTGGATCAATGGGAACGTCATGGCATTTTCGTGAAGAAAGAAGAGGACTCGTTGAAAAAAACGGTGCAGAATGCCTTGCTGCGTTATAAGGATCAAATCATCGATGCCAGAAGAAAAGAGATACAAGATCAGTTAAAAGAAGAACAAGATACAGATAACCAGTTGATTCTGCTGAAAAACAAGAAACATTGGGATGACTTAAGGGTGCAGATCAACAAGATGTTAGGAATTGTAATAGCAAAATAAGAGATACAAAATGGGAATGTTTAACAACCGTAGAAGATGGCGTGTTCCTGCCGGAGTGGAACCCACTGCCTTGGACAGAAAAGTGATGTATTTTGAAAACCACGGAGCCTTGGTGCCAAAGCGTACATTGATCCGCACCCCTGAAGAGATTGAAGGTATCAAGCGAAGCGGGGTGATCAACACGGCGATTCTCGATCTGGTAGGAGAGAGGATCCATGCGGGTATGAGCACCTTGGAGATCGACGAGCTGGTGCATACCTACACGATAGAGCATGGTGCCATCCCGGCCACTCTGGGTTACGAGGGTTATCCCAAGAGTGTGTGTACCTCCATCAACGAAGTGGTATGCCACGGCATCCCTTCGGCCAAAGAGATTCTGAAGGAAGGTGACATCATCAACGTTGACTGTACCACCATCCTCGACGGTTTTTATGCCGACGCCTCACGTATGTATGTCATCGGTGAGACCACGCCTCGCAAGCAGAAATTGGTCGATGTGGCCAAGGAATGTCTGGAGATTGGCATGGAAGCCGCCAAGCCTTTCGGTTTTGTGGGTGATATCGGCAATGCCATCGAACGCCATGCCCATAAAAACGGTTTCACCGTGGTGCGCGACCTCTGTGGTCATGGCGTGGGAGTGAAGTTCCACGACGACCCTGAGGTGCTGCATTATGGCAAGAAAGGCACAGGCATGTTATTGGTGCCAGGCATGGTGTTCACCATCGAGCCGATGATCAACATGGGTACCTGGAAGGTCTTCATCGACAGTGCCGACGGATGGACAGTCATCACCGAAGACGAACTGCCTTCTGCCCAATGGGAACACACCTTCCTCATGACAGAACATGGCCTGGAAATCTTGACGCATTGAGGAAGGGTAGAGGTTAAGAGGTTAGAGGGAGACAGTCCACCTTCTTATTGTTTGATGAATTTTTGTGTGGTTCCGTGGATTTGGATGAAATAAATCCCTGAGGGTAAGCTCGCCACGTCAATCAATGGACTCGCGGTCCCGGTCATTAATACCTGACCCATCAAATTCGTGATGCGGTATTCATAGCTGGAGAGGTCATGATACGGCGTCTCAATGTGCAACTGGCTGTCGGTGGGATTGGGATATACCTGGAAACTTGTAACGTCGTATTCATCCACTCCTAGATTGCCATACAGCCGCATCTTCATCGTCACAGGTAGATGGTCGGAGCATTCATAAAGGGCGTTGGCGACTTGGTAAGGAACGGCACTGTTATAACCATCGTTGATCGACATGTTAAAATGGTTGCCATCGTTGCCTACCGCTAAGTATGAGTTGTTGATGTAACGTAAGTTTCTGAAACCCATATAAATATCATCTGACATCAAAATCATGTCGAAACGGTCGTCCAGTCCCCCTCCGCTGCGGCAGGGATTGTCGGACCATGCCATGGTGGATTGTGTGTGATAGGGAGCGTATTGGATGCGGCTGTGCCATTGCCCCACACCTCCTACCAAGCTCAGCGGATCAAAAAACAGGATGTCGTGGTTCGGATAGTTTTGGGTGAGCAGCCTGTAAGCTGACTCTGAAGAGGAGTACATGTTGAAGTCTCCCATAATCAGCACGTTGTCATCTGGATAGTTCTCATCAATGAAGTCCATGGCATTTTGAATCATAGCCCTGCGAGTGCCTTCATTGGTGCTGCCTTCCCCAGCTTTAAGATGAGCCACCACACACACTAGCTTGGTGGTGTCGCCCGCCACTAACTCCTTCGTCTTGAAATATAACTCGTAGGCGTCGATGTCGCGCACCGAGGTGCGGATCACCGCGTGACGCTTCAATTCCATCTTGCTCGAGTTATAAAAGATATGGTTGATGATGTTGCTGTTGGCATAGTTGACGATGTTGTCCGATTTCCAATAATTCACGCCATCGATATTGAGGTTGTGTTGCAGGAAGCCGTTGAGAATTGACGTAGAAGCACCGAACTCATTGACAGTCAAGATGTCGGGTTTTACGTAATCCAGAATGGTGCGGATGCATTCGTCTTTTATCTGTGTGTTGTTGTTCGATTCATAACAGCTTGCCCATCCACTATTGTAATTGCCATATTCCAGCAAGTTGTATTGCATCACAGTGATGGTGTCCTGGGCTTTAAGTCCCAAACAAAAAAGTAAAAAAATGACGATCAGAGTGTTTTTTCGTGTCATAGACGATGTTTTTTATCCTGCAAAGATAATAAAAACAAAAAAAACTTTGTGAAAACGGCATGGTCTTTGGATTTATTTCTATTTTTGCTTTGAAAAATACAAAAATGAAAGAAAATCGAATCGTAAAATCTTTGGTAATAGCCTGTTTGGCTTTTTTCTGTTTGACGTCATGCTGTCATAAAGATCCTATGAACATGAAATTATGGGGTCATTGGGGGTGTGAGCGTTATATCAGTTGCCGTACCTATGATGATGGCACTGAAAAATGGGATTCCCTTTATTACATAGTGGGAGCGGGTCATGGCTATGAGTTTTGGTTTAATGAGGATGGCTCGGGCAAATTTCGCATGAACGACAGTCCTGCTTTGATAAAACAAATCGATATTACCTACGAGTTGTATGAGGCGCAGCAGGAAATTGCGATTCATGGCAGCAAGTTGTTTTATTTGCTATACGGCAGCCAATACTTTGATGAAAATGAGGCTCGTTTCCATATCCAGACCTTGAACGACTCGGTGCTTCATGTGGATTGGACCAACGTGGTCTCTGAAAACAAACCTTTTTATGAGGATTTCTATTTGAGAAAAATCACTGACTAAATAATCATGAATGATGAAAAATAATGTAACTATTATTGCCTTTCTGGCTTTGCTGTTAGGCATGATGTCTTGTGGAAAAGACGAAAATTCCATGTTAGTGGGCACTTGGGGCGTGGAACGGATTGAGTATTATTACATCGACTATTACGGACAACCCATCTCTTCTACTCTCAAGGTATATGAGTACACTCCTGGGGATACTGAAAATGGAATCGAGATGGTCTTCTATGAGAATAAACGCGGAGAATGGCGTGATCATGATATTGACACCTTCTTGGTTCAAGTGAGCATCAATCCTGTCACCTACGATACCATCGTTAATCCCGACACCACCTTGGTGATTCCTTTCAAATATTCGTTTGACAAAGATCTTAACAGCTTGACTATCAAGACTGCGGATGCTGAGACCTATATGCTTGATGTGGAGGCTTTGACGCAAGGCACGTTTGTTTACATCAACCAATTTAAAACGGATTATGTGGAACGGTCGGTGTTGAAACGTATTGATAGCAAGTCGAAAGTCCAGTCATCAGGGAAAGCCTCACCCAAAGCGCCTCGTCCAGAAGGGTCGATGTATCGTACGATGTCATTCGACAAATAACACCAGTCCTTTCAGGTAAGCACCTTCCGGATGGAAGATGTTGATGGGGTGATCTGTCGGCTGTGAGAGCTGATACAGGATTCTTACGTTACGTCCTGCCTCGATGGCGGCGGCGGTGACAATACCTTGGAACGTGGCTTTGTCAACAGCTTGTGAACAGCTGAAGGTGAACAAGATACCTCCTTTGGCGATACGTTTTATCGCCTCTGCGTTGAGGTAACGGTAGCCTTGCAATCCGCGATGTCGGTCATGATGCCGTTTGGCGAAAGCGGGCGGGTCGAGGATGATCATGTCGAAGGTTCCTTCCTCCACCTTATTAATATAGTCTTTCATGTCGGCCACGACGCAGGGATTCATCTCTTTGGAGTAGCCATTCAGCTCCAAGTTGTCCTCGGCTGCCTGGATGGCTTTTTTCGAGGCATCGACAGTGACCACCTGTTTGGCACCCCCTTTCAAGGCAGTGACTGAGAAGCCACCCGTGTAGCCAAAGGCGTTGAGCACCGTCTTGCCCTGTGCCATTTGCCGTACCAGTTCACGGTTGTCGCGTTGGTCGAGGAAAAAGCCGGTCTTCTGCCCATTCTCCCAGTCAACATGGAAACGGCTGCCGTTTTCCATCACGCATTCATCAATGGGGCCGCCAAACAGATAGCCGTCTTCGACGGTGTCGTCTTTACCCATGCGTTGCATAGCTTCCGCGCTCTTGTTGTAGATGGCTTCGATTTGCAGTTCTGGAATCAGCTTCAAAGCCCTGACAATCTCTTTCAGATGCAAGGCCATCCCTTCTGTTTGCGCTTGAATCACCACTGTATGGCCATACACGTCGATGATCAGGCCAGGTAAGCCATCGCCTTCGGAATGGACCAAACGATAGCAGTTGGTATGCTCATGGTGCGTCAGCCCCATGGCATGGCGTACCTCAAACGCTTTTTTGAGTTTGTTGAGAAAGAACCATTCATCGATTTTACTGTTCTCAAAACTCAGCAGTTTCACGGCGATGCTCTCCGACTCGCAAAAGCCGGTGCCGAGGATGTTGCCGTTAAAGTCAGTGACGGTCACCGTGTCGCCAGCTTGCAGTCCTTGCGGACCGTGTTCGATGGCGCCAGAGAAAATCCAAGGATGGAAGCGCAGCACAGCGTCTTCTTTGCCTTTGTGAAGGCGGATGACAGGATAGAGGGGTTCGGTATTCATGGAATTCATTTTTTGCAAAGATAAGGATTTGCGAAGGATTGATTATCTTTGTGGTCAGAATTAATAGTTCTTATTATGATTGACAATTCTTTTTCTTTGAGTGGACAGGTGGTGGACCTGGTTCATTCACGTATCTTTCCAGGGCAGGTCACGGTCAACGACGGCAAGATTGTCGAAGTGAAAGAACTTGACACGGCTGAGCAGCAGTTTATCATGCCAGGTTTTGTGGATGCCCATATCCATATTGAGAGTACCATGGTACCACCGTCGGAGTTTGCTCGGATGGCCGTGTGTCATGGCACGGTGGCTGCGGTGAGCGACCCTCATGAAATCGCCAATGTGATGGGCGTTGAAGGGATTGATTATATGATACGAAGCGGCAAACGAGGGCATTTCAAGTTCTTTTTCGGGGCTCCCAGCTGTGTGCCTGCCACGCCTTTCGAGACTTCTGGTGCTGTTCTCGACGCTGCCACGGTCGCCGAGTTGATGGGTCGTGACGACATCTATTATCTCTCCGAGATGATGAACTATCCCGGGGTGCTTGCCGATGACCCGGAGGTGATGAAAAAACTAAAGGCCGCCCAAGCTCATGGGAAACCTATCGATGGTCATGCCCCGATGGTCACTGGCGACGATATCAAGAAGTATATCGGTGCAGGCATCAGCACGGACCATGAATGCTATAACCTTGATGATGCCAAAGAAAAGCTGCATCTTGGGATGAAGATCCTGATTCGTGAAGGCAGTGCTGCCAAGAACTTCGACGCGCTGATTCCTTTGATGACACCATATCCTGAGATGTTAATGTTCTGTTCCGACGACAAACATCCTAACGACTTGATTAAAGGTCATATCAACCTCTTGGTGAAACGTGCCTTGCAAAGAGGCTACAAGCTGATGGATGTGCTTCGTGCCGCTTCCTTGAATGCCATACGGCATTATCATTTAGAGGTGGGTCTGTTGCAGTTAGGTGATGATGCCGACTTCATTGTGGTTGACAACCCACAGGACTTGAATGTGATGGAGACCTACGTCAAAGGCCGTCTTGTGGCTCGTCAGGGACAGTCGTGTATGCCCTATCGTAAAGAAGAGGCCTGCAACCGTTTCCATGCGGTTCCTATCGTCGCGGATGATTTGAGGGTTCCTTCTCAAGATAAAAACATCAAGGTAATTTCTTGTATGGAAGGGAATCTGATTACCAACACCATTGTCGCCACGCCCAAGGTGGTTGATGGCAACATAGTTAGTGACACCACACGCGACATTTTGAAGATTGTAGTGTTGAATCGTTACGCCCCATCGAGGCCTGCTGTGGGTTTCATCAATCATTTTGGTTTGAAACGTGGTGCCATTGCCACTTCTGTGGCACATGACAGTCATAACATTGTGGCTGTTGGCTGTACCGACGAGGATATTGCTCGGGCGATTAACATGCTGGTGCTTACGAAGGGGGGCATGGTGGCTTGCACAGAGACGGAGTTTGCCTTGTTGCCTTTGCCTGTGGCGGGTTTGATGAGTTTGGAGGAAGGCACGCGTGTGGCGGAGGATTACGAGCGGGTGGATCGTCTAGCCCATGAATTCGGATGCACGTTGTATAGTCCGTTCATGACGCTTTCTTTCATGGCTTTGTTGGTGATTCCCGAGTTGAAGCTTAGCGACAAAGGGTTGTTTGACGTGACACAATTCCAGTTCACTGCGTTGGCGAAATAGTTTTTTTTGAGATGTATATAAAAAAAGGGTGGTCGTTGCGACCACCCTTTTTTATGGATTGACGTTTGTCAATTATTTGGCAACCGTCACGCGTTTCACGCTAACACCGTCCACGGTGGAGATGCGGACCATGTAAACGCCGGCCTGGAATTGGCCAAGGTTCAACTGGTACTGATCGCCGCTGATGTTGGTGTCGAGGATAATCTGGCCAAGGGCGTTCACCACGGTGATGTGGTTCATGCCGTTGGCTTCGATGTTCACGATGCCGGTGGTCGGGTTAGGATAGATGCGGGTTTCGATGTTCTCAGTCACGCTGGTGACGTCGATAGCCACGTAGTCGTAAGCAAGGTCAGGAGTCAGAGCGAAGTCAGATTCGCAGTCAGGAGTGACGGCCTTCACTTGATACTGATAGCTGCCGATAGCCGGTTCATCGAAATAGGTGAAGGTTTCAGTCTCAAAGTAAGGAACTTCGTCGATCATCTGACCGTTACGATACACCTGGAAGGTGACAGGATCGCTAGTATAAGCGCGGATCATGAAGGTGTTGCTCAAACCGGCAGCAGCGAGGTCCATCCATTCCACACCGTCGATGGAGACCCAACGGCCGTTAGGATCGCCAGTGTTGGCGCACACAGCGGCCGGGAAGGTAGCACCGCTGGCGTTGTAGAAGACAACCCAGAGGTTCTGGTTAGGATCGATTTCCACAGGCTCACCGAAGTCGAAGTCGACGAAGTCGCCAATACCGGTGAATTCGATGTTCGTGGAAGTAATCATTGTGCCAGGAGCGTTGGTGCCACCAGCGTAGAGGGTCAGAGTACCCGTCATAGCCATGTAGTCGTAAGCGCTCACCTGCATGACGGAGCTGCCTTGGTAGCTACCAGCGGGGAACATGACACCCCATGAGAACTGACCACCACCGGTACCGATGGCATCCTCATTCTCACCGTTGTCGTAGTAAACCCAACCGGGTTCAGCGGGAGTCACAGGTTCTGCATCGTGGATGAAGCTGATGTTATCAAGATACCAGCAGTCATCGTTGCTGTTCACGCTACTGTCTTTAGTGTAAGCCCATCTGAAGTTGTGGATACCAGCAGTGATGGGGTATTCTTTCTTCTGCCAGTTGCCAGCGCCGGTGGCGTTCATCTTTTCGGTGCCGTCAATGTAGAAGTAACCTTTGTCATAGTTGTTTTCGCAGGAGATTTGGTGATAGAAGCTCATCAAACCATCGCGGCTGATCTCAACGGTGACTTCGATAGCGGAAGTGGTGGAGGCGTTGCCAGCGTTGCCGCTCTTGATGCAATAGTTGCCTTCCACGCCGCCGTTGATCACTGTCCAAGGATAAACGGGGTCGTTCACCCAGGGGAATGCGCTGAAGTCGCCAGTTTCAAAGTCTTCCAGGAGTTCGCTCATGACGCTCTGGCTCCAATAGACCTTCACTTGGCTGTCGCTCATCTCTTCAGCGATGACTTCGCTGACGGGATCGAGGTTCTCCTGCATTGTGAAGTTGACGTTCTGAGTGACCTGGCCGAAGGCGACAGCGATTTCGCCATCATATTCAGCAGGTTGATAACCTTCCTTAGAAGCCCACACGGTGTAGGTACCAGCCAACACATTGGTGTTGAAGATACCGTTGTTGTCGGTGGTGGCAGTGTAGCTGGCAGGACGCTGGAACTCGTCTTTACCGTCGATGACGATTTCAACGCCAGCGATGCCGGTGGTGCCGTCAACTTCGCAGACCTTACCGCTCATGGCGCCGTTGCCAGTCACGTAAGCGACGAGATCGTTGGAGAATTCAGATTCACCCTCGTCGTACACAGCGGTGACATTGAAGGTGTAGCCTTCACTCATATTATAGGTGAGGCCATTGACAGTGTAAGCAGGGGCAGTGACCAAAGCGGTGTTGATCTTCACACCGTCTTTGTACACGTTGTAACCTCTGTAGGAACGGTCGTTGATGTTATCCCAGCTCAGCTCGAGGGCGTCGCCTTGATAAATCTTCTCGTTTGCAGCGGTGAGGTTCTGAGGGATGTTCAGCGCGGTGGTGAATCCCCAGATCTGACCTTCGGTGATGCCGTTGCTGTTCTTCTCATCCACTCTCCAGAAGTAGTTCTTGTTGTTGTAGAGGTTGGTCACAGCCAACGAGCTGGAGAGATGGTCAGTCCAGTCAACCACAACTTGGGTAGGAGGATAGGTGGTGCCGAGGAGCACACGGTAAGCGGTGGTGTAGTTGCCGAATTCCCATGACAGGATAGCAGGCATGGAGATGCCAGTCTGGCCGTCAGCGGGAGACGGGTTGATGGCTTGCTCAGGAGCGGGGAGGATGTCGATGTTAGCATTGACAGTGAACTCTTCGCTGGTTGAGGAAGCAGCCAGATAATACACACCAGGGGTGAGGGTCATGTCGGTGATGGCGTTGTCTCTGTTGCCAGCGATACGACCGTTGATGCTCTTGAACAACGTGTTGACGCGGGAAGCAGAAGTGTAAGCGGTGTAGGTTTCGCCAGCCATGTTGTAGGGGGAGCTGTCGCGATAGTGGTAAGCCATGGCGTTGAAACCAGCGGAATGGCTCTTCCATTTGATGCTGGTGTTCCATTCACCATTGCCTCTCTCAACGCAGATGAGCAGGTTGGAGGAGCCGTCCCAAGCAAACTGGTTCTGGTTGAACACAATCTCATTCCAGCCAACCACAGGGGTGATGTTGCCGAAATAGACCAGGGTCATACCAGCGGTGTTGTGGGAAGTGGTGGTCAGCTGAGCGTCGCTGACGTTGGCCATCCAGATGCTGATGTTCTTCTGCTCTTTGCCCGTCTCGTTCGTGGCTTCGAAGCTCAAGCTGGCCATAGGAGTGGTGTTCATGCCAGCCTCGATCAGCTCGTTAGCGAGATAGAGCTGCTCAGCGATGGAGTAGTTGTAAAGGGTGTAGAAGGGGAAGTAGTTCGAGGTGGTGCTGCTGTTTTCGTCACCAACCAACGCTTCAAAAGAGCTGGCGGCATCACCACCGGTGCTCAGTCCTTCGTAGTTGTTTTCTGCTCCAGGACCAGGCTCGCCGTTGAAGTCCTCAGTGTAAACAGCAATCTTGCCGTTTTCACCTTCAACATTAGCGGTGAAAAGCACATCGTCCTCAATCGTCATTCTGTAAACGACATCCTTGCCATCGGTGGCATTGCCAGGAAGCAGGTAGTTGTCGTAAACGTTCTCACCTACAGTGGCACTGAAGGGGAACATGATTTCAGGAGCGAGCTCCATGACGTCGGCACCAACAGGCTCGTAAGCAACGGCCGTGATGTCGAAGAGATAAGCCTTACGGGTGTTGGCCATAGCAACAAGCGTGCTGCTGATAGGACCAGCGGCAGCTTCGCCGTGACTCACGGTGAAGTTGAATGGAGTCGTGGAACTGGTCGTTCCAGGCAAGTTGGCATCGATGACGAAGAACTCGTTCTCTGCCTCAATGGAAGTGATGGTCTGGGCCGTGCTGGTGGTACCCGTGAACTGCACCTTGAGAGGACGCATCCACGATCCCAACGGACGGTAACCAAGATCAATCGGATTGGGAGTGACAGTCATGTCACTCTGTTGCGCGCTCGCCAAACCTAAGAAGGCGAACAAACACAACATCATCAAAGAAAATACTTTTCTTTTCATAAAAGATTGAGTTTAGTTAATAAATTGATTATTTGTAGATTAGATAGATTATCTTTCAAATTCTTTTTTTAACCCGCAAAAATAATAAAAAAAAGAATATAATAAGTGATTATTCGGAAAAAAGAATCCATTTTTCATCTAAATCGATATCCCAACCCGCTTTTAAATCCAGAACGTCAGGATAATCTTCCACAGTCTCAGGCAAAAACACCTTGTGGAAGTTTCCCGTGCTCCAGCCCCCGTCACGGTTGCGGTCGAAAATGGCTTTCAGCTTATACTTGTCGGGAAACAGGCGCTCGAAGGCGACACGCTGCTCCTCCCTAATGAT
>JAEEGJ010016560.1_pt1 | contig 16886 bp, 13 predicted proteins | sample 8958761 | NCBI WGS metagenome assembly JAEEGJ01 (sample SAMN16246546, study PRJNA631951) | gut metagenome | biome: gut microbiome; feature: rumen; material: RS-attached | host: Bos | place: Iran: Karaj | collected 2018-10 | reverse complement strand
AATACCGCCACATCGGCTATCGCATGAAAGGCGATAACGACAAGTGGGACTGGACCGCCAGCCCCGAGCGCCTGCAGATACTGGACGTCGATGAGCCGTTCAACTTCTTCAATCCCAAGGCTGGCTTCAACTGGCAGATTAACCTCAAGAACCGCGCGTATGCCTCGTTTGCCGTCGCCCAGAAGGAACCCACCCGCAACAACTACAACGACGGCCCCCTGGTGAAGCATCCCACGAGCGAGAAACTCTATGACTGGGAGGTGGGCTACGAACTGCGCAGCGGCCGTTTCGTCGCCGGAGTCAACTGCTACTACATGAAATACAAGGACCAGCTCGTGCTCAACGGCAAAATCAACGAAATCGGTGAACTGATGGCCGAGAACGTCCCCGACAGTTACCGCATGGGTGTCGAACTCACGGCGGGCTACCGCTTCACCGAATGGCTGCGCTGGGACGTGAATGCCACACTGAGCCGCAACCGCATCAAGGACTATGTGGGTTATGTGAGCGACTATGACGCCGACACCTGGGACGACATGTGGACCCAGACCGAGATCCATGCCGGCGACAAGACCATCGCCTTCTCGCCCAGCGTGATTGTGGGCAGTTTGATTGCCTTCGACTACAAGGGCTTCGCTGCAAGTCTGCAATCCCAGTACGTGTCGCGCCAGTACCTCGACAACTTCGAGCGCAAGGAGGATTCACTCGATCCCTACTTCGTCAACAACCTGGACCTGGGCTATACCTTCAAGTTGCCGCACATCCGCAGCATCACGGTGGGCGCCACCATCTACAACCTGTTCAACGAGAAGTACGAGACCAACGGTTACTCGATGACCTCCGCCATGTATCCTGGCGGCAGCAAGGAGAACAAGTACAGCCTGTACAGCGATCCTCGCTTCTACCCCATGGCCGGCATCAACGCTCTGGGCCATGTCACCTTTAGGTTTTAGGCCTTAGATTTAAACTAGAATGGACGCAATTGCCCAATATTTCGCCGATTTCACTCTGGTCAAGGCCATCGACATGGCAGGCCTGGTGCTCGGACTCGTCTATCTGTGGCTGGAGTTCAAGGCGAGCATCTGGCTGTGGCTGGTAAGCATCATCATGCCCATTGTCCACGGCTACCTGTACTGGGAGCGCGGACTGTATGCCGACTTCGGCATGGAGGTCTATTATGTGCTTGCCGCCGTCTATGGCTACGCCATGTGGCGCTGGGTGCGTGGCAGCAGTAAAGGCTCCGGCGAGAAACCTGCCGAGCGCCCCATCACCCATTTCCCGTTGCGCCGCGCGCTGCCCGTGACGCTTGTGGGCCTGGCATTATGGGCGGGCATCTACTGGATTCTCATCACCTACACCGACAGCAGCGTGCCCCTGTGCGACAGTTTCACCACGGCCCTGAGCATGGTAGCCTTGTGGGCCCTGGCCCAGAAGTATGCCGAGCAGTGGCTGCTGTGGCTTGTCGTGGACATCGCCTGCACCATTCTCTATATCTATAAGCAGATACCGTTCACCGCTGCGCTCTACGGTTTCTACACCGTGATGGCCGTCCTCGGCTACCGCCAGTGGCTCAAAAAAATCCCCGCATCACATTAAGCGACACGGGTAACTCTATAAAACTAGCGAGGGCAACGGTCTTGACAACGTTGCCCTCGTTTTTCATTCGGGCTGCCGTGGCGGTTTCACCGATTGGATGTAGTCATACAGCCGCTTGTAGAAGGGGTGCCGCGTCATCGTGGGCGCATCACCCAGGATGAAGAGTTTCATGCGGGCACGCGTCATGGCGACGTTCATGCGCCGCAGGTCGCGCAGGAAACCGATTTGCCCCGCATCGTTGGCACGCACCAGCGAGATGAGGATGACATCGCGTTCCTGCCCCTGGAAGCCATCGACAGTGTTGACCGAAATCAGGTGGCGATAGGGCTTGAAGAAGGAGCGTTTCTTGAGCAGGCGCTTCAGGTACTGGACCTGCGCGCGATAGGGCGAGATGATGCCCACGTCGATGCGGTCATCGAGGATGCGCTGCTTGCCGATGCGCTGGAAATAAATCTGCAGCAGACTGATGGTCAAGTTGGCCTCGCCCTTGTTGACGCGCCCGAACGACTCCCCGATGAACTGCTCCCTGAAGTCGTTGCGCTCGTCCTCGCCCAGGTTGATGGTCGAGGTGTCAAACCACAGGATGGGCATGTCGCCCTCATGGATGAGGCGATGGGCGACCTCGGGGGCCGACTTCATCTGGCCGTGGTAGAAGTAGTCCGAACTGAACTGCATGATTTCATCATTCATACGGTACTGCACCTGCAGCAGCGAGACGCACTCGGGCTTGTTCTTCACGATGCGCTCCATGAGCGTCGTGCCCAGCCCGCCCTTGAGGGCCTCGAGGCTCTTGACGGTGGGCGGGAGCTGGCAGTGGTCTCCGGCAAAAATCACGCGGTTGGCACGGCGGATGGGTATCCAGCAGGCGGCCTCGAGCGCCTGGGCGGCCTCGTCGATGAACACGGTGCTGAACTTGTGTCCGTCGAGCAGTTTGTTGCCCGCCCCCACCAGTGTGGAGGCGATGACACGCACCTGCCCGAAGATGTCTGCATTGATGCGCACCTCCAACTCAACAGCCACCTCCTTGAGGCGGTCCAGCCGCTGGTGGAAACGCTCGCCCGACTCGCGGCGCTTGCGGCGCAGCTCACGGATGTTGCGACGCACTTGCCACAACTTGGGGTAGTCGGGGTGGTCGGCAAATCGGTGCTCATAGGTGAAACTCAACATCTTGTCGTTGACGCGTGTGGGGTTACCGATGCGCAGCACCGGCACGCCGCAGTCCACCAGTTTCTCGCTGATCCAGTCCACAGCGGTATTGCTCTGGGCGCATACCAGCACCTGCGTCTCACGCATGAGCGTCTCGTTGATGGCCTCGACCAGGGTGGTCGTCTTGCCCGTGCCTGGAGGGCCGTGCAGCACGCGCACGTCCTTGGCGCGCAACACATCGTTCACGGCACGCTCCTGGCTCGTGTTCAGCCACGGGAAGCGCATCGAGTCAAAACCGAAGGTCTCGGCGGGCTGGTGGGAATAGAACAAGTCACGCAGGTAGGCCAGACGCGTCCCCTTGGCATGCGTCACACGCTCCAGGGCGTCAAACATCATGCGGAAACTCGTCTCGTCAAAGAACAACTGCACGCCCACGGGAGTCTGGGCATTCTGCAACTCCAGCGCATGTCCCTCAGGGATGGCCACGACCATACGGTTACCGTCAACATACGAGATGTTGCCTGTGAAACCGTAGTAGTGGATTCTGGTGGCCTGCTTCAGGTCACCCGCAGACGTCTCGGCGCCGAAAAACACGACCGGCTTACCGTACTCAAAGTTGTGGTCAATCTCCTCGTCGCCCTGGCGCGTCACCTCAATGCAATACTGGTTCAGCGAGTTATAGTATGCCCGCCCCACCTGCAGCGGGAACCACGCGTCGCCACGCGTCACCTTACGCGCCAGCCCGATGCTCTCGGTCAGCTGGCGGTAGGCCTCCTTCTCCTCCTGGTACTCCAGTTGGAGCAGATGCCGCTGCTGTTGCAACAATGCTATGGCCGACGTATGACTCATTATAATGTCGTAATCTTAATCTCATGCAGGAATCGGGAAGCCTCTCCCAACGCCCCCACAAAGGTACTGCTTTTTTCCACACCACTACCCCCACCCCGCTCCCATTCCCCAAAATAGTTCTCAATCTCGCCCCACAGCCTCCTCTCAGTTATCACATTTGTCAATGTATCGCACCCCTTCACCATCTATAAGTTTCCCCATCCGCCTCAACATCCTCCCCCAGCCCAATGAATCCACCCCGTCCATTCCATCCACCCCGTCCACTCCCGCCAGCCCGGTTCCCCGTACGGCGGCTTCGCCGCCGTCTAACCATCACCACTAGAAGGTCTCTTTGATTCCTTGCGAGCCCTTGCGAGCAATCATAAAAACTTAGCGGCTTAGCACTTTAGCGTGAGGACAAGTCACGGTCGCTAATTGGTAAAATCAGGTAAAAATTTGTCATTGTGGTTGACATGCATTACCTTTGCGACAGATAACAAAACTAAATGCTCAAGATTATGAAAAAGAGATTGTTGATTGCCCTTGTGGCTGTGCTGGGCGTGATTGTAGCGGCTGATGCCTGCACATCGGCCATCGTGAGCGGCAAGCTGACGGCCAACGGCCGTCCGCTGATGTGGAAGAACCGCGACACCAACGACCTGAACAACCGCGTCGAGCGCATCAAGGGACACGACGGGCTCATGGAGTTTGTGGCGCTGTTCGACGCCCGCGACCTGCAAGATACCGCTGCATGGATGGGCTTTAACGAGGCCGGCTTTGCTGTCATGAACACGGCGTCCTATAACCTCAACGGCAACGACGGCGTGAAGAACATGGACCGCGAGGGCGAACTGATGCGATATGCCCTGGAACGCTGCAAGACGGTTGACGACTTCGAGAACCTGTTGAATACCTTGCCCAAACCACTGGGCGTGGAGGCCAACTTCGGCGTCATTGATGCACAGGGCAACGGCGCCTACTTCGAGACAGGTAATTATAAATATGTGAAGTATGACCTTGCCGATGCCACCAGCGGCATCCTCATGCGCACCAACTATTCCTACAGTGGCGAGAAGGACAAGGGCATGGGCTATGTGCGCGAGAAGAACGAGAAAGCGCTGCTCGAGCCCCACATTCTTGCACAGGACATCACCCCGGCAGTGTTTACCGAGGAGTTGTCCCGCACGTTCTACAACTCCCTGCTGGGCAAGGACTTCACCCGCAGCGGCGACACCTGGATTGTGGACCAGGATTTCATCCCGCGCCGCATTTCAACGGCCAGCGTGGTCATCGAGGGCATCGTGCCGGGCGAGAATCCCAAGCTGACGACCATGTGGATTGCACTGGGCTATCCCCCTTGCGCCGAGGTTTACTCCGTGTGGGTGGGTGAGGACGGTGTGGCTCCCGAACTGACGGGCACGACTGCCGACAACCACTCGGTGCAGTGCGACAAGGTGAACAAGCGCAAGGAAGAGGTGTTCCCCGTCGTGCGCGGCAACGGCAAGCAGTACCTGAACCTGTCCAAACTCTACAACAACGACGGAACAGGCTATTGCCAGACGCTGACGCTGAAGAACCGCCAGACCTACAAGCACGGCTATGAGGAAATAGCGCGCAGGCGGGCACTGTTCAACAAGGCAAAGAAAGGGAAAAAGAAATAATCACTGACTTCGGTTTGGTGTATTAAGCACAGCAATGACTATCGAGAGTTGCAGCGTTTCGGCCGGCACTTACATGCGCCACCTGTGCACCGTGTTCCTTGCCGACAACTGGCTGTGGATGGTGCTGCCGGTAGCCCTGTGCGGCGTGTTGGCGGTGTGGTTCGATGTGCGCTTTGTCATCGTGGCGCTGATGGTGCTGATGGTCGTGCTGCCCATGATTCTGGCCCTGCTGTATTTCTACTACGGTTTCTCACCCGAGGCCCGCTGGTCCATCATGGACAAGGCGGTTACACTCGACACCGAAGGCCTCACGCTCGACTTCGCCGATGAGCGCATGAAAAAGCACGTCATCCCGAGGGACGACGTGCGATATATCATCGAAATGGATGATGTGGTCATGCTGATGCTCACCGGGGGCAGGCGTTACACCTGCCTGATGTTGCCGGCATCAGTTGTAGATCCAGATGTCGCGCAGGCGCTCCGGCAACTCGCCTCGCAGGCTCATTAACTTGCCGTAATCGTCGCTCCGAGCGACATAGACACACATCATGCCCTTGTAGTCCAGCATCTTCATCAGCGGCACGAGGGCAGCATTCTTCTTCTTGAAAGCATCCAATTCCTGCTGATTGCGCAGGGTGGCAACTACCATATAATATTTGCCCGTTTCATTGCCAGTAGCAGCAATACCGGGGAACTCGCTCACGGGGGTCACGCCCTGGGACACAACACCGTCCTGGACGGTCGGACCCAGTTGCTGAGCCTGCGGTGCGGTAACCGTGATGCCCATGCTGGCCTGGTCGTGATTGACAATGACGGGGGTCGAGAGCACAATACCCAGACCGATGAGCACGGCCACCGAGGCGGCAATCCGTGTCGCCTTGCGCGAGAACAGGTTGCGCTCACGGGGAACAATGGCTACGGGAGCCTCGACAACGGCCTCTTGCTCGGCACGCTCCTGCTCGAGCACGTCAACCTGCTTAATCTCCATGTCGGCCAAGCCAAAGAACCGGTCGCTGGCATTGTCCTGCTTGAAAGGCACAAACTCAATATACTGTCCCTGGTTGCGGCGGAAGTAACCGATGCGTCCCATCGACACCTCGCAGTCCATCGACAGCTGCTGGCGGAAGGTCATCACACTGTCGGCGATGAAACGCATGGCAGCATCATAGCTCAAACCCTCGCGGCGCATGAGCGACTGCACGAGCAGTCCGTCGTTGTGCGTCACACTGGCATTGAAGCCTATCGTGCGGCAGGGACGATACATCGTCATCTCTTCCTCGCTGTAACGGGCTGGGACATAGTTAGCGATGAACGCACCCCAACCGGGAACAACCACACAGTCGTGGCGCGTCATCAGGTATTCTATATGTTCAATTATCGAAAACATCAAGCAAAGGTAATCACAAATGCGCCCACGGCAAAATTTTCGGGCAGAAATCGCGCCAAAAAAGTTATTAACATGATGGCCCAAACGGTTCAGAGGCCGAAGACCTTGCGATAAGCAGCCGCCTTCTTGTCAAGCGCCAACGGATAGGCCCGCGACGTGGAGGGCATACGCCACAGCCTGATGGCATGCGTCCCGACCTTGCAATCAACAGGCACTCCGATGGCAGGGATGTCCACTCCAGCCTGGGCAGCGACCACACTGGTGGCCTTCTCGCCAGTGGTAATGACCTGGGCGATGGTGGGATGGGCATCGAGCAGCGCAGCCAGGTCGATAGGCTCGACAATCTCGAGGAACTTGTCGCTGGCGTTATCCTTGAGGCGACGCACAGCCATGCCGGTGTCCCACAAGGCGATACCCTCGTGCTCGAGCAACCGCTTGATGGCATCCAGATCGAAACGCTGCAGTTCGCTGTTCCATAATGCATCACGGTCGCCCATGAAGATGATGCCCATCACGCGCCAGAAGTCATTGATGCGGTTTGGGTAATAAAACGGCATGGACCAGCGCTCGGGCTTGGGCGGAAAAGTGCCCAAAAACAAGTAGCGTGCAGCGTCGGGGACAAACGGTGCCCACGGGTGGCGCTCGATGGGTTGAAGGTGAGTATTCATGAGCACAAAGGAAATGAAAAAAACGTTCACGAGCCATGTTTTTTGTCAAAAAGTATAGCGATATTGCAATTTTTAGTATCTTTGCAAATTAGAAAAATATAAACATCAAATAAAGAAGAATATGAAAATCCGTAACCTACTCTTACTCGCGGTAGCCTCATTGCTGATGGTGTCATGTGCCGACATAAAGTCAGTGCCCTACATGACCAACATCGATGAGATTCCCGCAGCAGCCCTTTCGGCTGCTACAACCCAGGCTGGAGACTTCTCCATCAAGCCCGGTGACCTGTTGCAGATCAACGTCGCAGCATCCAACAAGGATGTCGTTGCCCCGTTTAACAAAGTTCACTACGTGCCCACGGCAGGCATGAGTTATAATATCGGTGACCACTCATCGTACTTCTATCTGGTGGATGACAACGGCAACATCGATTTCCCCGTGCTGGGCAAATTGCACATTGCCGGCATGACCAAGAATTCTCTGGAGGATTATGTAGCCTCGCTCATCTATCCCCGCTACCTGAACGAGAGACCCGGTGTCGAGTGCCGCATCCAGAACTTCAAGGTATTCTGCCTCGGTGAGTTCAAGAGCCCCGGTGTTGTCCAGGCCACCAATGGCCGCCTTAACGTGGTTGAGGCCATCACCATGTGCGGAGACCTGACGTTGCAGGGTATGCGTGACAACATCCTGCTCGTGCGCACCGATGCCTCCGGACAGCGCACTGTGAAGCGCATCAACATCAACGATGCCGCTTTCCTGGCCATGCCCGAGTATAACCTGCAGCAGAACGACATTCTCTACGTGCAGCCCAACAAGTACAAAGCCCGTACCGTGTGGAGCATGCCGCCTGCCTATTCGGCTGGTGTCAGCATCTTCAGCACGATCGTGTCGGTAGTCACCTTCATCACCGTACTGGCGAGGAAGTAACCCCCGACAGGACATAATGACCACAACGGCTCGTCGATCGACGGGCCGTTGTTGCTATAAACTGACAAAATGGCAGTTTTCGAGCCTTGGTACAAATGTTGAAATGATATGGATGAAGTCAAAACAACCTATAAAAAGCAACTGAAAGGAGACACAACTATATGAATTTCAACAATTTTACTATCAAAGCACAGGAAGTCATCCAGAAGGCGGTGCAACTGACACGCACCAATGGCAACCAGGCCATTGAGCCCGAGCATCTGCTCAAGGCTGTGCTCACCGAGGGTGACGCCGTCGTAAGATTCATTTTCCAGAAACTGGACATCAATCCCGCCAATGTAACGCGTCCGCTGGATGCTGCTCTGCAACAGCTGCCGCGCGTGAGCGGCGGTGAGCCTTACCTGAGCAACGATGCCAGCAAGGTGCTTGAAAAAGCCAACGACATCGCCAGCAAAGGCGGGGACCAGTATGTAACCGTCGAGACGCTGCTGATGGCCTTGTTCGAGGTAAAGTCGGCTGTCTCAACCATCCTCAAGGACGCCGGTATGACGCGCGACGAGTTGCGCGCCGCTATCGACGAACTGCGCAAGGGCAAGAGTGCCACTTCTCAAAGTGCCGAGGAGCAGTACAACGCCCTGAACAAGTATGCCATCAACCTCAACGAACGTGCCCGCCAGGGCAAACTCGACCCTGTCATCGGACGTGATGACGAGATTCGCCGTGTGCTGCAGATTCTGAGCCGCCGCACCAAGAACAATCCTATCCTCATCGGCGAGCCAGGTACCGGTAAGACCGCCATCGTCGAGGGTCTCGCCCAGCGAATCGTGCGCGGTGACGTGCCCGAGAACCTGAAGCGCAAAGAGGTCTATTCGCTGGATATGGGTGCGCTGATTGCCGGTGCCAAGTACCAGGGTGAATTTGAGGAACGACTCAAGTCGGTCATCAACGAGATCACTCAAGCCGGTGGCGAGATCATCCTGTTCATCGACGAGATTCACACCCTTGTGGGTGCAGGCAAGAGCAGCGGTGCCATGGATGCCGCCAACATCCTCAAGCCGGCGCTGGCCCGTGGTGACCTGCGCAGCATCGGCGCCACCACGCTCGACGAGTACCAGAAGTACTTCGAGAAGGACAAGGCTCTGGAGCGTCGTTTCCAGGTGGTCATGGTCGATGAGCCCGACGAGGAGAGCGCCATTGCCATCCTGCGAGGTCTGAAGGAGAAATATGAGAACCACCACAAGGTGCGCATCAAGGACGATGCCATCATCGCAGCCGTGCAGCTGAGCCAACGCTACATCAGCGACCGATTCCTGCCCGATAAGGCCATCGACCTGATTGACGAGGCCGCAGCCAAACTGCGCATCGAGATGGACAGCGTGCCCCAAGGGCTGGACGAGATTTCACGTAAGATAGCCCAACTCGAGATTGAACGTGCTGCCGTCAAGCGTGACGGTGACGAGGGCCTTATCGCCGAACTCGACAAGCAGATTGCCGAACTTAAGGACCGCGAAAGCGACTACAACGCCAAGTGGAAGAGCGAGAAGGAACTCATCAACCGCATCCAGCAGAACAAGATTGACATCGAGCAGCTCAACTTTGAGGCTGAACGCGCCGAACGCAACGGCGACTACAGCCGTGTGGCCGAAATCCGCTACTCGCTCATCAAGCAGAAACAGGACGAGAACCGAGAGATTCAGGAACGCCTGCGCGATATGCAGGGCGACAAGGCCCTCATCAAGGAGGAGGTCGACAGTGATGACATCACCGAAATCATCTCACGCTGGACCGGCATTCCCGTCACCAAGATGCTGCAGAGCGAAAAGGAGAAACTGCTGCACCTCGAGGAGGAGCTCCATCGCCGCGTCGTCGGCCAGGACGATGCCATCAAGGCCATCAGCGATGCCGTGCGCCGCAGCCGTGCAGGGCTCAACGACCCTCGCCGTCCCATCGGTTCGTTCATCTTCCTGGGCACCACCGGTGTGGGCAAGACCGAGTTGGCCAAGGCACTTGCCGACTACATGTTCAATGACGAGAACATGATGACGCGTATCGACATGAGCGAGTACCAAGAGAAATTCTCGGTCACCAGGCTCATCGGATCGCCTCCCGGCTATGTGGGTTATGACGAGGGTGGACAATTGACCGAAGCCGTTCGCCGCAAGCCCTACTCTGTAGTCCTGTTCGATGAAATCGAGAAGGCCAACCCTGATGTGTTCAACGTGCTGCTGCAAGTGCTCGATGACGGACGTCTGACCGACAACAAGGGCCGCACCGTCAACTTCAAGAACACCATCATCATCATGACGAGCAACCTGGGTTCCAGCCTCATCCGCGAGCGCTTCGAGCACTTGACGCCCGAGAACCGCGAGCAGGTCATCGACAGCACACGCAACGATGTGATGACGATGCTGAAAAAGACCATCAGGCCCGAGTTCCTCAACCGTATCGACGAGGTCATCATGTTCACCCCGCTCGACGAGGAGCAGATCCGCCAGATTGTCGCCATGCAGCTTAACGGCGTCAAGAAGATGCTGGCACAAAGCGGCATCACCCTCGAGGCCACCGATGCAGCCATCAGACTGCTGGGCAAGGCCGGCTACGACCCCGAGTTCGGTGCACGGCCTGTCAAGCGAGCCATCCAGAGCATGGTGCTCAACCAGTTGAGCAAAGACATCATTGCCATGAAGGTGAACCGCGAGCGTCCCATCATCATCGATGCCGAAGGCGACCAACTGATCTTCAAGAACTGATAGCGGCAAAGTCCGCAAGGCTTATACTAAAGAGCGAGGGCAGCAGTCACTAGTACTGTTGCCCTCGCTTGCTATTCTATTACACATTAATTCTTGAGTTCCAGTTCCAGAATCGTATCCACTCCAGTAGGTACCGCGGGCAGGGTGATGGTAACGCCGTTGCCAGTCGCAGTGCAACGCAGTCGGGACTTGTCGCTGAACATCCTGGCTTGTTTCACGCGCTTGGAGCTGATGGGCAGATAGATGGCATCATCCTTGAGATTCAATATGTGCACATACAGCTTGTTGCCCCGCTGAGTCGTCACGCCCCAATCGTGCGGAGCGATGATGCCTCCACGGGTGCCATAGATGCTCTCACCGTTCTGGCGCATCCACTCGCCCAACCGATGCAAGCGCTCGAGCGCCTCGGTGGGCAGGCATCCGTCGGGACGCGGGCCGACATTGATGAGCAGATTGCCGTTGCGTCCAGCTGCCCGCACAAGGGTTCGGATAATCTCGTCGCCGCTCTTGTAATTCTTGTCGGTGATGCGGTAACCCCAAGTGTGGTTCATCGTCATGCAGGTTTCGAGGGGCAACTGGCTGATGCCGTTCTCGCCCGAGTAACCCGCAGTGTTCTCGCCCGGCACATCCTGCTCGAAAATCTGGATATCCTCGCCCGGGAACGGCACCTCATGATGGTTGTTGCCGATGAGGCAGGCAGGCTGCAGCCGGTGAATGAGCGCATACTGCTCATCGAGTTGCCAGTCGAAGGGAGTCGGGTCGGTATCGTGCTCCCACTTGCCGTCGAACCAGATGGCACCCACGGGGCCGTAGTTGGTCAGCAACTCGGTCAACTGGTCGTTCATGAACTTATAGTACTGGGGCCAATTGGTCGTAGAGGGGTCGTGGGGCAGTTCGTTCTGGTGGCGGCCCAAGGGATAGTCCAAGCGATGCCAGTCCAGATGAGAATAGTAGAAATGTAGTTTGATGCCGTGGCGCTGACAGGCGTCGGCCAGTTCCTTGAGCACGTCGCGCTTGAAGGGGGTGGCATCCACAATGTTGTAGTCGCTCACCTTGCTCTTGAACATCGAGAAGCCGTCGTGGTGGCGCGAAGTGATCGTGATGTAGCGCGCTCCAGCATCCTTGATGGCACGCACCCACTCGTCGGCATTAAAGCGCGAGGGATAGAACCCCGCCGGCAGCTGGGCATACTCGTCGCGGTCGATGCGCTTATTGTGCATCACCCACTCGCCGTCGGCCAGCATCGAATAAACACCCCAGTGGATAAAGACGCCAAGTTTGTTGTCCTGAAATTCCTGGCGGGCCTTGAGGTTTTCCTCACTGGGCACATAGGCCGTCTGCTGGGCAATCGCAAGCAGCCCTGCAAGGGCCAATAACATTGACAAAATGATTTTCCTCATGATCTAATTATGCTTGTTTGTTCTTTTTTCTGAAAAGGCGGCGAATCTTGACAATCAGCCACGTCAGCAGCAAGATGGCGGCAACCAGGGTACCGATGGCGATGCCGAGATACCACGGTGCCTTGTCAAGCAGGTCGCTGAAAATGGGTGACACATATTCCTTCATGAGCGGCGCAATCAGTTGGCGCTGCTCTTGCAAGGGGTCATTGACCAGGGTGATGGTATCACCAAGCACCATTGTCGCACGTTGAGCGGTCTCGTAGGCGGGCCAATAGTGGGCAGGTGTACTGGGGTTGCCTGTCGAGGCGAAATTTACCCACATCTGCTGCACCTCGGTTGCCAGGGCCGGATTATGACGGTCACCAGACTTGATCTGGAGCTCGGTGTTGAGGACATAGGACACCTCTACACCATGGCAGGCACCATAGATGGGCTCTGACAGCGCTTTGGTCCAATAGTACATATACGTTTTGCCGCCCGAAGCCGAATGGCGCTGCGCCATCTCGATGGCCGGGCCGCGGAACATCAGGTCGTTAAGCAGTTCGGCGACAGGCCATGGATTGTCTTTAGGCACCACATCGAGGAAGTGGCTGGCGCTTTCCCGCTGTTCACTGTCGAGTGACATGGCGATGTAGCGGTACCACAACTGCACAGCCATGTCAAAGTTCTCTTCACCGCCCATCGCGTCTATCCAGTAGCGCGCTTCATCGCTGGTGGACCCGATGAGCATGTCGATGCCTGCATTGAAGCCGTCAAAGCGGCTGTAGGGGTCCTCGGGAATCAGGTTGCCGTCACGCTCGGGGAAACGGAAGAACTCGCCCACCTCGTCATTGAGAGCAATCATCTCATCGGTAGATAGAGCCTGCAGGTCGGCCACTGTCTTGGCTCCCGTGGCATCAAGCACACGCTTGGTCAAGCGCTGGCAGTCCTCGCGGCTGCTGGTAAAGGCCACACTGCCGCTCTGGGCAATGATGCGGTGAAACAGGCCTTGCGCCTCGTCGATGCTGGCGAGAATCGACACACTACCCGCCCCCGCCGAGTGGCCGGCGAGCGTCACATTGTCGGGATTGCCACCGAAGGCCGCGATATTCCTTTTCACCCATCGCAGGGCCTCGACCTGGTCAAGGATGCCCAGGTTGCCACTGCGGGAATAGGCTTTGCCGTCGGGCAATGAAGAAAGGTCCAAAAAGCCCAGCAAACCCAGACGGTAGTTAACCGAAACCAAGACCACCTCGGGATGCGCCTTCACGAACTTGTCACCCCAGTCGCGGGGATTGGCCGTGCCGTTATTCACATAGGAACCGCCATGAATCCACACTATGACGGGACGGCGCGCAGTGCGCATGCCGTCGGCAGCCGTCCACACGTTGAGCGCCAGGCAGTCTTCGCCCTGCCGATACAACGATGCTCCATTGCCCTGGCTGCGCGTCTGAATCGATGAGTGGCCGAAGTAATAGGCCTCGCGCACAAGGCGGCTGTCGGGCTCGGGCTTAGGCTCCTGCCATCGACGGTCGCCCGTGGGTTGCAAAGCATAGGGGATGCCCTTGAACGAGAGCAGCGTGCTATCGCGCCGGCCCACGAAGATGCCATTGGCAACCTCGACCGCCAACGAGTCGGGATAGCCGCCCTCGATGACCTTGTTCTCACCATAGAGCGCCGTCATTTCCTGCTCCAACGCCGAAGGCTCGGATGGCGCCTGTTGCTGCTTGGAGCTGCAAGCCGCCAGCAACAGCACGATGATGTATAATGCAATCCGTTTCATAATCATTCAGTGCAAATAGATGCGTGCAAAGTTAATGAAAGCAAAGCACATTAGCAAAAAAAACGTCTAGCTCATCACATAACCGCAAGAAAAGTTGTACCTTTGTACCCAAACATCAATCATCGAACTAATATGGGATTATTCAAGAAATTATTCTCACGTGAGAAGAAGGAGACACTCGATAAAGGTCTAGAGAAAACCAAGCAGGGCGTGTTTGAGAAAATCAAGCATGCAGTAGCCGGCAAATCGACTGTTGACGATGACGTGCTCGATAACCTCGAGGAGGTGTTTGTCACCAGTGACGTGGGTGTGGATACCACCGTCAAGATTATCGACCGCCTGCAGCAGCGTGTAGCCCGCGACAAGTATGTGGGCACCGCCGAACTGAACGAACTGCTGTGCGACGAGATTTCTCAGATGCTTGCCGACAACAACAATGCCGAACTCGAAGACTTCACTGTCCCCGAGGATAAAAAGCCCTACGTCATCATGGTCGTGGGCGTGAACGGTGTGGGCAAGACCACCACCATCGGCAAACTCGCCTACCAGTTCAAGCAGGCCGGCAACAAAGTGGTGCTGGGCGCTGCCGACACTTACCGTGCCGCTGCCGACGAGCAGTTGGAAATCTGGGGCGAACGCGTGGGCGTTCCCGTCATCAAGCACAAGATGGGCACCGACCCCGCCGCTGTAGCCTATGACGCAGTACAGAGCGCTGTTGCGCAGCAGGCCGACGTCGTCATTATCGACACGGCTGGACGTCTGCACAACAACGTGAGCCTGATGAATCAGCTGACCAAGATCAAGAACACCATGCGCAAAGTGCTGCCCGAGGCTCCCCAAGAAGTGCTGCTTGTGCTCGATGGCTCAACCGGACAGAACGCCTTTGAACAGGCCAAGCAGTTCTCGGCAGCCACCGAGGTCAACGCCCTGGCCATCACCAAACTCGACGGTACTGCCAAGGGTGGCGTGGTCATCGGCGTGAGCGACCAGTTCCAGATTCCTGTCAAATACATCGGCCTGGGAGAGCAGATGACTGACCTGCAGATTTTCGACAAGCGGGAGTTTGTCAAGTCACTGTTCGGTGTATCCAAGGAGGACTAGGCAGCCTAGAGTTGTTTTCCAGCGCTTCTAGCAATCATCGCCCATGAGGAAAAACAAGATAGACATCATCTCGCTGGGCTGTTCCAAGAATCTTGTGGACAGCGAGCACTTGATGCGCCAGTTTGAGGCGGCAGGCTACCAAGTCACCCACAATGCCGGCCGCGTTGACGGCGAGACCGTGGTAGTGAACACCTGCGGCTTTATCGCCGATGCCCAGCAGGAGTCCATCGACACTATCCTGCAATTGGGCGAGGCTAAGCGCCAGGGCAAAATCCGCAACCTGGTGGTCATGGGCTGCCTGTCGGAACGATTCCGCGCCGACCTCATCGACGCCCTACCCGAGGTTGACCGCTTCTACGGCAAATTTGACTGGAAAAACCTCATTGCCGACCTGGGCCATGCCTATCGCGACGACCTGGCCAACGAGCGCCACCTGACCACCCCCGACCACTACTGCTACCTCAAGATTTCGGAAGGCTGCAACCGCTTCTGTGCCTTCTGCGCCATTCCGCTCATCACGGGCCGCCACACTTCTGTGCCCATGCCCCAGTTGCTCGATGAGGTGCAACGCCTTGCTGCCGACGGTGTCAAGGAATTCAATGTCATTGCCCAGGACCTCTCCTCCTACGGCATGGACCTGGAAGGGCGCATGATGCTACCCGAACTCATCGAGCGCATGGCCGACATCGACGGAGTGGAATGGATACGCCTCCACTATGCCTACCCCACCCAATTCCCCTACGACATCCTGCCCGTGATGGCGAGTCGCGACAACGTGTGCAGTTACCTGGACATCGCCCTGCAGCACATCAGCGACACGGTTCTCACCAACATGCGCCGCCACATCACCCGTCAGGAAACACTCGACCTGCTCGCACGGCTGCGCCGCGAGGTGCCAGGCATCCACATCCGCACCACCCTCATGGTGGGCTTCCCCGGCGAGGGCGAGCAGGAATTCAACGAATTGATGGACTTTGTGCGTGAGGCGCGCTTTGAACGCATGGGCGCCTTTGCCTACAGTGAGGAGAACGGCACATGGGCCGCCCAGAACCTGAGCGATGACATCCCGCAGGAGGTGAAGCAGGACCGCCTGCAACAGTTAATGGCACTGCAGGAGCAGATTTCGCTCGACATCCAGGAGCAGAAGGTGGGACAGACCATGCGTGTGATCGTGGACCGCGAGGAAGAAGAGTATTATGTGGGGCGCACGCAATGGGACAGCCCCGAAGTGGATCCCGAAGTACTCATCAGCAAGGACAGGCCTCTTACCATCGGGCAATTCACGCAGGTCCACATCGAGCAGGCACTGCCCTTCGAGCTCATCGGTTCCTGCCACTGATCAGACGCTTTCTTTCAACCTATTATTTCCGCTGACTGCCCTGACAGTCAGCGCAAACGATTGCGCAACTAAATGAAAAAAAGTACGCCTTTTCAGTACACATCTATTAAAAAGTAGTCGTAACTTTGACCGCTTTAAAAGTTTCAGGACAAAAAGGACAAACCAACTTTATTCATATGTTTAATTAATAACCAATTTTTCTAGCATGAAAAGATTAACGTTAATTTTATCAGTTATGCTTGCCCTCGTTGGCCTGAACGCCAATGCGGCAATCTACATTGTGGGTGACGGCCCTCTGGGCGGCTGGGCTTACGACGGCG
>JAEEGJ010016559.1_pt1 | contig 16887 bp, 9 predicted proteins | sample 8958761 | NCBI WGS metagenome assembly JAEEGJ01 (sample SAMN16246546, study PRJNA631951) | gut metagenome | biome: gut microbiome; feature: rumen; material: RS-attached | host: Bos | place: Iran: Karaj | collected 2018-10 | reverse complement strand
ACGGGCAGCTGCGTGACCTGCGGCAGCGAGTGCATCCAGACCCGCAACATCATCGTGCGCAACTGCACCGTGGAGCAGGGCCAGACCCTCCTCCAGCTCAAGATGCGCCCGGACACCCCGCAGCACTACGAGTACATCCGCATCGAGAACGTCAAGGGCAGCTGCGCCGCCGTGATGAGCTGCGCCCCCTGGACCCAGTTCTTCGACCTGAAGGGCCGCGAGGACATCCCCCGCTCCTTCGGTGAGCACATCGTTTTCAAGGACCTCGACCTGGAGTGCCGGAGTTTTGCGAACGTGCGCCGCGTGGATGAGCAGTATTCCCTCAACGACATCACCTTCGACAATGTCAAGGTCAAGACCGGCCGTCCTGACTGGGAGCGCAGCGCCATCGACAACCTGACCGTCAAGGACACCTACGTAAACGACATCAAGCAATAAGCATGAGAGATACCCTGATCACCGCCCGCCGCAAGAAGACGGAGCTCATCACCGCCCTCGTATGCTTCGTGCTGGCCTTCCTGCTCAACATCGTCTGCATCATCGTGTACAAGACGCCGTTCAAGGAAGTGTTCACGCAGATCGGCTACATCATCGTCATCGCCATCGGACTTTACGTCGCGTGGACGGCCATCCGGCTGCTTGTCTGGCTGATCCGCGGCCGCAAATAGATGGAATTCGTCTACGACACCCGCAACCCCTCCTTTCCGACCGCCTATTCGCGGCTGGCAGCCATGCACACGCAATGCGAGATCCTGCTGCCAGGCATGGAAGAAGCCCCCGCCCGCGCGCTCTGCGAATCCGTGTGGGAGCTCGTACGGGAGGCTGACCGGCGCTACAACCGCTTCCTGCCCGGGAGCGTCCTGTCCGCCGTGAACCGGGATGCTGCCGGAGAGGCCGTGGAAGTCGACGACGAGCTGTTCTTCATCTTGCAGATGTGCGCGACGCTGCACAAGGCGACCCTGGGCTGGTTCGACATTTCGGCCGGCTCACGGGTCTCCGGACGCAGCTGGGAGCTGGATCCGGAGGCCCGGACCGTGCGCTTTTCCCGGCCGGGCATGCAGCTGGACCTGGGCGGCTTTGTGAAAGGATTCGTCCTGGAGCGGGCCGTACAGGCCGTCTCCGCCGCCACGGACTGCGCCTTGCTTTCCTTCGGGGGGAGCTCCACGGCCGCAGTCGGAAAACACCCCTTCGGGGCACCCTGGCCCGTATCGGTCGCACACATCTACTATCCGGACCGGGTGGCATACACCTTCCAGCTTGAGGGGGAAAGCCTTTCGGTGTCCGGCAAGGACCCGCGCGGGCGGGGCCACATCATCGACCCGCACACGGGCAACACCGTGGAGAAAGATGGCCTGGTCGCCGTGACGGGGACCTCTCCCATGGTCACGGAGGTCCTGTCGACAGCCTTGTGGGTGGCTCCGGCCAGCCAGCGCGGCAAAATCCTGGCGGCCTTCGAGGGCTACCAAGCCTGGGAAATTGTTTGCAAGACTGACACCAATTCATTAACTTTGAGGATATGAACGAAAAAATGACCCGCAAGGACTTCCTCTCCAGCCTCGCCTTCGGCGGGACGGCCTTTGCCCTGTTCCCCTGGCTGAGCGCCTGCTCGCCCGAGAAGCAGAAGGAGACGACGGGAGAGCGGGCCCGGCTCGGCATCATCGGGACGGGCTCCCGGGGGAGGTTTCACCTTGCGAACCTGCTGCAGGACCCGTCTGCAGAGATCGTGGCCCTGTGCGACGACTTCGCGCCGCACCTGGACGAGGCATCCGCCCTCTGCCCCGGCGCCAAGCGCTATACCGATTATCATGAACTCCTGGAAGACAAGGACGTAGACGGCGTGATCATCTGCACGCCGCTGTCCATGCACGCCCGGATGACCGTCGACGCACTCGCCGCCGGCAAGCACACCTTCTGCGAGAAGGCCATGGCCCACACGCAGGAGCAGCTCCTCGCGATGATCGCCGCCTGGAAGCAGTCCGGGCGGGTGCTGATGATCGGCCAGCAGCGCATGTTCGACCCCAAGTATGTCAAGGCCATGGAACTCGTCCACGGCGGGGCGATCGGACAGGTCGTCGGGATCCGCAACTACTGGTACCGCAACAACGACTGGCGCCGGGAGGTTCCCTCCCCCGAATTCGAGCGCCGCATCAACTGGCGCCTCTATGACGAATACTCCCGCGGCCTCATGGCCGAACTGGCCTGTCACCAGCTGCAGAACGGCTCCTGGGCGATGGGCGGCATCCAACCCTCCTTCGTCACCGGCACGGGCAGCATCCAGTTCTGGAAGGACGGGCGCGAGGTCTTCGACAACGTCGCAGCCATCTACCAGTATCCCAACGGGGTCCACATGACCTTCGAGTCCATCATCTCCAACAAGCATTTCGGCATGGGCGAGCAGATCCTCGGTTCCGAAGGGACCATCGACCTGGTGCGCGGTGTCATGCACAGCGAGACCGGCAACCGCCATTCCGGTATCCGGCAGCTGCTGGACCAGATCGCCCAGGGCATCCTCTCCAACGCCGCCTTCGCCGGGACCTCCTGGGTCACGGAGGAAGCCTCCAAGGATCCCGGCATCCGTTTCGTGAACAACGTGACGGTGAACGACGGCGCCAGCACCGTGGGCGCCGCCGGAGACGGCTCCGTGGAGCTGATGCACGCCTACTGCCTCGCCGTGATCAGCGGGGACCAGCCCGCCGGCATCGTAGAAGAAGCCTACTGGAGCACCCTGCTCGCCCTGCTCGGCGACCAGGCCACGCATCTGGCAGGACGGGTGGAGATCCCTTCCGCGGCCGAACTCGGCATCTCATTCTGACAACATCATAACCATTCAAAACCAAATAACCGTAATCATCAACACCATGAAGAAAACCCTCTTAGCTGCGGCCCTCCTGCTGGCCGCGATGAGCAGTGCCTACGCCCAGTTCGGGGTGTGGCAGGCTTCTGAAGTCAAGAAAGTGAAGGATGAGCAGACCGGCGTCGAGCTCAACATCCTCACGGACACCCAGAAGAACGACCGTTTCATCTACCAGACCGACCCGATGTGGACGCCGTCCGGAAAGTACCTGCTTTTCCGCTCGTCCAGCAGGGGCCCGGAGATGGAGCGCACCGCTCCTGACGGCCGTACCGTCAAGTATAGCCCGACCTATTACTATTTCCTGGAGGTGGCCACCGGCCGCACGATCCAGGTCACGGACGAGTCCGTCGGCTCGGTCTACCTGTCCAATGTTTCGGACAAGATGTGGCTCAACCGCCGCGAAGGTGAGAACTGGACGATGTACGTGATGGACCTGACCAAGTTCTTCGCAGACGCCGGCCGTGGCCGCGCCAAGAAGCTGGATGATTACATCTCCTACATCGGCGCCTTCCCCAATAGCGAAGAGATGGGCCGCCCGGGCGGCTGGTGCGTCAACTGCGACGACACCTACGCCTTCATCACCGTGAGCCGCAACGTGATGCCCACGGAGGAGGAGCTCGCCATCCAGGAGAAGGTGGCCCAGAAGCCCCGTGAGGACCAGCCTGTCAAGGTGGGCCAGGGCATGAGCGGCCTCCGCAAGATGAACCTCAAGACCGGCGAGGTCAGCTTCATCCGCAACGTCCCGTTCCGCGTCGGCCACATCCAGTGCAGCCGCTTCCGCCCCAACGAGATCCTCTTCTGCTGCGAGACGGGCGGTGACGCCGGCCAGCGCATGTGGTACTGCGACGCCAAAACCAACGAATACAAGCCCCTCTACAAGGAGACCCCGCTCGACTGGGTGACCCATGAGACCTTCGGCACCGAGGACTACGTCTACTTCAACGTCCTCGGCTGGCAGGACCGCCTCCGCAAGCAGGCCAGCGGTATCTTCCGCATCAACCTCCGCACCGACGACGTGGACGTGATCGGCCAGGTCGAGATGGACATGGACCGCGAGTCCTCCCTCAAGGGCCGCGGCTTCTGGCACTGCAACTCCACCCGTGACAACCGCTTCGCCGCAGGCGACACCTTCGCCGGCAGCATCTGGGTCGTGGACGTGGAGTCCGGCCTCAGGTTCCAGATCGCATCCGACATCAAGATGGCCCCGGACCACGGCCACCCGTTCTTCAGCCCGGACGGCACCAAGCTCTGCTTCCAGAGCGGCCATTACTCCGACGGCAAGCGCCTCAACCTGATGATGGTCGACCTGACCAAGCTTCCGTTCTATCACAAATAGCCCATGAAAGGTTTATTCCGAATCCTTCCGCTGGCCGCTGCGACGCTTATCGCAGCGGCTTGCGGTCAGAATAAAGCCGCCGGCGACCCCTGGGCCCAGGCGGACAAGATCCTGGCCACGATGAGCCAGGTGCATTTCCCCGACAGGAGCATCTCCATCGTCGACTGCGGTGCCGTCCCCGGCGACTCCACGCAGCTGGCCACGGAAGCCATCAACAACGCCATCCTGGCGATGAACCAGGCGGGCGGCGGCACGGTGATCGTGCCCGCCCAGACTTTCTGGACCGGCCCGATCACGCTCAAGAGCAACGTCAACCTGCACCTGGAGGACGGCGCCGTGCTCAAGTTCAGTACGGATGTCAAGCAATACTTCCCCGCCGTCCCGTCCCGCTGGGAGGGCATCGACTGCAACAACACGCACCCGCTGATCTACGCCTACGGCGAGACCAACATCGCCCTCACGGGCAAGGGCACGATCGACGGCTGCGCCGCCAACGAAAACTGGTGGGGCCGCGGCCGCTTCACGGAGCGCCGCCCCTGGCCGCTCGACCCGACCGATCCCAAGTCTCCGGTGATGGAGGGATCGCGCGTGCGCCTGCTCGCTTGGGGCGAGAGCGGCGCGCCGATGTACGAGCGCACCTACACCGAGGTGGACGGCCTGCGTCCGCAGACCATCCATTTCAACCGCTGCACCACCGTGCTGATCGAAGGGGTGACCCTGCTGCGTTCTCCGTTCTGGGTGATCCATCCCCTGATGTGCACCGACCTGACGGTCAGGGGCGTCACCATCAACAACAACGGCCCCAACGGCGACGGCTGCGACCCTGAGTCCTGCAAGAATGTCCTCATCGAGGACTGCGTCTTCAATACCGGTGACGACTGCATCGCTATCAAGAGCGGCCGCAACGAAGACGGCCGCAAATGGGGCATCCCGTCCGAAAACATCATCGTACGCAACTGCCAGATGGCCAACGGCCACGGCGGCGTGGTGATCGGTTCCGAGATCTCCGGCGGCTACCGCAACCTGTTCGTGGAGAACTGCAAGATGGACTCCCCCAACCTGGACCGCGTGATCCGCATCAAGACCTCCACCGCCCGCGGTGGCGTGATCGAGGGCATCCACGTGCGCAACGTCGAGGTGGGCCAGTGCCGCGAGGCCGTGCTCCGCATCAACCTCAAGTACGAGATGAACGAGATCGCCAAGCGCGGGTTCATCCCCGAGGTGCGGGACGTCACGCTCGAGAACGTGACCTGCCGGAAATCCACCTATGGCGTCCGCTTCGACGGACTGGACGAGGAGACGAAGATCAACGACATCACCCTGCGCGACTGCACCTTCGAGGGTGTCCAGCGGGATCCCGTCCTCCAGTCCGGCCTGGTGGGCAAGGTCACTTTCGAGAATACGACCATCAACGGCAAGCCGCTGTAGGCGTTTTCTTTTCAACCTGATTTATAATCACTTACGATTTTACTCCGGGGCTTTTTCCCCGGAGTAAAATTATAATACCCTGTCTGTTAGCATCTTACGAAAACGGCCCGAAAAGGGATTGCGGCCGGGAGAGCATGAAATGGCGCGAAAAACGATGGATTGTGCATATTATTTTGTATATTTACCCTTTGGTAACAACCCTCATAACCGAGACACTAACAACCAATTTATATGCACTACCGCTTCGTTTGTTTCATCTTTTTACTCACATTTAGCCTGACGGCCGCCGCGCAGCAGACGCAGACGCTGTATCTCTCCGGCACCGGCTCCGATGACACCCGGACCTGGCAGTTCCGCTGCTCCGACGGACAGAACAGCGGGAAATGGGGTACGATCGAGGTCCCTTCGCAGTGGGAACTGCAAGGTTATGGACAGTACACCTATGGCTTCTCGGCCGGTTTCGGCGTCAGGCCCGTCAACGAATTCGGCGAGTACCGCTACAACTTCAAGGTCCCGGCCGCCTGGCGGGGCCGCAATGTGCGGATCGTCTTCGAGGGCGTGATGACGGACACGGACGTGCGCATCAACGGCCAGTCCGCCGGCCCCGTGCACCAGGGCAGTTTCTACCGCTTCTCGTATGACATCACCAAGCTCCTGAAATACGGCGGGACCAACAAACTGGAGGTGACCGTCCACAAGGAGTCCGCCAACGCTTCGGTCAACAGCGCCGAGCGCCGCGCCGACTGGTGGAACTTCGGCGGCATCTACCGCCCGGTCTACCTGACGGCCACGGCCCCCGAGCACATCGCGCACCACGCGATCGACGCCCGGGCTGACGGCTCCATGTTTGTGGACCTGGAGCTGGAAAATGCTCCCGCCGGTGCATCCGTCCGTTATTCCCTCACGCCGCTGACCGCGCCGGCAGCCTCTGCGCAGGTACAGGTGATGACAGCGCAGAGTCATTCCGGGCTTGACCCGGAATCTCCCGCCATCCGTCATGAGCTGCGCTGGGACGGCGTCAAGCCCTGGGAATGCGAACACCCCAACCTGTATGTCCTCAAGATCGAGCTGCTCTCCCCTGCCGGCAAGGCCCTGCATGAGGTGGACACCCGCGTGGGCTTCCGCACCGTGGAGCTCCGCCCGCGCGACGGCCTGTACGTCAACGACGTCAAGGTCGTCCTGAAGGGCGTCAACCGCCACGTCTTCCACCCGGAGAGCGGCCGCTGCTCCTCCCCCGCCATCAGCCGTTCCGACGCGGCGCTGGTCAAGCAGATGAACATGAACGCCGTCCGCTCGCACTATCCGCCGGACGACCATTTCCTGGATGCCTGCGACTCCCTGGGCATCTTCTACCTCGACGAGCTGGCCGGCTGGCACGGCCGCTATGACGACGAGGTAGGTCCCCAGCTTGTGGAAGAGATGGTCAAACGCGATGTCAACCACCCCAGCGTCATCATCTGGGACAACGGCAACGAAGGCGGCTGGAACACCCACCTGGACCCGCTGTTCGCCAAGTTCGACCCGCAGAAGCGCCACCTGATCCACCCGTGGGCGGATTTCGACGATCTCGACACCCATCACTACCCGACCTACCTGACCGGCGTTGCCCGTTTCACCAACGGCTATAAGGTATTCATGCCCACGGAGTTCATGCACACCAACTCTGACCAGGGCGGCGGAGCCGGCCTGGAGGACTTCTGGGCCAGCTGGTCCGAGCACCCGCTCTTCGCCGGCGGCTTCATCTGGGCCTTCGTGGACGAGGCCGTGGTCCGCACGGACAAGGACGGCATCCTCGACACCAACATGGACCAGGGCAACGACGGCGTCGTGGGCCCGTACCGCGAGAAGGAAGGCAGTTTCTGGGCCATCCGCGAGATCTGGGCCCCCGTCCAGTTCCGCAAGTTGCTGATCACCCCGTCCTGGCGCGGCGACTTCTACGTCACCAACAAATTCCTCTTCACCAACCTCGACCGCTGCACCATGCAGTACCGCGTCAAGCGGCTCGGCACGCCGGCCGAAGGCGCCGCTTCGGTGATAACCGCCAGCGGCTCCGTCAAGATGCCGTCGCTGGTACCCAACACCACCGGCATCATGCACATGGACCTGCCGGCCGGCTTCTTCGACGGCGACCTGCTGGAGCTGGAAGCCTTCGACGAGGGCGGCAAGAGCATCTGCACCTGGACCTGGCCGATTCACTACGCCGGCGACTACCTTGCGGCGCACAGCCCGTTCCGCGCCGGCGCCGCCGCCCGGACGGCCCAGCGCGACTCGACCCTCACCCTGAGCGCCGGGCGGGTTGCCGTGGACTTCAATGCCAACTCGGGTGAGCTCGGCGAGATCCGCCTGGACGGCAAGGCCGTGCCTTTCGGCAAGATGCGTCCCGTGGGCATCAAGTACCGCTTCATCGAAGGCAAGGCCCGGCGCGAGGGCGACGACGCCGTCTTCGTGGCCCGCTACCTCGGCGCCGTGGATTCCATCGTCTGGCGCCTCAAGCCCGACGGCAAGCTCGGCATGGACGCCCTGCTGCTCAACCGCGACAACGGCGGCGTACGGGGCGGTTTCGACGACGGGTTCATGGACACGGAAGTGCTGGACCTCGGCTTCACCTTCGACTATCCGAAAGAGAATGTCAGCGGCATGCAGTGGCTGGGCCGCGGCCCGTACCGCGTGTGGAAGAACCGCCAGCGCGGCCACAACATCGACCTTTGGCAGAAAGCATACAACGAGACCGTGACCGGCCGTGCCGTCCGGGGACAGCTGGAGTATCCCGAGTTCAAGGGCTACCACGGCAACGTCTACTGGGCGAAGCTCGAGTCCGACAAGGCTCCGCTGACCATCTACAGCGAGACCGACGGCCTGTTCGTAAAGGTCTACAACCCCGACGAGTTCCCGGGTTCCTTCACCAAGTTCTTCCCGGTGCTGCCCGAAGGGGACATCTCCCTGCTGCTGGACATCCAGGCCATCAAGAGCTTCAAGCCCATCCCCCAGCAGGGCCCGCACAGCCAGCCCGGCAACATCCGCATCAAGTCCGGCGACGAAGGCCTCCGGATGAAAGTCTGGTTCGATTTCCAATAACCGTCAGTACAATATGAGACCAAAATTCTTAGCTATCCTCCTGCTCTGCCTGGGCGCACTCACGGCGTCCGCCCAGACGGCCTATGACTTCAGCAGACTGAAGATGGAAGACCTCGGCCGCGGCGTGATTGCCGTCCGGCAGAGTCCTTCCGAGGTGTTCGTGACCTGGCGCTACCTGACCCAGGATCCCGCGAACATCAAGTTCAACGTCTTCCGCGACGGCGTCCAGGTCAACGCCCGGCCCATCGCCGACGTGACCTTCTTCGTGGACAACAACGCCTCTGCCGCAGCCGCCACCTACGAGGTCCGGCCGGCCTCCGGCGCAGGCAAGTCCGGCCGCTTCGTGCTGCCCGCCGGCGCCCCGGAGGGCTACATCCCCATCGCGCTCGACATCCCTGCGGACCGCACGATGCCCAACGGCGAGCGGGCCGTCTACTCCCCCAACGACTGCTCGGTGGGCGACGTGGACGGTGACGGCGAATACGAGATCTTCCTGAAATGGGATCCGTCCAACGCCCACGACAACGCCCACAACGGCTACACCGGCGAGGTCTACATCGACTGCCTCAAGCTCAGCGGCGAGCGCCTGTGGCGCATCGACCTGGGCCGCAACATCCGCGCAGGCGCCCACTACACGCAGTTCATCGTCTACGACCTGGACGGCGACGGCTGCGCCGAGCTGGTCTGCAAGACCTCCGACGGGACCGTGGACGGCACCGGCAAGGTGATCGGCAACCCGGACGCCGACTACCGCGAGCACGGCAGCCGTACCCTCGGCCGCATCATGAAAGGCAATGAGTACCTGACCGTCTTCAACGGCCGTACCGGCGCCGCCATGGCCACGGTGGACTATGTCCCCGGCCGCGGCGAGAACGGCTCCTGGGGAGACACCAACGCCAACCGCTCCGACCGCTACCTGGCCACCGTCGCCTACCTGGACGGTGTCCGTCCGAGCGCGGTGATGTGCCGCGGCTACTACACCCGCGCCACCCTCGCCGCCTGGGACTGGGACGGCAAGGAACTCAAGATGAAGTGGTTCTTCGACTCCCACAGCGACGAAGCCCTCAAGGCCTGGGACGGCCAGGGCAACCATAACCTCCGGGCCGCCGACGTGGACGGCGACGGCTGCGACGAGATCATCTACGGCTCCTGCTGCATCGACAACGACGGTACGGGCCTCTACTCCAACCGCCTGGGCCACGGCGACGCCATGCACCTCGGCGCCATGATCCCCGGCAGCAAGAAGCTGCAGGTCTGGATCGGCCACGAGAGCCGGGGCGTCGGCTCCGCACTCGTGGACGCCGCCACCGGCAAGATCATCTACCGCATTCCGTCCAATACCGACGTCGGCCGCTCGATGGCCATCGACGTCGACCCGACCAACCCCGGTTGGGAGATGTGGACCAGCGCCTCCGGCGGCATGCGCGACTACACCGGTAAGGTGATCGCAAAACAGCCGAACTCCGTCAACTTCGCCGTGTGGTGGGACGGTGATCTCAGCCGCGAGCTGCTGGACCGCACCCACGTGCAGAAATTCAACGTCCAGACCAAGGAGGTCGAAGTCATCCGCGAGTTCGAAGGCACGCAGTCCAACAACGGCTCCAAGTCCAACCCCGCCATCTCCGGCGACCTGTTCGGCGACTGGCGCGAGGAGGTCCTGCTCCGCTCCGCGGACAACAAGGAGCTCCGCCTGTATGTCTCCACCATTCCCACCAAGTACCGCTTCCACACCTTCCTGGAGGATCCGGTCTACCGCACCAGCATCGCCACGGAGAACGTCTGCTACAACCAGCCGCCCGAGGCCGGATTCTATTTCGGCGAGGAGCTGAACGGCAAGTTCCGCGGCACCACTGTCAAGGGCATCAAAGTCACGGCCCCGAAGTACCTCCTCGAAGATGTCCTGCTGGACTCCGTGATCATCGGCCGCCAGCGGATGCAGACCGTGCCGCAGGGCCCGGCCGGCAATCCCAACGGCACCCCGGAGCGCCCGCGCCAGGGACAGGGACAAGGACAGCGCCCGCCGCAGCAAATGCAGCAGGGCCAGCGTCCGCCGCAGGGCCAGATGCCCCCGCAGGGCCAGTTCTCACCTGAGCAGATGCAGCAGTTCATGCAGCAGATGACTCCGGAGCAGCGGCAACAGTTCATGCAGCGCATGCAACAGATGCAGCAGGGTCAGCAGCCTCCCCAGGGCCAGCGCCCGCCGCAGGGGCAACCGCAGGGGCAGCGTCCGCCGCAGGCCATGCGGCAGGACAACAGCTACCGCGACAATACTCCCGACTCGCTGGACCTTGCGAAGACGGCGCGGCCCGTGGCCGGCAGTTCCCGCAAGGGCAGCAACCCGGTGCTATTCCTCGTCGGTGACTCGACGACCCGCACCGGCACCCGCGGCAACGGCGACAACGGCCAGTGGGGCTGGGGCTACTACGCCCAGGACTGGTTCGACGCCGACCGGATCACCGTGGAGAACCACGCCCTCGGCGGGCTCTCCTGCCGCACCTTCTACCGCGACTGGTGGCCGGACGTGATCAAGGGCGTCCAGAAGGGCGACTACGTGATCATCCAGATCGGCCACAACGACAGCGGCCCCTACGACACGCCTTTCGGCCGCTCCTCGATCCCCGGCACCGGCAAGGAGACCGTGCAGGTGACCGGCCGTGACGGCAAGGTCGAGACCGTGCTGAGCTACGGCGAATACCTGCGCCGCTACATCGACGAGGTCCGAGCCAAGGGCGCCACTCCGCTGCTCTCCACGCTGACTCCCCGCAACCAGTGGGATAACGGCAAGGTCCGCCGCAAGAACGACTCCTACAACCCCTGGATCCGTGAGGTGGCCGCCGAGAAGAACGTCCCCGTGATCGAACTCGAGGAGATCTCCGCCCGTGACTTCGAGAGCTGGAGCAAGGAGAAGGTCAACTACATGTTCTACAACGACAACATCCACTCCAGCGCCTTCGGTGCGGCCCACAACGCCTACTGCATGGCGCGCGGCATCGCCGCGCTCCCGCAGAGCGACCTCAAGGACTACCTCAAGTCGCTGGAGCTGCCGAATCTCGGCATCGCCCGCGAGCCGGGCAAGCCCGCGCTCATCGTCACGGGTGACAGCACCATCAAGAACTCCGACTCCGCCCCCGACGGGATGTGGGGCTGGGGCAGCGTGCTGGAGACGGTCTTCGACCCGTCCCGCATCACGCTCGTCAACGCCGGCCGTGCCGGCCGCAGCGCCCGCACCTTCCTCGACGAGGGTCTCTGGGACCGCGTCTACAACAGCATCCAGCCCGGTGACTACGTCGTCATCCAGTTCGGACACAACGATTTCGGTCCCCTGGGCACTTCCCCGTTCCGTTCCGAGATCCCCGGCAACGGCGAGGAGACCGAGAACATCTTCATGCCCAACATCCGCAAGTACATGGTCATCCACACCTACGGCTGGTACCTGCGCAAGTTCATCGACGAGGTCCGTGAGAAGGGAGGTACCCCGATCCTCCTAAGCGTGACCCCGCGCAACATCTGGTCCGACAGCAAGATCGAGCGCCGCGACGACTTCTACGGGATCTGGCTGCGCGACGTCGCCCGCCAGACCGGCGTGGACTTCATCGACATGCACAACATCTCCGCTGATTTCTTCGACAGCATCGGCCCGGACGCCACCAAGGCCTACTACAAGAACGACCATACCCACACCTCCAGGCTCGGTGCCGAGCGTAATGCCAAGTCCTTCGCCGAAGGGCTCAGGAAAGCCGGACACCCGCTTGCCAAATACTTGAAATAGAAGATATGAGATCCAAACTCCTGCTCAGCGCAGCCCTCGGGCTGCTCGCCGTCCCGGCCGTCTTCGGCCAGGGCACGGGCTGGTACACCCCCACCAACGAGAACAAGCCGTTCGTCCGCTGGTGGTGGCTCGGCAGCGCCGTCGACAAAGAGGGCCTGACCTACAACCTCGAGGAATTCGCCAAGGCCGGCATCGGCGGCTACGAAGTCACGCCGATCTACGGCGTCCAGGGCAACGAAGCCAACGACATCGACTACCTCTCCCCCAAGTGGATGGAGATGTACAAGTGGCTCGTCTCCGAGTCCGCCCGGCTCGGTCTCGAATGCGACCTCAACAACGGTACCGGCTGGCCTTTCGGCGGGCCGCAGATCACTCCGGAACTGGCCGCCCAGAAGATGGAGGTCACCCCGGAAGGCGTCAAATCTGTCCAGACCCGCCAGATGGTCAAGCGCGCCGCCCCCGGCGGCGAGGGTTTCGTGATGGACCACTACAACCCGGAGGCCCTCAGGGTCTACCTGGACCGCTTCGACAAGGCATTCGCCCAGAGTGGCGCCAAGTGGCCGCACACCTTCTTCAATGACTCCTACGAGGTGTACGGGGCCGACTGGACGCCGAAGTTCGCCGAGATCTTCCGCGAGCGCTACGGCTACGACATCACGCCCTACCTGCAGCAGATTCCGGCGCCTGTACGGGCGACGCCCGGCCAGCGGCCGCAGGAGCCCGGTCCGATGACCGCCGCCAAGCTCACCGACTACGACCGCGCCATCGCGGACTACCGCGAGTGCCTCGGCACCCTGCTGGTCGAGAACTTCATCGACCCGTGGATCGCCTGGTGCCACAGCCACGGCTCCCTGGTGCGCAACCAGTCCCACGGCTCCCCCGCCAACCTGCTGGACGTCTACGCGACCGTGGACATCCCGGAGTGCGAGACCTACGGCCGTACCGTCTTCGACATCCCCGGCCTGCGCCAGGATCCCATCGGCCGGCCCAATGACGGCGACCCAGCCGTGCTGAAGCTCGCCTCCTCCGCCGCCCACGTGGCCGGCAAGAAGTACACCTCCAGTGAGACCCTGACCTGGATGACGGAGCACTTCCGCACCTCCCTGAGCCAGTGCAAGCCGGAGATCGACCAGATGTTCGCCTCGGGCGTCAACCATGTCTACTTCCACGGCGCCCCCTATTCCCCGAAGGGTGCGGAGTTCCCGGGCTGGTTGTTCTACGCCTCCATCAACATGTCCCCGACCGGCGGCATGTGGAAGGACGCCCCCGCGCTGTTCAAGTACATCGAGCGCTGCCAGGCCTTCCTGACCGCAGGCACCCCCGACAGCGACTTCTATCTCTATTTCCCGGTCTATGACCTGTGGAGCAGCCGCACGCAGACGGCCTACATGATGTTCGACATCCACTCCATGGGCCGCACCATGCCGGATGTCAAGGCTGCGATGAACGGCATCGTGGCGGCCGGCTTCGACGCCGACTACATCTCCGACAAGCAGCTGCTCGAGCACGAGATCGACAAGCCCGTGATCGTGCCCGCCACGCAGCTGATGCCCGTCGAGACCGTCAAGCGGCTCGCCGAGCTGAAGAAGCAGGGAGTGCCCGTGTACATCATCGGCAACCTGCCCCAGGACGTCCCCGGCCTGCATGACCTCGCCGCGCGCCGCAAGGAGTTCAAGAAGGCCGTGAAGGGCCTGGGCAAGGCCACGACCATCGAGAAGGTCTTCGCCGCCTACAAGCCCGAGACCTTCAAGAGCGAGCTGGGCGGCCAGATGATCCGCCGTCGCAACGAAGCGGGCGGCTGGAACTATTTCGCCGCCATGCTCAAGGACAACGCCGTGGACGGCTGGGTCAAGCTCGCCACGCCGGCCGCCGCCGCCATGCTATACGACGCCGTGTCCGGCACCTCCGGCCGCGCCCAGGTGCGCAAGGCCGCCGACGGCTGCGCAGAGATCCGCCTGCAGCTCCAGCCCGGCCAGTCCATCCTCATCAAGACCTTCCCGGGCGCCATCGAGGCCCCGGACTGGAAGTATGCCGCCGCCTGCGGCGAGCCCGTAGCCATCGACCGTGCCTGGAACATCAGCTTCCCGGAGAGCGATCCCGAGATCAAGGGCAACTTCTTCACCGACAAGCCGCAGGACTGGACCAAGCTGCGCAACGACGCCGCCAAGGTCAACTTCGCCACGGCCCTGTACTCCTCCGCCATCGACCTCCTGCATCCCGAGGAGGCTGACGAGTGGATCCTAGACCTGGGCGACGTGCGCGAGAGCGCCCGCGTGGTCATCAACGGCGAGGAGGTCGGCACCGTCTGGTGCGTGCCGTTCCGCATTCCGGTCGGCAAGTACCTCAAGCCCGGCATCAACCTGCTGGAGGTCTACGTGACCAACCTGCAGTCCAACCGCATCGCCGACTTCGACCGCCGCGGGGTGAAGTGGCGCATCTTCAAGGACGCCAACGTCAACACCCTCGGTCCCCGCACCTTCGAGAAGTGGGAGACGGACCCGTCCGGCCTCTGCTCCGAGGTCAACCTCATCCCGGTCCACTTCGACGTCCCCTCCTCCGAGGAGGTCATCGCCCAGGCCCGCCGGGTCAACGACTACTTCATGCACAAGTACCCCGACCCGCTCCGCGTGGTCCCGTTCCCGTCCCGCCGCAAGGTCTATGAGGGCAACATCTGGACGCGCGGCGTCTACTACGAAGGCCTGATGGCCCTCTACTCCGTGGACCCGCAGCAGCGCTACCTCGACTACACGATGGACTGGGGCGACAAGTTCGAATGGAACATGCGCAACGGCCAGACGCTCACGCGCAATGCCGACAACTACTGCTGCTCCCAGGCCTACATCGACATGTACCGCATCTACGGGGAGGAGAAGATGATCGCCAATGTCACGAAGTGCATGGAGAACATCCTCGCCTCCGAGGAGGCCGTCGCCGACTGGACCTGGATCGACGCCATCCAGATGGGCATGCCCGTGCTCATCAAGTACGGCGTGACCATGAACAAGCCGGAGTACTTCGAGAAGGCATGGCAGATGTACAACTGGTCCCGCGAGCGCTTCCTCAATAAGGAAGAGGGCCTGTGGTGGCGCGACAAGGACTTCTGCCCGCCCTACAAGACCCCCAACGGCAAGGACTGCTACTGGGGCCGCGGCAACGGCTGGGTGATCGCCGCCTTCGTGCGCGTGCTCAGCGAGCTCCCCGCCAACGATCCGCACCGCGCCGTCTATGAGCAGGACTTCCTCGACTTCTGCAAGGCCATCATCAAGTACCAGCGAGCCGACGGCACCTGGAACCCGTCCATCGCCGATCCCGACGACTTCGGCGGTCCGGAAGCCACCGGCACCTCGCTCTTCCTGTACGGCCTGGCCTGGGGTCTCAATACCGGCAGGCTCGACGCGGAGACCTACCTCCCCGTCGTCGAACGCGGCTGGAACGGCCTCAACCGTGTCTGCATCCATCCCAGCGGCTTCATCGGCTACTCCCAGGGCTCCGGCAAGGAGCCGAAGGAGGCCCAGCCCGTGACCTGGGACCGCATCCCCGACTTCGAGGACTTCGGCACCGGCTGCTACCTGCTGGCTGCCAGCGAAGTCTGCAAACTCAACAAATAATCCGCCCGCGATGAAAAGACTTCTCCTGCTTTTGCTGCCCGCGCTGTCCCTGACGGCGCAGGCCCAGGTTTTCCGCTTTGACTTCGGCTCCGGCGAGGCCGCCGAAGGCTACGTGCCCGTCACGGCCGGGACGCTCTATTCTGAGGCCGCCGGCTACGGATTCGAGCCGGGTGCGGCCGTCACGGACGTCGTCCGGAAGAAGGGCGATCCCCTCACCCGCGACTTCGTCACCGCCACGGATCCCTTCCTCTTCTCCGTCAAGGTTCCGGAAGGCAACTACAAGGTCACGCTGACCCTCGGCGACCGTACGGGCACGTCCGCGACCACGGTCAAGTCCGAGGTCCGGCGCCTGATGCTGGAAGAATGCACGACCGGAAAGGGCGAGACCCGCGAGGTCAGTTTCAACGTCAACGTCCGCACGCCGCAGCTCTCCAAGGGAAACGGGATCAAGCTCAATTCCCGGGAACAGGACTATGAGACCGGTCAGGTCAAGACCCGGACCTGGGACGACAGGCTCACCCTGCAGTTCTACGGCGGCGCGCCCGCCGTGTGCGCCGTGGAGATCGAGCCCGCGGCGGAAAACGTGGTCACCGTGTTCATCATCGGCGACTCCACCGTCACCGACCAGCCCTCCGGCGGCACCTGGGGCCAGTACCTGCCCCGCTGGTTCGACGGACGGGTCGTCGTGTCGAACCACGCCGAGAGCGGGATGACCATCAAGGGATTCCGCTTCGGACGCCGCTGGGACAAGGTGATGGAAAGCGCCAGGCCGCGCGACTAACTGCTGATCCAGCTCGGCACCAACGACGAGAAGTCG
>JAEEGJ010016558.1_pt1 | contig 16887 bp, 13 predicted proteins | sample 8958761 | NCBI WGS metagenome assembly JAEEGJ01 (sample SAMN16246546, study PRJNA631951) | gut metagenome | biome: gut microbiome; feature: rumen; material: RS-attached | host: Bos | place: Iran: Karaj | collected 2018-10 | reverse complement strand
GAACACGCGAGCGCCGAAGATGGACTGGAAGCCATCACGGAACGAGGTGTCTTGGAACAGAATCTTTTTCATAATGTTTTCCTGTGGGATTTAATCCCTTGTTTTTACTGTACAATAAAATACGGGGACAAAGATAGAAAAAGTAGGAAGTAGGAGGTAGGAAGTAGGAAGAGAAATGAAGGGGAAATGTGCGTATTACATTCTGTAAACAAAAGTTTTCATGCAAGATGCGAAACATTGAAACAAATTGTATCATCAAAAAAGATGAATTGTGAAAAATGTATTTTTGGACTAATCATTATAATACAAACACGCTTAATTGTGTTGGAATACGGAGTCTTTATGAATAAAAGGTACGCTCTAGCTGTAGTTTCCACATTCCTTGCTGCCGGATCGGCGTTTGCTGCACCGTCTGGTGACAAAACTGTGATTACTTGTAGCTTTGACGACATGTTCGGAAATTCCTGTTACTGGCGTTGCCCGGATATGGAGGATACATATAGAACGGAAAAGAAGGACGATCGTTGTGCCAATGTGCTCTACAGATGTGTCAATTATCCGCGTTCTTTTATGCGTTCGTCTGTTGGTAGTAGTGAAATATGGGTTACTCCGGATAAGTACAATTACTATTTCGGTAAGCTTCCACAGGATTACGACTGTAGCATTTCGGAAGATGAACGTGCTTTACTGGGGGCTCGTCCGACTCAGCATGTTCAGCAGAATCAGTATGCATCGAACAAGTACCAGAATACATCGACTTATGACGATGCAAGAAACTTGTTGATTGACAACCGCGATGGTGAGCGCTATTCTACGGTGAAGATTAGCGGGCGTGTCTGGATGGCCGAGAACCTGAAGTTCCGTTTGCCGGATAGCTATTGCTATGATAATAGTACCCAGAACTGCGAGACTTATGGACGCCTTTATACATGGAGCGCCGCAAAGAGGGCTTGTCCTGATGGATGGAGCTTGCCGATGGGCGATGACCTCAATTATCAGGACTTTAACCTGAACAATTTTAGAGTGGTTGATGGTGGTTACTATGTCGATGGTGAACGCTATATCGATTTGGGCAATCGCGCATTTTATTGGCTTGGCGATGAGAAGGGCGGTGACCGTGCTGAAGCCATGAGCTTCAGAGGACAGAACCTCGAAACGTTTGCTTTCCAGGGCCGTAAGGCAAATGGTTACTCCGTACGTTGTATCCAGAATTGGGAGGCTGCTTGCAAGGACCGTCTGGGTGGTGTGATGGACAAGGCTGGAAAAACTTATAGGACACTCAAGATCGGCGACCAGACTTGGATGGCCGAAGATGTGATTCTTGATCGCCTGGATGAGATGGAAGCTAGGAGCCTTGGTCGTGCATGTCCGAGTGGCTGGCATGTCCCGGAACAGGCTGAATACGAACAGCTTTTCTCGAAGGCCTCAGATTTTGATTTGCGTGCAAACGATAAGCGTGCAAGGAACAACCGCGATGTGAAGGAAAATCCGTGCAGCTTGAATTTCGACTTCAAGCGTGGCTACTGGACTGCTTCGAGCAACGGCAGTGAAATGACCTATGTGGACTGGAAGTACAATGCAATTCGAGAAAAGGCTTCTCCGTATTTCAAACATGGCGATGCCTATACGAATAAGCTCCGTTGCGTAAAGAACTCCCCGTCTTATGCAAAACCGGCTGTTTCTACTTCTTCGGCGAATAATAAACCGGCAGCTCCGGTAAAGTCTGATGCAAACAAGACTGTCCTGGAAAAGTTTATTTTGCAGGGCGTGACTTTCGGTGTGGGTCAGTCCAGATTTACTCGTGAATCTTCCGATGGCTTGAACAGGCTTGCTGAGCATTTGAGAAACTATCATGGCAAGACAATTGAAATTGTCTCTCATACGGATAACTTAGACCGTCCGGAAAGAAGCCGTGTGCTTGCCTTGAAGCGCGCTGAAGAAGTGAAGAACTATTTGGTGATGTCGGGACTTTCCGGTCAAGATATTGTCGCAACAGGCAAGGGTGGTGATGAACCGCTCGTCCCGAATACGACTCCGGATAACCGCATGAGAAACAACCGCATTGAAATATTTGTGTACTCTTATGACGCTCCGGCCAAGGCCGCTCAGCCGCAACAACAGCAGAAGGCTCAGCCGACTGTTGAAGCCGCTCCGAAAAAGTGCAAGGAACGCGATATGGCAAATGCTAAGCTTGGCGAATGCTATTCTTACACCGAAGGAACTAAAGATCACAGAAGGTGCATGGCCGCTTATAAGAACTTGCTGAATTTGGCTAATTCCAAGTGCAAGTAATTTAAGCTTAAATGGAAAGCCCGCAATGGGCTTGACAAGGTAAATTAAAAACGCAGCTTTCGATGATGTGAACCCCGAAAGTTGGACACAACTTTCGGGGTTTTCATGTATAAGAAACACACAGAAAATGAATGGACTGCCGCTCTAGAGCTTTACCAAAAGCATTATGGGCCGACACAAATCTCTAGGCAGACCGGAATAGCAATACGAGAGATTGAGCAAAGGATCGAACAATATCGCGACACGGGTGTGTGGCGGATTGAAAGGAAGGCCTATACCAAGTCTACGCCTGCATTGAAGCGGATGGCTGTTGACGCAGTGCTCAAACAAAGGCTATCTTATGGCGAAACCACCATAAGATACGGCATAAGCTTCAGCTGCCTAAAGTCCTGGCTTCGCAAGTTCAGGCACGGCGGCCAAGAAGAACTTTTCGCCACAAGACCCAAAGGCAGGCCACCACAAATGGGACGTCCCAAGAAAGCTAGGAAGGAACCTCAGACAGAACTTGAAAAAGCCTTGAGGGAGCTCGAACTGCTCCGAGCCGAGAACGCCCTGTTAAAAAAAGTGAAAGCCTTAGTCGAGGAAAGAATCGCCCGGGAACAAGGGAATGGGCGATAGCCATCAACGAACTAAGGCAGGAATTTAGACTTGAGGATCTCCTGACCCTCAAGGGCATGGCTCGTTCCACCTTTTTCTACCACCTGCATCAAAAGCCGGACCGCTACGCGGAGGAACGCAAGCGGATCGGAACTCTGCATGCCCTGCACAAGGGCCGCTACGGCTATCGCCGCATAACCGCCCAGCTGAGGAACGAAGGCTTCAAGATCAACCGTAAGACCGTGTACAGGCTCATGCGGGAACTCGGCCTGAAGAACGTGCGAAGGAAATGCAGGTACCGTTCCTACAAGGGCGAGGTCGGCAAGACGGCTCCAAACAGGCTCAAGCGTAACTTCAACACGAAGGCTCCCAACAGGAAGTGGACTACCGACGTGACGCAGATAAACATCGGCATGGACAAGTGCTACCTGTCGCCAATACTGGACATGTACAACGGTGAAATCGTGAGCTACACGATATCGGACCATCCAGACCTGAAGATGGTCATGGACATGCTCGACAAGGCCTACGCCAAAGGGTGTAAATGGAAACGGCTGATACTCCACTCCGACCAGGGCTGGCACTACCAACATGCGGACTATCAGGCATCCCTGAAGGAACACAAAATCATCCAGAGCATGAGCCGCAAGGGCAACTGTCTGGACAACGCCATGATGGAGAACTTCTTCGGGATAATGAAGTCGGAACTGCTATATCCCAACACCTTCAGGGACATGGCCCACTTCAAGCAGGAACTGGGAAAATATATCGAATACTACAACAACGACCGGATAAAGTTGCGCCTAAAAGGAATGAGTCCGGTACAATACCGGACTCATAACTCAATTTTATCCTAACTTTAAACCGTCCAACTTTCTGGGGTCAGTTCACTCAAACGAGCCTGCGTTTTTTGTTTTACAATTTTGCGTCACTTTTTATTAGCGTCTTCGCATCCACTAAAATGCAGCAATTTATAAGTAATCTGCGCGGAGGTCATATACTGTCGATCAAATTTGCCATTATCCTCAATACATCTAAGACGAACGATAAATCACCTTAATTTTTGATGCAGCGGACGGAAAAAACAGCATCTTTGCTACTGTTCCCCCCCTTCTGAGCAGAGTCATACCCACTAAAGGCAACATAGAATACTTTATGGTCGTATTCAGTAGAACTCCAAAAAAAAGTATCTGAGCCCCCACCTCTAAAATTGGCTTTATTTCCAAGGCCGGTACCGTAGCCTGCGGGGAGTACCGTAAAGCTAAAAACATCCAAACCATTTTTCTTTTCAAGCCACTCCGTCCTAGACTTAAGCATTCTACCCGCAATTAATTGTCCCCCCACAACATTCATAAGCGTTTTTAATTCACTTTTAGAGGGTAAGTGCCATCCACTCGGACAAGCCGTCATTGCGGCATTCCATGTATAGAGTCGACCATATTTTGAGCAATAAACAGAATTACCTTTATAACATTGACTTTCCTGTGTATTGTAATTGAGATTTTCCGCCATCCACTCTTGATTTCCAATTTTCACTGTTTTGTAAATTTTTCCATCACGAGAATCAGTCATAGTCCCTTTAACAACAGTTCGAGCATCTACTATTGAAGAATGTAAATTTTCTGAGGTTTGTGCAGTAGCATTACAAACAGAACTATCCATAGAACTTTCCGCAGATGACGCCGCACTACCATGAATCAAGAAAACTATCGCAGCAACAACAACAAGAATCACACCAGCAATCACCCAACGTGTTCTCGAATTCTGATTCTCTGCTTCTTCCACAAACAGATTCTCCGTAGGAGTTTTACATTCTATCCGTTGAGGTTCTGTTTTTGAGATTTTGGAAGTTTCAACACCTGCCTGCAAATTTGAAGGAGGTTCGTTCATCGGCATTGGATTTGGAGTCTGTTTCTGTTTACAAGGAGGGGCTCCTTTCTTAAAAACAATCACTTTTTCGCCATTCCTAAAGCACTGAACATCATCACCAACTTTAGGATCGAAATCAAGTTCTTCTATAGGAACATTGAAAAAAGTACCATCACTAGAGGCGATTGAAACAACGCCATTGAGAACACGAATTATTTTGTAAGACATTTTAAAATTTCCCCATTTTTGATTTCTATAGACTCATTCTAGCAAGAAACTAATTCTGGATACAACGAACACTAAGTGCGCTGCGTTTTACTTGAAAACTCAGGACCGCCCCATAGTCGCCCCTACTGCAGTCCAATTCTAGGCTTCCTGCCCTCAGCTTATCGAATTCAGTAGAACTCCAGAACATCGTGCATTCGCCCTTGTTGGTGAAACTCCCAAACCAGTACCAGTTGCCAGCAGGAAGCGCCGAAAAGCCGAAGTCATCCGTGCCGTTGCTGCCATCATCCCATCCGGACATTGACTTGAGTTTTGCGTCAGCAATCGATTGTCCACCGACAAATTCTAACAAGGTTTTGAATTCAGCATCGTTCGGCAAATGCCAGCCACTCGGACACGCCTTTATCGCTGCATTCCAATAATACAAGTGACCATATATGGAACAATTCAACGCTTCGTTATCGTAGCAGGCACCATTCTGCATATTGTAATTCAGGTTCTCTGCCATCCAAGTTTGTCTACCAATTTTTACGGTCTTATATGTTCGCCCATCACGAGAATCAGTCATCGTTCCTTTAACAATGGCCTTATATGTTGTTCCATCGTGAGAATCGGTCTTTGTTCCTTTGAGAGCACCACTGTTATTCTTATTCAAATGGATGCATATAAAAAGTACGCCCACAAGCAGAAGTATTATTCCGATAATCCAAAGCAGTCTAGATTTCTTTTCAACAAGTCCATCTGCTAACGGATTTCCTATAGAAGTATTCTGTTCAAACCCTTGGAGACCTGTTTTAGGGACTGCGGAGACTTCGACACTCGCGTGCAAATTTGAAGAATATTCGTTCTTCGGTACAGAACCTGGGATCTGATTCTGTTTATAAAGAGAATTTTCATTCTTAAAGACAATTACTTTCTCACCATTCCTAAAGCACTGAACTTCGTCTCCAACTTTTGGTTCAAAATCAAGTTCCTCTATAGGAACATTAAAAAATGTTCCATCATTAGAGGCTATTGAAACAAAGCCATTTCGGACACGAATTATTTTGTAGGTCATTTTACATTTTCCCATTTTCGATTTCAACAGTCTCATTCAGACAAGAAACTAATTCTGGATACAGCGAACGGAGTATGAGATACATCTATCGGGGGTATCAAGGTACGCAACGTCCTCGTTGGTGTATTCATTGTAGCGCAACCACATGGCGTATGCGCTGTAAAGACCGGCCTTCGTAGAGCTCCAGAAATGTGTTGCGTTGGGATCGCCTAAAAAAGAACAATCTAAAGGAATCCCAATTTTACTTCTGGCACCAGCAGGTAGCGCCGAAAAACCGAAGTCATCGGTGCCGTTGCCATGGTCATCCCACCCGGACATAGACTTGAGTTTTGAGCCTGCAGTCGATTTTCCACCGACAGTTGTGAACAAAATTTCCCATTCAGTTTTACTAGGCAGATGCCAACCTTCCGGGCACACTCCGCGAACAGGGGTTTTAGGGTTGCATATTGAACCATTGCCGCATCCTTTGCCGTTCGTGCTCCAATTACCCGTACTATCCATTGCAACAGCCCATGTGTAAAGTCGACCATACCTAGCGCAGTTCGACTCATTATCATCATAGCACCAGCTACCCTTCTTTGTCTTGAAATTGAGGTTCTCCGCCATCCAAATTTGCGAACCAATTTTTACGGTCTTATACGTTTTTCCATCACGAGAATCAGTCATTGTCCCTTTAACTATAGCCTTATATGTTGCACCATCGTGAGAATCGGTCATTGCTTCTTTGGAAACACTACTATTATCCTTATTCAATTGGATGCATATAAAAAGGATGCCCAAAAGCAAAATTATTATTCCAATAATCCAAGGCAGTTTGGATTTTTTTTCAGCAAGCTCTTCTGCAAACGGATTTTCTATAGGAGTATTTTTTTCAATCCCCTGGAGGTTTGTTTTAGAGTCTGTGGAGATTTCAGCACTTGCTTGCAAGTTTGAAGGAGATTCGTTTTTCGAAATTGGGTTTGGCGTCTGTTTCTGGTTACAAGGAGTAGCAACATCCTTAAGAACAATCACATCCTCGCCATTTCTAAAACACTGAACGTTTTCTCCAACTTTAGGTTCAAAATCAAGTTCATCTACAGGAACATTCAAAACATCTCCGCTACTTGATGCTACAGATGCAACACCATTCAAAACACGTATAATTTTAAACGCATCCTTCGGATTATCCTGTGATTGGTCATTCGCCCCTGTTTTTGCAGGTACAAAATTTTTGGCAACAACAAGAATTTGTTCCCCATTCTTAAAGCAAAGGACTTCATCTCCTGTTTTAGGCTCAAAATCTAATTCATTCACAGAAATGTTAAAAATGTCACCGCTATTTGACGCTACAGATGCAACACCATTTACAACTCGGATAATTTTATAATAGGTTTCGTCTTTTACACAACGAACTGAATAAAAATCATTAGCGCATTCATCATCAAATTCTATATCAACACAATCACTATGATGATACAAACAGATATATCCCGAATCAAACCATATATTAGATACTTCACCTATGCCACCGAAGGATTTTTCTTCTGGGTCATCTTCGGTCACGCAAAATCCTGCAGGAAGAGCTGAAAAACCAACAGAATCAAGACATTTTTTACTTTGTCCTTCTTCACTTTGCCAACTACTTACAGATTTTAGTGATTTACCTGCAATAGACATGTCACCTACGGCATGGACCAAGCTTTCAATTTCATTACTTGAAGGTATATGCCAACCAGGGGGACATGCATTTTTCGCATCGCTAAACTTATAGAGTCTACCGTATTTTTTTGCGTTTTCCTCATCATTATCATAACACAAACTGTCTGTAGTTTTATAGTTCAAATTTTCAGCCAACCAGATGTGCGAACCAATCTCAACAGTCTCGTAAACTTTTCCATCGCGAGTGTCTGTCATAGAACCCTTAACAATCTGAGGCGGAAAGCCTTCTGCTTGCTTAACAATTATAATTTGTTCACCATTTTTGAAACATTGAACGATATCACCTTTTTGGGGGGCAAAATCAAGTTCCTTCACAGGAACATTGAAAAATGTTTCATCGCTAGAAGCAATAGAAGCAACGTCATTAAATACTCGGATAACTCTTTGGGACATTATTTTACCTATAAATTTCTCTATTTTCTTTCTGTTAGTATAAAAGTCATTTAGTTATTGTACAGAAATCAGCTTCAACAGAATTATCACTTCCATTTGTAATCGTACATTGAACCATAACTTTATTCCCCTTACGTAACTGGGCCGCTTTTTTTAATTGACGTTCATCACGAAAATATGCATCAACAGATCCATTGGAGAACCAAGAACAACTATTCAGTGAAATCTTATTCGCAAGACTAATTATACCTGCGTCCACACCTCTAAAAAAATCCTCTACACAACCAGTTATCGCAACACGTTTTCCTTTATACTTCGCATCCGCAGCGATTTCATTGCCATTATACGCACTTAAGATTTCTCCCGCACTGACATACATTTGTATTTCTCGTTTCATTTCTTTTTTTTCATCAGCACGATAGCTGCTCCCATCGCATTCTCGATACACTAAAATAATAAACACAAGCGCAATTACAGACGCAATTCCATATATTATTTTTTCAATATCATATTTTTTTTCAAAATTTTGACTATAAGGAACTTGTGAAACGACATCAGCATTTGGGGTAGAAAAATCCTGCTGTACATAGGGCGGCTTATCGGTATTATTTATTTCATTATGGGCAACCTTCTCTTTTACAAAGTCCACCTTGGTCACAATTACAAGGTCACCGCTAGAAAATACGGAAACATCATCACCAATTTTTGGCGTAAAATCCAATTCTTTTCTGCTGACATCAAAGAAGGAGCCATCTTCCATTCCGATAGAAACTTTATCATCGGAAACTTTTATAATTGTCGCTTTTTTCTGAGCCATAAACATTTCCTCAATTATTTTTTTAACGGTTTCTATTTTATTTTAGTCGGAATATCAAACTTGACTCCCAACACACATCCTTGTTCAAACACAAAGTTTTTTAGCTTTTCCCAACCTTGCCGAATAACATCTTTTGGAAAATCTTTTTTTTCTTGGAAATTGATTCCCTGAGTTTGCCAATCCGAAAAAGAAGTTCCTGCAAAAAACGAGCTTAGTTGGTTAGCGTCTAACTCAACTCGATGAAAAGTGCAATCACTTTTTTCAGAAAAAACTTTTGACGGGCTAAAAGAAAACATTCCAGCTGAACTAAATGTTTTTCCTTCATAATAGACACATGCGTCGGGACTCTTTATATCCGTAAGATCCAAAAGATAATTACAATAATCACTATAATTTGGTATGCCATTAAGATCTTTTTTATTACGATATTTGCGGGGATTATTTCCGACAACAAATACCGTATCCAAAAGGAACTTACCCTTTTTATGTGAGCCGAAAAGAATAATAGAATCTTCATCCAAAGCTTTCAAAAAGGGAAAAGCCTTCTGCTTGCAATAGGAATAACGAAAACAATCACCGAATACAAACGGATCGGTATTTTGATAGGAATCACCAGAACCACATTTTGTCCGTGAACAAGCCATTGGCAATCTATGCGAGGGAATCATGCATTTAATAGGCTCTATTAATCTTTGAGGTTCTGTTTTTCTAAAGAATGTTTTCTTGACACGAGCTCTTGCCTCCCATTCTCCCCAAAAGACTAAATCATCAGAATTATGTTGGCCATTTTCATCCACATAATCACCATGACTTTTTATAAAGTTACGAGAATGGTCTCCAGTTTTCCATTCTTTATATGATTGACAGATAAATCTATCTGGCGTTTCTTGTCCCGGATGAAAGAACTGGATGATTTTAGGCATTTTTCAAGACCATTCTGCCAAAGGCAGTCTGCGAGCAGCGGTCTTGTTCCAAAAAATCACCTAGATATTGATACTGGAGACCTGATAAACCTACTACTCTATTTTAACATGTCAAAGAAAATATACATAAGGGTGTAAATTGCGGCAACAACATGTAAAACTTGTAAGGCGCGAAACAGTATGCAGATTCATTCCACTTGCGCAATTCATCGGATAATTGTATATTATTGCCCAAAAGAGCACGACACACGATGACAAAAGACGAATTGAAAGCACTGTTCTGCGACTTGGAAAGCGACCATATCGAGCGGACCATTTCGACCACGAACACCGACAAGTTCGGTCAGGCCATTTGTGCATTCGCCAACGACTTGCCCAACCACCGAAAGCCGGGGTATCTGTTCCTGGGCGTGACCGACGACGGGAACGTCCAAGGAATAAACGTGACTGACGCCGTACTAAAAAATGTGGCCGCTATCCGCACCGATGGGAACATTCAACCGCAACCGTCCATGACGGTCGAAAAGGTTTCGATGGACGAAGGCGACATCGTAGTAGTAAAGGTCGAACCTTCGATATTCCCGCCCGTCAGATACAAGGGACGCATCTGGGTAAGAATCGGCCCACGTAAAGGAGTGGCGAACGAAAACGACGAGCACATCCTGATGGAAAAACGTCGGGCTAATGTCACTTCGTTCGACTCGTCGCCATGCCTTAGTGCTACCATAGACGACTTAGATTTAGGTCTGTTCAAGCATTACTTTTTGCCCAAGGCGATGACGGACGAAGAACTTGATGCCGAAAGTAGGGAGAACCGCGATATTAAGCAGCAACTGAGCGTGTTCGGATTTTTCGATACACTCCGTGATTGCCCAACGAACGCGGCAATGCTGTTCTTCGCAAAGAACCTGAGAAAGTTTATTCCAGGGGCTTACATCCAATATGTCCGTTTCGCAGGCAAGGACCGTTCTGGCGACATTCTGACGGAGCATGAGTTCAAGGCGAACCTCTGCACGACTTTGCCAGAACTTGACACATTCATCAAGACGACTATCGCAAACCGACGCCCCATACCTGTCAGCGCATTGCGCGAAGAACAGGTTGTCGATTATCCCGACTGGGCTACGCGAGAACTTTTGATGAACGCCATCTGCCACAGGGATTATTCGACGAACGGTCCGATACAATTCTATCAGTATGACGACCGCATCGAGATTATGAACCACGGCGGGTTATATGGTCGCGCCAACGAGAGCAACTTTCCCAATGTGAACGACTACAGGAATATCGTGGTCGCCGAAGCGATGAAAGTCCTTGGTTTTGTCAACCGCCATAGCCGGGGCGTGTTAAGGGTACAAAAGGAGCTGAAGGCCAATGAAAACGGCGAGGCGGTCTATGATTTCGGCTACCAGACCGCAATCCTTGTACGGGAATATAAATCGCCACTTGGAGAACGAATGATGGCAGAAGCCATCGTTAATGGCTACTTGACCGAAAACAGCGAAAACAGTGCAAAAACGGCAATTTCAAACAAAAAACCGTCAAAAAAACCGTCAAAAAAACCGTCAAATTTGAAGGTTTCCGATTTTCCATCACAAATTGTAGAAGATGTCTTTAAAGCACTGAAACAAAACCGAAAAGCGAAATATTCATGGATTCAAGATAATCTCGGAGTAAGTGAAAGCACCGTTTTGCGAGCCATCAACGACCTTAAGAAAATGGGCTACATCAACTCAGAACACTCTAAAATTAAAGGTGAGTGGCAATTGCTGAAATAAAGCTGCGCATCTACTAAAAAAGTCGTCCCTTGCGGGGCGACCATTCACTTATCTCAACACCATTCTCTGCGTTTTAGCATTCCCGAGTTTGACCATGTACACGCCGCGGCTAAAGCCTGCGCTTGTCATAGCGTTGCGGAGTTCGCCAACATCTCCAGCTTCGAATTCACCGATAAACGCACCAATCGGGCTAAATACTTTATATGAACTTTGACGGCTTTGGGGAACAGAAAGTCTACCGAAAGAAATTGCTTCTGTTGAATCTTTGGGCGGTTCCACCTTTGGTTCCTGCCACAGAACGAATTCGACTGTCGTTGCACTGCGGGCTGGGGCGCTGTAGCTGCACTTTGTATCGTCAACCTTGATTTCGGTTCCTTCCTTGAGGTTGTTATTGTCGTCGGTGACGTAAGGCTTAAAGCTTCCAATTTTTGTGCTTCCGAAGTCAAAGTCAGCCTTGAATTCCTCGTTCTTGGAATTGAGAATGACGACTGCGATTTTCGTCTTGAGGGAGTCGCGGTAGGCGGTGACCTTTACATCTCTTTCGGGATTCTTGGTAGCATCGATTCTCCACGCGCCGGGTCGTGCAAAGCGGCTGTAGTTTCCCATGACCCAGAGTCGCTTGGTGGGCTCCAAGTTGTCGGGGCTTCCTTGTCCTTGCGGCCAAAGCGCTCCATTACCGCAGCTGGGTTCGCTACAGGAATAAATCCACCAAAAATGCCAGGCGTTCATGTTCGAAATAGTAAGGGCGTCGTGGATCATGTTTGCAACGCGGAGTGCGCTTCCCATGCCAACGTCTTCCTTGTTGCTTCCGAGATCGTAGACTTCGGTTTCCCAGAATTCCTTGCCGGCCTCGTGAATTTCAGGGTAAGCGGCGGGATCTCCGCCATATTCGTGCGTTCCAAAAATGTCCGTATATTTCAGAGCGGCGGGATTGTTGAAGAATGCTTTTTTGTAATTGGGGAATCCGTACCAGTTGATGGCTTCAGTGCCTATGATTTTGATGCCCGTGGTATCGAGAGTGGGGCCAAGATAGTCGCCAACCCAACGAGCCAATTCTTCGGGTTCGTAGTGGTTATCGCCGGTGCCGTCGGGCTCATTTTGCGACGAAATCGCGTACAGGTTGACTCCAGCTTTACGCATATCTTGCGTAAACTTCAAGATGGTGTTGGCCCAGTCTTGGGCGTGATTGAAATCTAGGTGCTTTTTGTCGCCATCGTAATTTACGGTGTATTTGGATGTCCATGGGGCAGCCCAAACTTTGACGCCGTATTCACTCGCCTTTTTTGCGATACTTGTTTCGGAGGTGGAGCCATCCGGGGCAATACGGATGCGGTGCAGGGTAAGCCCCGCGCCGCTAGTGGAATCCCAAAGGAAGGCTGCGTTCTTGTCGGTGATGGACCCCGCCCATGCTGATGCGGCACCAAAGCCGCTAATGCGCTGGTATTCCTTGCCCATGTCAACGTTTATCGTTGCAGCACAGGCTAGAGTGCTCAAAAATGCGATGGAACCCGCAAAAAGAGAAAATCTCTTCATTGAATACGTCATAAAGCCTCCTTTTTGTCCCTTACTTTCTTTAAAGTAAGTTGAAAAATTCACTTTATATAAGGCTAAAATCGAATTTGTCTTGATAAAATGACAATAGCTTTATGGCGTTATACCCAATTTTAGCAATCACAATCTCTAAGCATCACATTGAGCTCAGCGTTCGCAGGTTTTCCGCATAAAATCCGGCGTTATCAAAACCGGATCATGTTCCCGATAGCCAAATTCATTTATTTCTTCATTCGTTTCTTTTCCAAGCCACTCGTTTTCTGCAATAAGACTTTTGTCTGTCGGAACGCTCCCTTGCGCGGCACGGATTCGCTCAACTTCTTTCTTGAAAAGATTCTTGATTTCATCAGGACTGATTTCCAAATCCTGCGACCCGGACAAAGACTTGTCGGCAAACGTATTAAAGACCTGCTTTTTGAATTTGAGCAAAGTGTTGATTTTTTCGTCAATCGAATCAAGCATCAAAAGCCTGTAGACAAGCACATTTCGCACCTGTCCCATTCGGTATGCGCGAGAAATCGCCTGCATTTCGGCACTCGGTTTCAGCTGCGGTTCGCACAAGATGACCACATTGGCGGCCTGAATATTCAAGCCAAGCCCGCCCGCGTTGATTTGCAACGGAAGCACAGTCCCGGCCGGAGATTTTTCAAACGCATCGATAATTTCTTGCCTATGGCTCACAGGCACCGCCCCCGTAATAGGCTCCATGCAAGAATCATTCAAATATGCGCAAACTTTCTTGATCGTTTCCAAGAAAAAAGAAAAGACGAGAACCTTGCGGTTTTCAAATTTGGCCTGACGAACAATCTCCTTGATTCGCTTCAGCTTTCCGGACTGTTCAAAATCGTCGACATTAAAAGAAACCCGGCGCATCGTCATGACTTCTTCTTTAACAGCCGCTTCTTCGTATGCAGCCATCTCGGCATCGCCACCTTCAATCCACGATTCTTCTTCGATGAGCTCCGGCAATTCCTTCAAGACATCTTCGCGCTTTCGCCGATAGTAAATCGGCGCAATCATCTGCATAAATTCTTGGCTAGTACTTTCTTTAGCAAAGCCCATCGCCATCGATGCAATCTTCGGGCGGAGAATTTGCAACAAGAAGAGCATTTCTTTCGTGCGTTTCGTAATGCTCCCCCACATACTCGACAATTTTCTTTGCATCGGTCGCAGGGACTGCAAACGCATTGACCAGAATACTTTCCGAGACTCCCACTAAATCAGAAACATTCGTGGCCTTTCTTTGGGTCAAATTCAGCAAAGTTTCCGGCTCAAGATCCAGCCGCCCAAGAAACACCCCCTCGAGTTTTTCCTTGATAAGGGCGTTCAAAACCGCATCCGCACATTCCTTTACAGCAGTTTCCGCTTTTGTCGAAAAGTCCGAAAATGACCTCAAATCGGCCAATCGTTTTTCAAATTCACCAATCAAAAAGCGGATATTCTTTAGCGAAAACTTTTGCATAATCCACAAATATAACCAAACAAAATGACACTAAGTGTCAAAATGGAATTTTTCGTTTTCTATATAAAACGCTTTGTTGCATATAGAAAATGTTTTGACAATTTTCTCAACAGAAACAGCGACATTTCAAAAATTTACACATCTTTGTTGCGTACTAAAATTATATTTTATGTTATAGGAAACAAGAAGGAGGCCTTAACATGAAAAAGAAATGGTTGGCGGTTATAGCGTTTTCGCTATTGAGCGCAGCTTGTAGCGACGATAGCATCGGGAATTTCCCAAGTACCGCAGGCATCGACGAAACTCCCATAAGTGCGGGCATTGAAAACCCTGGTATCAAAAGTTCAGGAATCGAAAGCTCAAGTATTGAAAGCTCAGCCGACAGTCCCGAAGTCGAAAGCAGTTCTGCAATCTCTTCGAGTTCTCTAATGTCTTCGAGCGTTGAAAGCTCTGCAGAAAGTTCTGCGGAAAGCTCCGCAGATAGCGACTTGAAAATTGAAAGTTCTTCAAGTGCCACGCCTAAAAGCAGCGCAACAGCTTCCCCAGATACACCCTTCGGTGACTATGATTATCCCCTTACAGATAGCTACGAAGGCGGGGCGGGCGCTCCAGGTGGTTTTGGAGGCGGTGCCGGTGGTTTTGGTGGTACAGGTTTCTCTGAGGTAACCACTTCTACTAAAGGCGGCGGTGCCGGAGGTGTTAGCGTAACAGGCGGAGCTTCTGGTGGCGCTGGTGGAATCGGTGGCACGGGCGGCACAAACAACAGAACGTCAGGTTTGCTCACGGCAGGTGAATGGAACGACCTCGACAATTGGAAGTTCTGGAGCGGGCTCCTCAACGAAAACAAGTATTACGATAAAACGAGCTACTGGAAATTCTATCCCAAGAATCTCGTAGCCGTACAAGTTGTCGATGGCAATAACACCGCCGTTGCAAACGTCCCCGTGGAACTTCTTAAGGGAGGCACCGTACTGTTCTCCACAAAGACGGATAACGCCGGGTTCGCTTACTGCTGGCAAAGCCTCTTTGCTGATGATGATAGCGATATCGTAGCCGCAGATTATTCGCTTAACGTCAATGGCGCAAGCTATATCGAACCGCTAAAGTTCACAATGCAGGGCGACGAACAACTCAACGTCAACGTTGTCGTAAGTGCAGACGCCAAGCAGGCTGCAGCAAAGGCTGATATCGCATTCATCGTGGACGCCACGGGTTCCATGACCGATGAAATTCGTTTCCTTATTTCCGACCTGAATTACATTATCGATCACGCTAGCTCGGGCAATAAAGTTGCTTTGCGTACGGCCGCATTGTTCTATCGCGATGAAAAGGACGATTACCTCACCCGCCATGATGATTTTTCGGATAACGTTTCTACGACTCAGGAATTTGTATCTAAGCAACAAGCAATGGGTGGTGGCGACTACCCCGAAGCAGTCCACAACGCGCTCGAAGAAGCTTTGCAAAAGCTTTCCTGGAATGAATCGGCTCGCGCACGTATCGCCTTCCTGATTCTTGATGCTCCTGCGCATCACAAGGACGACGTCATCGAAAGTCTCCAGAAGTCCATTTCACTTTTTGCCCAGAACGGCATCAAGATTATTCCGGTGGCCGCAAGCGGCGTGGACAAGGACACAGAATTTATGCTGAGATTCTTTGAACTTGCAACGGGCGGCACATACGTATTCCTCACAAACGACAGTGGCATCGGCAACGAGCACATCGAAGCATCCGTCGGCGATTACGAAGTGGAAAAACTTGCCGATTTGATGGTCCGCCTCATCAAGAAATATATAGAATAAATCGTAACCAATAACATACTCAAAGTGCCGCGACTAGAAGCCGCGGCACTTTCTTTTTAACTTCCTTTATATACAAAAACACCCTTGCGACTTTCATCGCAAGGGCATTTTTAAAGGAAAATTCTGTTAAGAATTATGCCTGGCGCTCTTACGAGCGCAAGCCTGTTGGCTCGGTCATGGACAAGCGAGCTTGTCCGCGACTCTCGCCTTATTAGGCTTTGTTCAAACGATCCTGGATCATGTCGATGATTTCGGAGAGTTCCTTCGGGAGGTGCTTGCCGAACTTCGGATAGTGGTTTTCCTTAACGTCAGCGAGTTCCTTCTTCCAGCCTTCCACGTCAACCTTCGTGATCTGCGGGAGAGTTTCCTTATAGTAGTCAGCGAGACCATCAGTATTGATGGCGCCTTCCTTCGGCATGTAAC
>JAEEGJ010016557.1_pt1 | contig 16889 bp, 18 predicted proteins | sample 8958761 | NCBI WGS metagenome assembly JAEEGJ01 (sample SAMN16246546, study PRJNA631951) | gut metagenome | biome: gut microbiome; feature: rumen; material: RS-attached | host: Bos | place: Iran: Karaj | collected 2018-10 | reverse complement strand
TCATCAGGATGGGCGGCAGCCTCCTTTCTTACAAGGGACCGGGATACAGGGAGGAGATAGACGCCTCCGCCAAAGCGCTCCGCAAGCTGGGAGGAGAGATCGCCGACGTCAGGAAGGCTGAACTGGAGGACGGCGAACTTGACCACTACATAGTCGTGGTCAGAAAGGTGTCCCCCACCCCGAAGACCTATCCCAGGAAAGCGGGCACCCCGTCGAAGCAGCCCCTTTGAAGAGGGACCGAATGTATTTGTAAAGATGTTTCACGTGAAACATCTTTTTTATTTCTTTTTTTAGTGTTTCACGTGAAACATTTTCTTTAAAAAACCTGCAATTATTTAGCTTAAAATGTGGCGTGCACCATGGTTTTATAGTATAATTAAAGCGTAAAATCAAAGAGGAGGAGTATTGTGGGTAAAGCAATAGCGATATTCAATCAGAAAGGCGGAGTCGGAAAGACGACTACCAACATAAACCTGGCTGCATGTCTTGCCATCAGAGGCAAGAAAGTTCTTGTGCTGGATATCGATCCACAGGGGAATACGACCAGCGGTCTTGGAGTTTCCAAGAGAATGCTGACAGACACCGTGTATAACATCCTGATCGATAAGAATTACGATCCCAGGGATGCAGTGATCCATACGTCCGTGGAGAATCTCGATCTGATTCCCGCCAGCGTGGATCTTGCCGGTGCCGAAGTGGAACTGGTCCAGATAGAGGAGCGTGAGAGGACACTTAAGAGAGGACTTGACCTGGTGAAGGACAATTACGACTATATCTTCATCGACTGTCCCCCTTCGCTGGGACTTCTCACCATCAACTCTCTGACGGCAGTGGATTCTGTGCTCATACCGATCCAGTGCGAGTTCTACGCTCTGGAGGGAGTCAGTCAGCTGGTAAGCACCATTGAGCTTGTTAAGAAGAGCCTTAACCCCAAGCTTGAGATAGAGGGCGTCGTCCTCAGCATGTTCGACGGCAGGACCAATCTCAGCGCCGCGGTGGTGCAGGAAGTGAAGAAGTATTTTAAGGATAAGGTCTACTCCACGGTTATCCCGAGAAATGTGACGCTGGCAGAGGCGCCGAGCTACGGACAGCCTGTCATCAAGTATGACCCCAGGTCAAGAGGCGCGGAGGCGTATGTAGATTTTGCCGATGAGTTCCTTGAACGGGAGGGCGAGTAATGGCAAAAGCAAAGAAAGGCGGTCTTGGAAGAGGGCTGGAGGCTCTCTTTGCCGATCAGGTCCCCGTGGTACAGGAAACTGAGACGACGGAAAAGGCCACCCGGTCTGCTAAGTCCGGAAAGTCTGCAGCTCAGACGCCGCAGGCGGAACCCAAAGACGGCATCACCTATGTGAGCATTCACAACATCAAACCGAATCCCAACCAGCCAAGGAAGACCTTTGATAAGGAAAAGATCTCCGAGCTGGCGGAATCCATCAAAGAGAACGGCATCATCCAGCCCCTCATAGTCAGCAAGACCGGCAAGACCTATGAGATAATCTCCGGAGAGCGCCGCTTCAGGGCGGCCATGGAGGCGGGACTCAAGGAAGTCCCCTGCATCTCCAGGAAGCTTACGGACCAGCAGAGGGACCTCTTTGCCATAGTTGAAAACATGCAGAGAGAAGACCTGAACCCCATGGAGGAGGCCGCAGGTCTGGAGAGGATGATCTCAGAGTACGGACTGACTCAGGATCAGGTTGCCAGAAGCGTGGGCAAGAGCCGCCCCTATGTGGCCAACTCCCTCAGGCTCCTGAAGCTGCCCGAGTACATCAGAGACTACGTTGCGTCCGGAGCTCTCACCCCCGGCCATGCCAGGGCCCTCATAAACATGAAGGACCCCAAGGCCAGGCACGACCTTGCCGAGCAGGCCAAGAACGGCGGCCTCACCGTAAGGGAGACCGAGAAGCTTGCAGGTCAGGTCAAGAAGGGCAGGAAGCCTGTGACGAGGGAGCCCAAGGACCCCAACCTCGCCAAGGTCGAGGATGAACTGAAGGAGATCCTGGGTACCAAGGTCACCGTTAAGACAGGGAAGCGCAAGGGAAGGATCGAGATCGAGTTCTTCTCCGAGGAGGAGAGGGAGCGTCTCATAGAAATTCTCTTCGGTCTGAGAAATTGACAAGACTTTAACGAAGTGGGGAGCTGCGCGCCACTGCTTCGCGAACCGAGCCGCCGGTGATCCGGCGGTTTTTCATTGTGGAAGACCCGGATGCACCATCGGGACCCTTCCGAGTAGGGCACCGCGGCCCTCTGACACCCCTAAAAGCCCAATATCTTGTGGATGCAAAGATCGACCTTTGATGGTATAATAGCATTGATTTTTTGTGACCTTTCTATAGTAGAAATTCTTGGAAAGAAAGAGATAGAACAGGTGGTTCAAAATGGATCAGATTGAAGAAAAGATTCAGATCCCATCGGGGTTTCCGCTGCCGGAACTTACCATAGACGATCAGGGTAAGGTCACCAGCGCCAACGTCCACATAGGAGAAGTCTTTATATACGAGGGGATCCTGGGCACGGATATTTTCGCCATCACAGGATACAGAGGCGCCACGTTCAGGGAGAACGCCAGCAACGGCCAGCATGTCACGCTCGAGAGGAACAACAAGACTTTCGAGATATATTCCTACAAGATGGATGCCGACAAGGACGAGTGGACCCTGCTTTTCAGGGACATCACCTCGCTGGCTGAGCTTACTGCCAAGTACAATGCCGAGCGGCCCTGCATGGCAAAGGTGCAGATCGACAACTACGATGAGCTCATCGAGGCAGTGAGAGACGCGGGAGGTTCGGACCTGAGCGCCAGGATCGACCGCATCGTCAGAGACTGGGCGGAGGACATGAAGGCTTCCGTCAGCAGGATCAAGAACAACAGATACAACATCTGGCTGACCCAGAAATACATGGAGAGCGAGCGCTTCAGGAAATTCGAACTTCTGGACGAAGTGAGGAAGCTTGAGACCAACGCAGACTTCCCCGCCAGTCTTTCCATCGGCGTAGGAGCCGGCGGAGCGGACCTGGAGGAGACCGAAAGTTTTGCGGATGCGGCGCTTCAGCTGGCACTGGGACGCGGAGGCGACCAGGCCGTCATCAAGATCGGCAACCATGTGTCATATTTCGGCGGCAAGCTTCAGACCGTTGAGAAGAGCAACAAGGGCAAGTCCCGCATCGTCGGCCACGCCCTGAACCAGCTGATCATGCAGGCGCCCAAGATCTTCATCATGGGCCACGTGCATTCCGACATGGACAGCTTCGGAGCGTCCCTGGGGATCGCCAGGCTCTGCATGGTGAACAACAAGAAACCCTACATCGTCATCGAGGAGCCCAACGAGTCTCTGGATACGGTGTTCCGTCTCGCAAAAGAGACGGAGAGATACACCTTCGTCAACTGCGACAAGGCCGCATCTCTCTGTGAGGAGGACAGCCTTCTGATAGTGGTGGACACCCACAAGAAGGACCTGGTCCAGTGCCCGGAGCTTCTGGGGATATCCAGGAAGGTCGTTGTTATAGACCATCACAGGAAGGCGGACAGAGGGATCGAGAATCCCGTGCTGAACTACATGGAATCCTACGCTTCCTCCACCTGCGAGATGGTCACGGAGATGCTCCAGTTCATGCTTGAGAAGAAGAAGCAGATGGAAAAGATCGAGACCGAGGCCCTCATGGCAGGAATCATGGTGGACAGCAGCTTCTTCTCGGTGAGAGCGGGAGTCCGCACCTTCGAAGCCGCTTCGTGGCTGAGGAGGCAGGGCGCAGACCCCACGGAAGTCAAGAGATTCTTCCAGGAGGACTGGGAGAACGTGAAGATAAAGTCCCAGGCGCTGCTGGGAGCAGACATACTGCCCTCCGGGATCGCCATAGCGTCCCTTCCGGGAGAGCGCAGCGACGCACAGCTTCTCTGCGCACAGACGGCGGACAGGCTCCTTTCGCTCAAGGGCATCCGCGCATCCTTTGCCTGCGGGCAGGACACAGAGCAGAGAACGGTGATCAGCGCCAGATCTCTGGGTGCGGTGAACGTCCAGGTGATCATGGAAAAAATGGGCGGCGGCGGCCACCTGACCAATGCGGCAGCCCAGGTGCAGAGCCCCATGGACGAGGTTCTTGAAAAGATAAAATTACTTACAGAGGAGACGATAAAATGAAAGTGATACTTCTTGAAACAGTGAAAGGCTCCGGGAAAGCCGGGGACGTGGTGAACGTATCGGACGGATATGCCCGCAACCTGCTTATTCCCAAGGGACTGGCGGAGGAGGCAACTCCCCAGAACATGGCCCGCCTCAAGAAGACTCAGGAGCGCATAGCCAAGAAGCTGGCTGAGGACAGAGAATCCGCGGAGAGACTGGCCGGGATCCTGGCTGAGACTCAGGTGGACATCAAAGCCAAGGCCGGTGAAGGCGGCAAGGTCTTCGGTTCCGTGACGTCGAAGGACATCGCGGACGCCCTGAACGCCCAGGGATTTGACATCGACAAGAAGAAGATCAAGCTTGACGCGCCCATCAAGGAACTGGGCGTCACCACGGTGGAGATCAAGCTTTTCAACGAGATAACCGGCAAAGTCAAGGTAAACGTTATCCCGGAATAAAGTGTTTTGCGCAGGTGATCATGCGCAGTTAAGGAGAAAAAATGGCAGAGAGGATACCTCCCCAGAGTAAAGACGCCGAAAGGTCGGTGCTGGGAGCAGTGATGCTCAACAAGGACATGCTTTTCGAAGTGGTGACCAAGCTGACGGCCGACGACTTCTACTATCCCGAGAACAGGGAAGTGTTTGCGGCGATCGTTGATCTGTACAACGAAAACAAGGCGGTGGACGTGCTCACCGTGTCCGACAAGCTCAAGCAGAGAGGAACGCTTAAGATGGCGGGCGGCAGGGCCAACGTGGCACAGCTCACTCTTGACGTGCCTTCCACGGTGAACGCCATGGAGTACGCCAGGATAGTGTCCGACAAGGCGGCGCTGAGAAGGATGATCCACGTGACGGAGGACATCACCGACAAGAGCTATCAGGCGGCGGCGGATGCCCAGGACATCATGGAATACGCTGAAAGCAGCATTTTCGCCATTGCCCAGAAGAATCAGAAGAAGGACTACGAGGACATTTCCAACGTCCTCATCACCAATATCCACGATATCGAGGAGGCCGTGAAGAACGGCGGCAAGATCACCGGAGTCCCCACGGGATTCAAGGAGCTGGACGAGGTGGTCAACGGTTTCCAGAACTCCAACCTGGTGGTCATCGCTGCCCGTCCCGCCATGGGAAAGACGGCCTTCGCCCTGAATATCGCGGAGCAGACGGCGGTGAAGAACGGTTCCACTGTGATGGTGTTCAGCCTTGAGATGTCCAAGGAGCAGCTGGGGCAGAGACTTCTGTCCTCGGAGGCCAGGGTGGACCTCAAGAAACTTCAGAGAGGAAAGCTGGAAAGCGATGACTGGAAGAGGATCAACATAGCTCTGGACGAGCTGAACAAGGCCAAGATCTTCATAGACGATACCGCGGAGGTATCTTTTGCGGAGATCAGGAACAAGTGCAGACGCCTGAAGGCCGAGCACGGCCTGGACATGGTGCTCATCGACTACATGCAGCTGATGAAATCCCCCGAGAGGGCGGACAACAGACAGGCGGAGATCTCGGCGATCTCCAGGAACCTGAAGCTTCTGGCCAGAGAGATGGACTGCCCGGTGGTGGCCCTTTCCCAGCTGTCCAGAGGCCCGGAACAGCGTCAGGATCACCACCCCAACCTGGCGGACCTGAGAGAGTCGGGAGCCATCGAGCAGGACGCAGACCTGGTACTCTTCCTTTACAGGGACGAATACTATAACCCGGACACCACCACGAAACCGGGTATCTGCGAGGTGGACGTGGCCAAGAACCGTCACGGCGAGACCAAGAAGGTGGAGCTTACCTGGATCGACAGGTATGCGAAGTTCAGCGACAAGGCCATGTAGGCCGGGACGCATGAGGTCCGGGAGCGGGCCGAAGAGGATAGCAGATGAAGTTTTTAAAGGGCGGGGCAGAGTATTCTCTGCTGACCACCGCAGTTGAAAACATTTTCATATCGAAGTACATGCCGGAGGCCTCCGGTGACTATGTGAAGGTCTACCTTTACGGGCTTTCCCTTGCGTCGGCAGGGCTCGAGAGGGACGAGGCCGGGATGGCAGCGGATCTCGGACTGGAGGAGGCCGCCGTAAGGAAGGCACTGGCCTACTGGGAGGAGAAGAGTCTCATCGAGACCGGTCACGACGGAAGCCTGGTGTTCGCAAGCCTTCTGGGAAGACAGTCCGGCGCGGAGGATCCCGCCGGAGGCAGCCCGGAGGAGCAGGCTGTGTCCGGGGAAGATTCCTTCAAGAGGATCCTGGAGCATGCCGAATCTGTTCTGGGACGAGCCCTGAACGTCAAGGAAATGCAGGAGATCGTCGGCTGGATCGAGGACATCGGAGTTGGCGAGGAGCTGATAATGAAGGCTTTCGACTACTGCCAGGACATGGAAAAGACCGGCATAAGCTACATTTCCAAGGTGGTCCTGGGCTGGGCCAAGGAGGGCCTTGTGACCGGGGAGGACATAGACCGCTATCTGGAACAGAGGTCGGAGAGGCAGGGTATCTACAGAAGGATTCTGAATTCCCTGGGCCTCAAGAGAAACATCACGGAAGCCGAAAGGACCATGGTGGACGGCTGGCTGGACACCTACGGATTCTCTGTGGAAAAGATCATGGCTGCCTGTGAGAAGGCCGGATTCACCCAGAGCCCGGGCATCCGCTACGTCAACAAGGTACTGGAGAACTGGAAGAAGGAAGCCGAAGAGATGGGCCGCGACATCAACTCCAAGATCACGGTCAATCAGGGCACCCTCAACAAATATTATGACTATCTGAGAGAGAAATCGGAGAAGGAAGCGGACGCGCGCCGTGAAGAGATCTACGAAAAACTACCGGAAATTCGCGATATCGACATAAATCTCCAGTCATTATCGAGTAAAATATCAAGAGGACTGTTAAGAGGGGCTTCCTTAGAGGAGACCGGAGAGATCAGAAAGGAGATCTCTGACCTTGAGAAGAAGAGGGCTATCCTCCTTACGGAGAGCAATTACCCTCTGGACTATACAGACATCAGGCATCTTTGTGATAAGTGCAGCGACACCGGCTACGATGAAAACGGCAGGCGCTGTTCATGCCAGAAAGTCAGAATGGGAGAAGCAGAATTATGGCAAAATGGCAAACTGCAGTAAAAGCAAGCGCCGTTGTAAAAAACATCAGAAACAACATCAAAGCTAAGATAAAACAAAAGATAGAGGAACGGGAAAAAACCAAGAAGAAGAGTTCCATAACCTGGGGTGCCATCTTCAGGCGCATCAACGAGATAGCGATGGACCACGCCGGCGACCTGGTGACGGGTCTGGACAAGGCCCTTGACTTCGGAGCCTGGAGCATAGAGAGGACTTCAGTGCTGACATTGCGTAAGGTACATGACTTCAGGGTCGGTCTGAACGAGCACTCTTCTCTCATAAAGAAGATCGTGCTCTACGCCATCGGCTCCGCAGTGGTGATCATCGGCGTGACCATGAGCGCCATAGACTATTCCTACTCATATAACGGAAGGACCCTGGGCATCGTAAGAGAACAGAGCGACGTGTTGGAGGTCCTGGACCTGGTATCGGACGGACTCAGCAAGGAGTACGGTTCCGTCATCGCCATCGACGCCGACAAGGACATCACTTTTTCACCGGTGATCTCTTCCGGCATGGAGATAGACTCTCCGGATGCGGTGCTACAGAAGTTCACCTACATGGGAGACATCGACACCGTGGCCTACGCCATAGTGATAGACGGGGTCCAGGTGACCACGGTCCCCTCGGAGGAAATGGCCAACAAGGTGCTGGACAGAGTGATCAACAATCACATCATAGGTTCCCGCAGGAACTATGAGACTGTTGAATTCAAGGAGGACGTGCAGATCCAGGAAAAGACGGTGAAACTATCCGCAGTGCACAGCGAATCTGACGCTGTGGCGCTCATAGAGGGAGGTATCTCCAAGACATATCTCTACACCGTCAAGGAGGGAGACACCCTTGATATCGCCGCAAAAGAACTGGGCATCACCGTTGACGAACTGGTCAGCCAGAACCAGGTCATAAAGGGAGACGGAACGCTTCCCGAGGGGCTGGTGCTGAGGAACACGGTGACCAATAAAGCGGTCTCCGTAAAGACAGAGGGGGTCGAGACTTTTGCGGAGGCGGTGCCCTGCAAGACCATATATCAGGAATCAGACAAATACTACGAGGGAGACGAGATCGTTTCCGTGGCCGGCCAGGACGGCAAGAACAAGGTCAAGGCCAGGATCACGAGAGTGGACGGCGAGATCACCGAAAGAACTGATCTGGAAGTTGAAGAGATCATCCCCGTGGTGGACAGAGTCATAATCAAGGGAACAGCCGAGAGACCGCCTACAGTGGGCTGCGGCAAGTTCATCAGACCCTGTTCGCTTCCCGTCTACTATCACTTCGGTTGGCGCTGGGGCAGGATGCATGAAGGCATAGATATGTCCGGAGCCTCCGGAACTCCCATAGTGGCCGCTGACGGAGGAACCGTAGTCACAGCAGGCTGGTATCAGGGATACGGACTGGCGGTCATCATAGATCACCAGAACGGTTACAAAACACTGTACGGACACTGCTCCTCACTCCTCGTCTCTGTGGGAGACGGAGTCTATCAGGGGCAGCATATAGCCAACGTAGGTAGTACCGGAAACTCCACCGGACCGCACCTGCATTTCGAGATCTGGGTCAACGGCACCAAGGTGGACCCGGAACCGTATATATTTTAGAGAAAAATGACTAGACCGGACCTGAAAAATTCCATAAAGAAGATCAGGGAGAAGCTTCCTAAGAAGGCGAAACCGGAACAGGAAACGGAAAAGGCCGAAGAGGCACCAAAGCCCGCAAAGAAGAAGAGCTCCATCACCTGGGGCGCCATCTTCAGGAGAATCAACGAGATCGTCATGGACAGGGTGGCCGATATCGTGACCGGTATCGACAAGGTCCTGGACGTGATGGCCTGGGGAGCTGAGAGGGCGTCGGTCCTCTTCCTCAGGAAGGTCCATGGGTTCAGAGAAGGACTGATGGAACACGCCACGATCCTGAAGAGGATATTCCTCTTCGGGGTGCTTTCCGCGGTGGTGATCATAAGTGTTTTCATGGGAGCCATCGATTACACCTATTCCTACCACGGCCGCGCCCTCGGAATAGTCAAGGAACAGAGCGATGTGCTCCAGGTCCTTGACCTGGTTTCCGACGGTCTCACCAAGGAATACGGTTCGACAGTCACCATAGATCCCGAGAAGGACATCACCTTCACGCCCATAATCTCGGCCGGCAAGGAAATAGACAAACCGGACACAGTCCTCCAGAAATTCACCTACATGGGAGACCTTCCCACCACTGCCTACGCCATCATGATCGACGGCGTCCAGGCGGCAACGGTGCAGTCCGAGGACGCGGGAAACTGGGTGATCGATACCATCATCGACAGATATATCACCGGGAAACGCGAGGACTACGAGCTGGTGGAACTCAGTGAACCGGTGGAGATCGTGGAAAAGACCGTAAAGCTGTCCAGCATCCAGAACCAGAGGGATGCGCTGGCAGTGATAGACAACGGTATCTCCAAGACCTACACCTATACTGCGCGCCAGGGAGACACCCCGGAGATCGCAGCCAGGGAACTTGGCATCACCGTCGAGGAACTGTTGGCTCAGAACCCGATCACCAAGGACACCGCCCAGCTTCAGGAGGGCCAGGAGCTCAGGTTTACCGAGACCAACAAGACCATCTCTGTAAAGACCGTGGGCCTTGAAACTTTTACCGAGGTCATACCCTATGAGACCATAACACAGGAGTCCTCTAAATATTATGAGGGCGATGAGGTCGTCTCTGTGGAGGGCCAGGACGGAAAGCAGGTGGTCACCTCCAGAGTGACCAGGGTGGACGGCGAGCTGGTGTCCAAGGAAGATCTGGAGACAGAAGTGCTGACTCCCGCGGTGAACAAGGTCGTCATCAAGGGCACTGCCGAGAGACCGCCTACAGTGGGATCGGGCAGATTCATACGTCCCGTGCCTTACACCATCCATGACAAATTCGGAATTCGTTGGGGCCGCATGCACGAGGGAATCGATATGTGGGATCCCGGCTGCTACGGCGCTCCCGTCTATGCCGCCGATGGAGGTACGGTGGTCGTATCCGGGTGGTACTACGCCTGCGGATTGACGGTCATTATCGATCACGGTAATGGCTTCAAGACGCTTTATGCACATGCGTCCTCACTGGCTGTCTCGGTGGGAGACAAGGTGTACCAGGGACAACATATTTCAAATATCGGAAGCACAGGCAGATCATACAGCCCCCACCTGCATTTTGAGATCTGGTGGAACGGTAAGCCGGTAGATCCGATGCTGTACATATCGTAAGGGGAAAAGGATAATCATCAGGGGAAATGGCAGATCTAAAAGGGAATTTAACTGAATACAAGTCACGGCGCAACAAACTCAACCTGCTGAAGCTGGGAGCGCTGGTGATCGCGGTACTGGTGATCCTGTATTTTGCGATATCCGCAGTGAAGATCGTGAACCTCACCATCGAGAAGAACCGGGTGGAGACGGAGAACGAGAGACTGAGGAATCAGAAGGAGGATCTGGAGCAGAAACTGGAGATAGTGAACTCCAACGACTACCTGGAGTCTCTGGCCAGGAACAAGCTGAGGCTGGTGAAGGGCAACGAGATACTTTTCATTCTTCCGTCCTTCAGGTCCGCACCGGAGGACGAGCAGCTGACGCCTGAAGAGGAACTTTTCCGCCTGAGGCTCAAGGAGGCCGAGGAAAAGGCCATGAGAGAGGCTGAGGCAGAGAAGAAGGGCGAGACTGCCGAGACCAACGACCAGGATGCGGGTTTGTCAGAGACTCAGTCGGAGACCGAGACCGGGCTGGATGCTGTCATCGACGCGGCCGCCGGCACCCAAGGGGACGGAAATGGCTGAGAAACTCAGGATCCGGAGGACGGTCGTAGTGGAAGGCCGTGACGACACATGTAATTTAAAGAGAGCCGTGGATTGCTATACCATAGAGACCCACGGCTTTGGCATAAGCGGGGAGACCTACAGGGAGATAGAGAAGGCCTATGAGAAGCAGGGCATAATCATCTTCACCGACCCGGACCACGCCGGGGAGGAGATAAGGCGCAAGCTCACCGCCAGATTCCCCGGGGCTCTCCAGGTGTACCTCACAGAGGAGGAGGCCCTGAAGGACGGGGACATAGGGGTGGAAAACGCCTCTCCGGAGGCCATAACAAGGGCATTTGAGAGGGCTTTAGCCCTTGAAAATCAAGCATCATCGCAATTAGACGAACTGACCGAAGGAGACCTCTTCGCAAGGGGCCTTCAGGGGGCGGCAGGCTCAGGGAAACTGAGGGAAAAGGTGGCCCGGGAGCTGGGGATAGGCTACGGGAACGCCAAGACCTTCCTGACAAAGCTCAACGCCTTCGGAATAGGAAAAGAGGAACTGGATGGAGCATTACGCAGGATCACAGAAGAATAGCCGCAAGTCCGACCAGCATTTCAGGTTCCTTAAGAGCCTGGGGCAGAACTTTCTGCAGGATGAAGAAGTAATAGGGAAGATACTGGACGGATCCGATATCGGACCGGAGGATCTGGTCATCGAGGTAGGTCCGGGTTCCGGAGCGCTGACGGTGGAGGCCGCCCGCAGGGCGGGCAGACTGGTGGCAGTGGAGCTGGACTCCAGACTGATCCCGGTGCTGAAGGCCGCGCTGGTCAACGCGGACAACGCGGAGATCATCAACGGGGACATCCTCAAGACCGACATAGCTGCCCTTATCAGGGACAACCGCGGGACGGGCAAGGTACGCATCATCGGCAACCTTCCGTACTACATCACCACTCCCATAATCATGAAGTTCCTTGAGGAGGGAGAGAGCGTGGATACCATCACGGTCATGATGCAGAAGGAAGTGGCGGACCGTCTGACGGCGGCGCCGGGCACCAAGGAGTGCGGAGCCATCACCCTGGAGACCGGATATTTTGCGGAGGTATCCAGAGTCTGCGACGTGCCCAAGGAGGCTTTCATGCCCATGCCCAAGGTGGAGAGCGCAGTGCTCAGGCTGGACGTCCGCAAGGAACCGCCGGTGCAGGTGCCGGACAGGAAATTCCTCTTCGAAGTGATCAAGGCGGGGTTCACCTTAAGGCGCAAGACCCTGAGGAACTCCCTGATGACCTTGGGAGGCTTCTCAAAAGATCAGATCGAGCAGGCCCTGGGCAGCACCGGCATAGACCCGGCCAGAAGGGGGGAGACGCTGAGTCTTCAGGAGTACGCCGATCTCAGCAACGCCCTGAGGGAACTGAAAGAAGGTTAGCATGGCTGTCAAGAACGAGACGTGGCGCGGCACGGACGTGATCGTGACGGAGCGCCTGAGGCTGGTGCCCTGGGAGGACACCGAGGCTGACGCAAAAGAGATATACCGGATGGCATCCAACCCCAACGTGGGGCCTCACGCAGGGTGGAAACCTCACGAGAGCCTGGAGGAATCAAGGACCATACTGAGGGAGATGTTCCTGCCCTTCGGCGGCGGACACGACACCTTTTCCATAAGGCTGAAGGATACAGGCAGGGTCATAGGCAGCATAGGCACCTATGAGGACACGGCCAGGGAGGGAGTGAAGTCCCTGGAGATAGGCTACTGGCTGGACGAGGCCGAGTGGCACAAGGGTTACATGACCGAAGCCTGCAGGGCCATCCAGGACTACGCCTTCCTGAAGTACGATCTGGCCATCATGGCCATCAGGACCTCCAATGTGAACTTCAGGTCCCAGGGAGTCATCAGAAACTGCGGATTCACCTATGAGGGGACCATCCGCAAGGCCTACCGCATCTATACCGGCGAGGACAGGGACAGCAGATTCTACTCCATAACAAGAGAAGAGTGGGAAGCAAGATAAAGACAACAAAAGACCGGCCCGTCGGCCGGTCTTTAAAATTACCGTATTCAATTATTCGTTTGTGACTTCGTCCTTGACTTCTTCAACGACTTCATCAACCTTGTCACCGAAGCCATCCTTGACTTCGTCGATCTTTTCCTGGAAGTCACCCTTGAAGTCAGCGACTTTCTCCTGGAGGTCGTCCTTCAGGTCATCGAATTTATCCTTGGCTTTCTCGAAATATTCGCCTGCGTTCTCTTTGACGTCCCCTACGACGTCATCGAACTTATCCTTGGCCTTTTCGATGTATTCGCCTGCATTCTCCTTAACGTCACCTACAACGTCATTGACCTTTTCCTTGACGGTTCCCATTGCTGCGGAAACCTTCTCTGTGACTTCGGGAGCTGCTTCCTTGACCTTATCGGATGCTTCACCGTAAAGCTCAGCGGCGGCTTTCTTTGTTTCTTCTACGTAATCCTTGTAGTCTACTCTTCCGTCCTGGTTTACGTCACCCACTCCTCCGGGGTTGTTTTCTCTTACTTTTTCTACAACTTTGGCTGTTGCAACGGCAGTTCCGGCCACAGCGGCTCCGCCGAATAATTTCTTAAAGAATCCCATTGGTATGTACCTCCTATGTGAAAACTGGATAATAATACAAATTATTACAAGTTTATTATATCACAACCGCAAAAAACAGGGTAGTGTTTTTTGCAATTCATATAAAATCAGTTTCAGGCCTGTGATGGGGCGGCGCTTCCGGTGATGGGTATGGGCTCCCCGCCGTAGGTGGGAGGAAGCCTGAGGGCGGTCTGGATCACGTCCTTGGTGCGGGCCAGGATCTCCCTGACCTCCCGCTGAAGGGCGTACCCGTAATCGTTCTGCCCGGAGCATACGCCGCAGGCCCGGATGCCCAGACCGTCGGCAATGTAGAGAGCCCTGTACATGTGATACTTCTGGGTGACGATGATCATGGACTGCACCTGGAATATATCCTGGGCCCGGCGCACGGATTCATAGGTGGAGAAACCGGCGTGGTCCAGGAAGAGAGCCTCTGCGGGCACTCCCTGGTCCAGGCAGTAGCTGAACATGGCACCTACCTCGTTGTACTCCACCTGGCCGTTGTCTCCGGAGAGGAGAAGCCGGTCCACTATGCCGGCCTTGTACAGCAGGATGCCGCAGTCCAGGCGGTCCTTAAGCATCAGGCTGGGTGAGCCGTCCGGCCTGACTGAGCAGCCAAGGATCAGGGCACACTGGTAGCGGGACGAACTGAGCTCATCCAGAGTCTCCTGAGGGAAGAAGGCTTGGGCCTGACTCTGAGAGATGCCCGCAAGCTCCGGGCTCTCCTTGAGCCGGAAGGCCATGTCTCCGGAAACGGAGGCGCAGACGATCCCGCTTGTGATCAGAAGCACCAGGAGGGCGTTGATCACCAGGGAGAAGGGGAGCCCCAGGCGGAACTTCCACTTCCTGGTCTTGTGTCGGAAAACCAGGGCGCCCAGGATGGCTCCCGGACCGCCCAGGAGGAAGGCGCAGAGCATCAGCGTCTTCTCAGGGATCCGCCACTTGCCCTTCTCGGCGCGGCGCTTGTCGATCCCCATCAGGACGAAGGTGATGAAGTTCCATATGATCAGTGCAATCGCAAAATATTTCAAAGATGATGTCTCCGTGAATGTGTTTTTTGTGGAATAACGTTCCCAATTATAGCACCCGCTTTGTGGTTTATCAATGCAGTGTTTTGTGATATAATCAGGAAGACTCGGAGGAGATTCACAGAACCTCCGCTCAGACAAGAAAGGAAAAAACATGAAAGTCGGAGATACTTACGAAGCAAAAGCTACAGTTACTGATGAAATAACCGCCCAGGCCGGCGGCAGCGGAGCCCTCAGGGTCTTCGGTACGCCCTTCCTGGTCGGGCTGATGGAGCTGGCCGGCGTGAGATATATGGCTGAAGAGCTCCCGGAGGGCAAAAGCACCGTGGGCACCATGGTCATGGCTGAGCACACCTCTCCCACCCCGGTGGGAATGGAAGTCACGGTGAAGGTGACGGTCACCCACATCTCCGAAAACGGCAAGCTGGTGGACTTCGACATGGAGGCCTTCGACGAGGTGGGACCTATCGGCCGCGGCAGGCACCAGAGGGCCATCGTCTCTGTGGACAGATTCATGGATAAATGCGTGGGCAAGCTGGCTGAGGCCGGCAAGCCTTCGGACTATTGATCCGGACGAAACACCAGGAGGAGCTCATGATCTGGAGTTCGCTTTGCTATATCGAGCACAAGGGCAATTACCTGATGCTCCACAGGACCAAGAAGAAGCAGGACATAAACAAGGGCAAATGGATCGGCGTGGGCGGCAAGACCGAGCCCATGGAGACCGTACCGGAGTGTCTCGTCAGGGAAGTACGGGAGGAGACCGGCTTCCGGCTGAGATCCTACGAGCCCAGGGCCATAATCACCTTCAATTCGGATTTCGCGGAGAAGGAGATAATGTTCCTCTTCACCTCCGGAGATTTTGAGTTCGCGGAAGAGGCGGGCGGAATGCCTGCTCTTCCCCGGTGCGATGAGGGGGAACTCAGGTGGGTGCCCAAAGAGGAGGTCATGGGATTGAACCTTTGGGAAGGAGACAGGGTCTTCATCGAGAAGCTTCTGGAGGACGCGCCCTTCTTTTTCATGAGGATGGAGTACAGGGGAGACGACCTGACCGAGTACGTGGTGGGAGCCGAGAACTTCAGGGACAAGGTCTACGAAGCCACGGCAAGGATACCCAGAGGAACCGTCTCCACCTACGGCGATATCGCCATCGAGATCGGACACCCCGGAGCGGCCAGAGCCGTGGGCAACGCACTCCACGAGAATCCCTACGAAGGGGTGATCCCCTGCCACAGGGTGGTGAACGCAGGAGGGTACTGCGCGAAGCACTTCGGCTTCGGCGGAGCGGAGTCCCAGGCCGGGCTTCTCAGAAGAGAAGGGGTCGAGGTCAAAGACGGCCGTGTCGATTTCCGGTCATTAACAGACAGAAAGTTATAGAAAAGGAGAAATATAGATGAAAAAGATACTTATCGTAATATTATGTTTAGTGCTGGCGCTGAGCGTCATGGGCTGCGGAAAGTCCGCCGACGAAGGCGAAAAGGTAGAAGTCACCACAGGCGATTCAAGCCTTGCCACGGGAGAGACCTTCAGTTTCTCCACAACGACCTTCGGAGGAGACGCCTTTACCAGCGAAGACATCGCAGACGCAAATCTGGTGATGGTCAACCTCTGGGAGCCCTGGTGCGGTCCCTGCGTAGAGGAGATGCCTGACCTGGAGAGGATATATGAGGAGAACCAGGGAAGCGGCTTCGTGGTGCTGGGAGTTTTCTGGGACGATACCATGGATGACGACGCCAGAGCCACTCTGGAATCCGCCGGCATCACATATCCCATTTTAAGAGGCAGCAAGGATTTCGAGAGATTTCAGACCAGCTATGTGCCCACCACGGTATTCCTGGCGGGCGACGGCACCATACTGTCTGAGGAACCGCTGATCGGAAGTCGCTCCTATGAGGACTGGAACGCAATAGTACAGGGACTGCTGGAAGGACTGGAGTAATGAGCCGGAAGAATTATGTGCTGGCCGGACTTTTCCTTCTGGCCGCCGTCCTGATAGCGGCGGGCCTCTCTCAGGGCCAGCCCGTTCAGGTCCTGAACAAAGCAATAAACATCTGTCTGGAGTGTGTGGGCCTTGGATAACAGAAGACGTCTCGCCATACAGGGCGTGGCCGCCCTCATACAGAACGCCCACTTCAAGGGGTTTTTCACGGGACAGATCTACAGGGGAGACCTGAAGGCAGTGTGCGTCCCAGGACTCAACTGCTACTCCTGCCCGGGCGCGGTGGGGGCCTGCCCCATCGGTTCCCTTCAGAACAGCCTTTCCGGCATCAGCTTCAG
>JAEEGJ010016553.1_pt1 | contig 16891 bp, 22 predicted proteins | sample 8958761 | NCBI WGS metagenome assembly JAEEGJ01 (sample SAMN16246546, study PRJNA631951) | gut metagenome | biome: gut microbiome; feature: rumen; material: RS-attached | host: Bos | place: Iran: Karaj | collected 2018-10 | reverse complement strand
CACGCCTAAACCCGCAAGGGCATGGCGAAGACATAGTCCACGGAGGTGCGAAAGCATCACGAACGTAAACCCGTTGGTTCCCGGTTCAAGTCCGGGAGGCTCCACTAAAGATGAACTGAAAGGTTCATCTTTTTTTTCTATTAACATCGGAGAAAAAATGAACTCTATTCAGTTGGACGATTCTGCATGGAATAAGTTGATTACAGACGCAGAAAAAAATTTGGTTGGAAGTCTCGCGACTCTTATAGATATTGATTCATCCATAATTGGTAATCAAAAAAAATCAATTCCAAAAGACGTTCCAAAAGAAAGTGGAATTTATGCGATTTGGGTTGATAATGTTGCCAAATATGTCGGTGAAGCGAAAAATTTAAGAGCTCGTCTTAGGGCACACTTGATTTATCGTTCTGATAAAACAGGCTCTAAATTAGAGAATGTGAAAGAAGCGAATGTAAATGGCAGCAAAATTTCCGTTTCCTTTATGCATGTTGAACCGGATTCAATTCGCTTGGCTGTTGAAGATAACCTTATAGGCCGACTTCGCGACTCTAAGACCACAACATATGACTTAGAATGGAATAGACAGAGTGCGGGAGAGACAGAAATTTCAGATTGGGTGGCAAACCATTTGTCTGAATATAAAAATGGTGAGACGCTCTATGAATTTTTGTATTTCGCTTACATGAAGAAATTTGGCGTTGTTGATGATGACGAGTCAATGAAACCCTTAAACAACGTCCTTAAAAACCTCGCTGATGCTGGTAAAATTGAAATTAAGCCTGATGCCGAGGGCGTATGGTATGCAGTGAGTTTGAAATAGATATCATAGTTTCTCCAGTTTTCCATTCTTGACGAAGTAAATTTCCGTTCCGATGGATTTCCACTTTTGGGCGAAGCCAAGATACTTGGACTTCGCCTTTTCTGTTAGGTCGTAAGGGAATGTCAGCGACTCCACACAATCGACCGTCACATCGCCATGAAATTGCAGTTCAAGGTAGCTGCTGATGTTGTCGCTGCGGAATTTCGTCATGTCGTTCGTCTGCGTTCCCTTCACTGGCAGCTTGCTTTCATACATGTCGTCGTAGGAAACCGCTTTCGGGTCGGTGACGAGACTGGGCTGGTATCTTTCGCTTAGGCTGTCGCCAGCCGTCCATGTGCAGGTCACTTTGTCCTTCTTGAAACGTACTGCAACATTTCCGTATTGCGTGGCGCGGTTGTGCGTTGTCGCCTCGCGTAGCTTGTCGTGGTCGAGAAGGTTGCCGTACTTTTCATACTGCCAGATTTTGAGCTGGTTCGATTTTTCAGTAGAACCTAGGTCAAACAGGTTGTGCGCTGCGGAAAGTCTCGAATGGCTCTGCTTGATTGAACCATCGGCGTTGAGCGAAGGGCCAAGATAGCCGCCGGAGCTTCCAGTCTCGAAGGTGTTCTTGAAATGCGTGTTGAAAACCTTGTCGAGCAGGTCGTCGTCAATGTGCATCCCCAGGTCATGCTTCTGGAACAGTTCGCGCATCGTCGCCTCGATTTCTGCGGCGTGTTTCTTTGTCGCCGAGCCGTAGTAGTGACCCTTCTTGTACTTCTCGATGGCGGTATCAAGGTGCCCGAGCGTGGGAGGCAGCTTGTCGCCCTTGATGGCGCGAAGGTCGTCGATGGAAATGTTCGTGGAGAACGGGATGCCGGAACTGGACTTGAGTCCCGCTTTGATTTTCTTGAGGCGTTCCAGTCCTTCCTTGTACTCGATTTCCTTCCTTCTCGTTTCCGCTTTCTTGAGCAGTTCCTTGATTTCCGTTTTCGCGGCGTTGTCGCCCCTGGCGATAAGCGCGTCCATGTCGCTGGTGAGCTTCTTGAGAACTGCGGACTTGGGGTGATTCTTGAGGAATATCTTGATGGAGTCCACGCGGCCAAGTTCCGTTTCCCAGTCGATGAGGCGTTCCACTTCGGCGAGGGCTTTCTTGTAGGCATCCTGTGCCACCTTCCAGCTCGCGTACTTCTTGTGCTTTTCAACCCAGTCGATTTCAAATTCCAGGTCGTGCTTTTTGCCAGCGAGCGAGCTGCCCATGCCGTCGAGCTTCTTTCTTACGGATTCGTTGACGGTGATGGCGGTTGAATAGTCGAAGTCCCTTGCCGCCTGGAACGGGTCTGCAAGGTACGTGCAGCCCTTCAATGTGTCCAGACTCGTTTCGAGCTTTCGGGAGAGCTTTTTCATGTCGCTGTACGCCTGTTTGCCGCCCTTCTGCAAGGCTTTTTCCAGTTCGCCCATTTCGGGTAGGCCCTTGATGCCATTCGCGTCCTGCAAAAGCCTGTGCGCTGTCTGTCGCGTATCGAGTCTTTCCTGCAATTCCTTGCGAATTGCTGCGACTTCCTGCGAAGTTCTGCGGGAATGTCGCTGTTCGGCGGCTTCCTTGAGCCTGCGCCTTGACTTGCGTTCGTCCCAGCGCTTCTGAATGTCCGCGATTTCCTCGGCGCTTCGGGCATGGCGCTTTTCCGCCGCCTGTTCCAGCCTTTGACGGCTCAAAAGCTGCATTTGCTCGTTTTTGAGCTGTTGCAGCTGTTTTTCCTGTTCGGCGATAGATTGTTCCACCTTGTGAAGGTTTTCGCCCGTAGAAGCCTCTGTACGCTGTTCTGAGCCCTTTTCCTGTTCGGGACGTTCCTTGACCTCGTATTTTCCGTCGATTTCGGGGTCCCAGGCGACCATGGAGCAGCGACACTGAAAATCCTCGCCCGGATTTCCGTGAAACATCGAGGCTGTTCTTTCCTTTTCGACCAGGCCGTCGGGCGTTTCCTCGTAATAGACGTTCGGGTTGTCCAGGCTACAGATTAGGCCGTTCAGGTGTGTGTGCGTTTCCCTGTCGCGACCATCCAAGGTCGTGAGCCATACATAGTAGCGGATGCCCAGCTGCTTGTACGTCGAAATGCTCGCGGCGGAATTGAGCTTGGCGGTCTCTGTTCTCGCGATGAGTTCTGCGCGGTGTTTTGTTTCGGCGGGGAGCTTGGCTCGGATGGCCGCTTCCAGTTCCCTCTTGTTCCAGCCCTTCATCTTCGCCTCGGTGGCGATGCGGGAAATGTCCGCCTTGGCGTCGCTCTCCGCGCTGATGCAGAGTTGCTGGAAGTTCTTCTTCCAAACCTCGAAAATTTCGTCTTTCGCTGGTGGCGGGAAATATGGCTGTCCGACGGTCATTTTGGCGTACTCGCTGAAATTCCAGCCGTTCTTGACGCCGACTGCATCGGCAAGCGTGGAAACCTTCTTGACAAATTCGGGGGGCAGCTCCGCAGTGGCTTTCGTCAGGTCGTCAATGTCGTCCGTGAAGCCTCGGAGCGCAAGCTGGATGCTTTCTTCCAGAGCGCGAAGAAATTCTTCCCGCGTTGTGCGTTCAAGGTCCGCCTCGATGGCGCTGGGATAGAACTGGTGCGCGTTGAACACGGGCCTGCGTCCGCGTTTCTTCTGTCCGAGCCGTTCCACGTTCTTGACGAAATTTACGAAGCTGCCAGCCATGTTCTAGTCCTTTACGGAAATGTCCCAGGAATGTCCGTTCTTGAAGATTCCCTCGCGGATGCTCTGCTCGTCTATCGCGCCCATCTGATAGTAGATGTTGAGCATTTCCGCCTGCATCTTCATCGCTTCGAGTTTTTCTTTCACGGACATTGTGGTGACGGCGCCCCATTCAAATTCCGAACAGACGATGCCGCAGTTCCTTTCAGAAAGGTCGGCAATGAGAGAACAGGCGGGGCGGTAGATGTAGCGGGAACGCCAGCTTTCCACAAGTTCCGCGTATGCCTTGGAGTCGCCCTCGTTCGTCTGGGCGAGTCCAGTCGCGCTTTGGCCAAAAAGGATGCTCACGGGGATTCTCGAATCCGCGCAGACGAGGTTCATCGCCTTTTGGAGAACTTCGGGCAGTCCCGCGAAATTGTGGCTTAGGATTTGGAACTTGTCGTTCGCGCCGGAGAATACGCCTCGGAACGAACTCATGGAAACCTTTACGAGGCTTATGAGCTGCTGTGCGTCCTGTATTCCGCAGTCGGGCTTGGAAAGCATTTCGTTGAAGCCCTCAAGCGAGAAAAGCATCACTCCCGTTTCCGTCGCCATGTTGACGATGGACGCGACGACGTTCGCGAGGTTCTTCAAGCTCTGTTCGCACGCTTTCAGCGCAGGCATACCGAAGAACCTTTCCCTTATGGGTATTCCATCGAGAATGTCGGGGACAATCTTTCCGTGAATGACGGTGCAGCGCGACGGGTGTATCTCGATGCGTTTGTTATCAAGAAGGACGACGCGGTAAACCTTGGGCGTGTCGCCCTGGAAATCTGTCGGCTGGAACTCCACCTTGCCAGCGCTGTAAACCCGGTACTGCGAAATCTTGCGATTTGAAGGTGACGGGCGCTTGAGCTGTTCAATGTCGTACTCGTTTTCGTATTCCGAGACAATCAGGGCGCCGCCCGTGAGACGCTGGTATTCGCCAGCGAGCTGTAGGGCCTCGAAAAGCCCGACGGCGGAAGCCTCCTTGAAAACCTTGCCTGAACTGTCGCCAGTGATGGTGACGGGTTCCTTGAAAGCCGTTTCGGGGACGCACTCGACAATTCGTGCGGCGATGCCGTCCTGCACCTTTATGCGTGCAAGCTCGACAATATCCGTTCCCGCATAGGGATTGACGAAAGTATTTTCCGTCTTGTCGGTGTCCCTGCGGCCCATTCCCGTTACGAAATTGCCGTAGGCGCCGTCCCTTATCTTTGCAGTTTCCATGATTTATTCTCCTTTTAGATGAAGCTGATAAGGCCCGTCCCCATACCAGTTGCCAAGTAGTTGAGAGCCTGCGTGGTGGAATCCACGCGGTCATCGTGCGGAGCGCTTGGAAAAGAAACCAGTTCGTCGATGTAGTCGCGAACCCAGGGATGTTCTGCATCCTGCTTGGGTATATAGACGTTTCCCGCCTCGAACAGCGGGCTTACCGCAAAGGCTCGCGCTTCCTTTGAGCCTTGCGGTGTGAAGGGAACGATACCGCTAATCTTGTTGCGCAACGCGCTTATGATTGCGGGGCCGTTCGCCTTGTCTTCAATGATTTTTCGGATTGCCTTGGGGTGCTTCTCGCTCATGCGCTGGAAAGCCCGGATGCTCGAAACAAAGTCCATCTTGGCGCATACGCAGTCAATGAGGTAGAAACGCGCCCCGACCTTTCCCCAGACGGTTCCCGCTACGTTATCGCTTGATGCGCTGTCCGTGAAGGTGAAGTCCCAGCTTTGTATAATCTTGTCGAAAACCTTGGGCAAGATTTCGTACTGTTGCAGCCATTCGCGCTTGATGATGCTTCCGCCGACTGGTGCGGGGTGCTGCTGGTAGAGTGCGTTCCAGTCGTAGCTTCCCACGTTGATGCGGATTTTTTCGAGCATTTCAAGCGGGTATCTTTCCGGGTGCAGCGCTTCGCCGATTTTACGGTGTGGTTCGTCCTTCTCGGCTATTGCGGGATAGTTTATGACCGTCCACTGGTCGCCATCGCCCTGCTTCATGGCGTTGAGCAGACGCCCCGCCAGGTCGTCCTCATGCCAGCGCGTAAGCGTGACGAGAACGCCTCCGCCCGGAGAAAGTCGCGTATATGCGGTGGATGTGTACCAGTCCCAAATCCTGTCTCGTATGGTGATGCTGTTCGCTTCCTGCCTGTCTTTCAGCGGGTCGTCGATGCCGAGGATTTCGCAGCCCATACCCGTTATACTTCCGCCGATACCCGTGCTTCTAAAACTGCCCTTCCTGTTGGGAATTTCGATTAGGTTTGTCGAGCGCGTGTACTTGCTTCCTCGCGGCGGCAAGGTCGTTCGCGGAAATATGCGGTGGTATTCGTTGCTTTCCATGATGCGCTGCACGTCCTTGTTTACGCGCCTGGAAAGTCCGTCGCTATAGCTGCACGCCATGAAGGAAATGTCGGGATTAACGCCGAAGCACCACGCAGGAAAATGCTTGCTTACAAGTTGGCTCTTGCCATGTCGCGGCGGCATGGTGAGAATGAGGCGGGGACTCTTGCGTTCCATTACGTCGGTGTAGAAACGCATGAGGCGAGCGCAGATTTCACGGTGGACCCACCCGATGCTGTAATTCGGCATCGTCGCCTTTACAAAGGCAAGAAGGTTTGTCCTTGCGAGCTGTTCAATCTGTGGTGTCATTCTCGTAAATGCCAAGTTCCCGCGCCTGCCTCTTTATCTCGCTCAATTCGTCGGGCGTGGGGATTTCTCCGTTTGTGTCGATGTTTACCGCGTCGGGGTTGTCAACCATCCTGTCGAGCATCTTGCGCTTTGCGCGTGTCAGCTTGGAATCTTCCGTTTCCTCCGCTATGTCGAACACGAAACGCGCCGCCTTGATGTTGCCGGAAAGAGCCATGCCACTCATGACCGAAATGATTGCGGCGCGAAGCTCGATGGGTTTCTCCACCTGGATTCCGATGCTTCGGAGCGATTCCTTCAAGCGTCCTTCGGACAGGCGAAACTTTGTCCCGAGAACATTTCTCGCGACTTCCCGCGCCTCCTTCGCTTTCAGCTTGCTCCTTGAAGACGCCAAGCCTCCGAGCTTGCCGATGGCCCTCATGTCCTGGGAATCTGCCATACATCAGTCGTTCCTCAACTCCTTCCACCAGCGCAGAAAATCGGGCCAGTAAACGGTCATGCGTCCGCGCTTGCAGCTTCTTCTCACGGGCATACCACGGGTATGCACCCAGTCATAGACCGTGAAGTGGTTGAAGCCGATTTTGTCGGCTACCTCCTTTATCGTGAAGTAGCCCGGTTTAGGCGTGATTAGGTCTTTGTTTAAGATTTTGTTCCCCATACAAAGTTTTTCCTATGTTGTGGATATGGCTATCACGGATTTCGAGGGATTGAGAAAAAGGTTTGACGCTCTAAAGAAGCTGAACGAAAAGACCATTCTATCGGGCTGGATAGATGGAAACGGGACTGCACGGAAAGCGAAGGAAAATCTCGATTACAGAAAAAAGACGGGACAGCTGACTCCCGCATTGAGGGAACCCGCTTCCAATTCGTTGATAGCGAGAACGCTGAATTACGGCCGCAAGGAAGGGACGACGCTTGAGGGCGTCCACTACCCGGAAATTCCGGCAAGGCCCTTCCTGCGTTTCGCCATGGAAAGGTTTCGCGCAATTATGCCGAAACTTGAAAGCAAGTATCTCCCGCAGATAATCAACGGCGAAATGACCGTCCAGACGATGTGCGAGGAACTGGGGATGCGCTTGAAGGACTGCATCACGCTCGCGATGCGCGACAGCGAAAAGTACGAGCCGCTGCGCGATGCTACCGTGCAGGCGAGAATCAGGCAAGGACGGCCCAGTGCTACTCCGCTTATCGACACGCATCAGCTTATAGACTCCGTGACATTCGAGGTCAAGTGAGTTTTGAAGGCGCCGCTTGAGAAAAGCGTACGCGTGACCATGTTGCAGTTCTTTGCGCCCCTTGCCGTGACGCAGGCGTGTTTCGCCTCGATGCGAACTTCTACATCCTTGCTTCCAGTCGCGAGCATGATTACCTCGGCAATGTCGCTGCCGATTTTCTCCTGGAGCTGCAAACGCTTTCCCACCATTTCGGAAATCCTCGCGAACTTGGAGAGTCCGAGAACTTTCCCGTGCGGGATATAGCGGATTGAAACCTTCATGTCGTACATGAGGGCAAGATGGTGTTCGCAGTGGCTGAAAATCGTTATATCGTCAACGGAAACGATTTGACCGTCCGCATCCTGCTTGAAGCACTTGCCGAACTTTTTCGCGAGCTGTGCGTTCGTGTAGTTTTGACCTTCGAACATTTCGGCATAGTATTTCGCGACACGGCGCGGCGTGTCCCTTAAACCTTCGCGGTCGGGGTTGTCATTCAGCGCCTCAAGAAGCTGCCGTACAAGCTGTTCAATCTTCTTCGTCTTTATCATATTGCGCCAGGTTCCCCTCGCTTTCCTGAATAACGACCTTGTGGCAGAACGGCACCTGGTCGCAAATCCATTTCGCCATGTTTTCGGCTGTCGGGTTGAAATCCACCACGTCGTTGATATAGGCGTGGTCGAGCTTTTCCATGATTATCTTCTTGATGTGCGTGAAGTCGATAACCATTCCGTCCTTGTCGAGCGTCTTGCTCTTGCAGAAAATGGTCACAAGCCAGTTATGACCGTGAAGGTTGCTGCACTTGCTCGGATAAGGGAGTTCCAGACGGTGTGCTCCCGAAATTTCCAGTCTCTTGCATACTCGATACATTGCTTTCTCCTATGGGAATGGGCAGGAAGAAACCCGCCCTTGAAACGAAACAGGCTACTCGATACCGATGAACTTGTGCCATTGAAGCGAGAGAAGCCAGCTGGGGTTTTCCTGCACAAGCCTTATGCAGTGATAGAGATTTTCCTTTACCAGTCTGTCCCCGTCGAAGCAGGGACTAAGGCACATGCGCTTTGCAGTCTTGCAAGGGGTCGGCAGCGGGTCGCCTGCCTTTATGACGAAACGCAGTTCGTCAATGTTGTCCGGCTCGATGCGCGAAGTCTTGGGACTACAGACGATGTAGTTGATGCCCTGCGGAACCTTGTGCGTCCCGTTTGTCTCGATGGACTTGTACCAGCCATCAAAAGCCTTTATGAGTTCATCGTCCAGCTGCAAGGTGGGTTCACCTCCGCAGAAGGAAACGCTCCTGCAATTCCCCGCGATGGAAAGGCAGGTCTGGACAATCTGTTCGGCGGTCATTTCGTCGAACGGTTCGTGGTCGGTGTCGCAGAAGGGACACTTCATGTTGCATCCGCTGAAACGCACGAAAACCTGTGGCGTTCCAACGCGCTTTCCTTCGCCCTGGATGCTAAAGAATATCTTGTTTATCCTGTAGATTTTTTCCATTAGATGATTTCCCCTATGGCCAAGGCCCTTTTGCGCTGCAAGCAGCTGTCGCACTTGCCGCAGTGATTTTTGCCGTTCCTGTAGCAGCTCCAGGTGTTCTTTTCGTAATCGACGCCGATTTTGCGCCCCAGCTTGACGATTTCGCTCTTGCAAATCCTTGAGAAGGGCGCATGAATCTTGACTTTGAAACCGGGCGCTGTACCGGCGTTTGCAGCCTTCTCGAACGCCTTGACGAATGAATATGTGTCGTCGGGGTATTGTCCGCTTGCAAGCCCGTTGAAACCGCCGTAAATGTCGTTTATGCCGTTGACCTCCGCAAACATGACCGCGTAGGAAAGCAGGATGCCGTTTCTGAACTCCACATAGCTTGTGGGAGTCGCGGAATCAATCTGCTCGAAGCTGCGGTTCTCGCTTATCCTGGACTTGGAAATGAGGGAACACTTGCTTCCCGTAAATCCGAGGTCGATGGAAACGATTTTGTAGGGCTGTTTCAGTCGCTTCGCGTTGGACGCCGCCACCGCGATTTCCTTGCGCAGACTCTGCTTGTAGTCGAAGATAAGGCAGAAAACCTTCTTGCCCTGCTTCGTCAGCTGTTCCAGAACTGTCGTGCTGTCGATGCCGCCCGAAAGCAGCAGGATTGCGTCACATCTTGATTTTTGCATATTGCATTGCCTTGAACCATTGTTGTTTGTTATGGAAGCCAAGAGTTTTCTTGTTCTTCTTGAATTTCTTGGGGAGCGAGACGACCTTCATTACGCCATCCTGGAATACGAAACACGTCCCGTATCTTTCGCCGAGGCTCCATGTGCTTGAGTCGCTGCTGTAGAAATGGAACTTGCGCAGAAGCCCCCAGTTCGTGCATCCGAGCGCGTGAACCTTGGAGCCGTTTTCTGCCGCCGTGTCGAGGAAGAAGTGAAGCGGTTTCCAGTCGTTCGCCTTGAGCCATTTGCTCGATGCTGTAAATCCGCTAAGTGAGAGCGCGACATAGGGGTAGTTTTTCACCATGTCGAGCCATCCTTCTTTCTTGCGGCCTAGATGCCAAACGGGGATGCTTTGCTTTCCCGTTGCGCGTTCTATGCGGGTTCGGATTTGCTTGACCTTGTCTATGCCGACAATTTCGTCAATGTCCATTTCGATGAAATGGTCGATGTGTGCGCCCTTTATCCATTCGATGTAGCTGTCGATATAGCTGTCGTCAATTTTCTTGCCGCTTGCCATCGCCGTGAAGGCGCCGCTGTCCGCGATGAAGTGGTTGAACTCGCGAACATCGTTTCCCATCAACGAGCTTTTATATTCAAAGGACGTAAGGATATTGAGTTCCTTCTTCGGGAACTTTGTGTAGAAATCTCCTACGAGTCCATCTGTCGCCATGTGTAGAAGCATTATTTCTCGAAGGTCTTTCCGCAGTGGGGGCAGGTGATGGTCTTGGGTTTCTTCTGTGGATTTTCTTCGTCCGTCAGGAAACTGTCGAAATCCACGTTTTCGTTCGGCAAGAACCCGAACTGTTCCAGGTCAAAGGCTGCTTCTCCGAGGAACGAAAGTTCCTCGTTGAGCTTCTGAAAATCCCAGCCGCTAAATTCCGAGACTTTGTTGTCTGCGAGGCGGAATGCCTTAATTTGATTCGGGGTCAGGTCGTCAGCGACGATGCAGGGGACTTTTTGAAGTTCCAGCTTCTGCGCGGCGAGATAGCGTGTGTGTCCCGCGACGATTACGTTTTCCCTGTCGATGATGATGGGAACCTTGAAACCGAACTCGGAAATGCTCGCGGCCACCTTGTCAACTGCCGCCTCGTTGTTGCGCGGGTTATTCTCGTATGGCTTCAAAAGCCCGATTTCGACTTCCCGAATTTCCATAAAATTGAATCCTATGCAAAAGAATTGAATAGAATTTAATACATTTTTGAATAAAATGCAATAAATTTTGCATACAATTCAATTTTTTCTTTGATTATGCCTTTACAAAATCGGCAAATAAACCTATCTTGATTAGGTAAAACGGGAGAATCCTATGCCAGCAAGGTGTCCGCATTGCGGAAAAATTCTTACGGACGCGGAAGTGCGTTCAATCCATTCGCAGATGATTGGGAGCCGTCCCAAGCCCACCAGCGCCGAGAACGGCAAGAAGGGCGGAAGGCCCAAAGGCGCGAAAAATAAGTCCAAGAACATCATCAAGGAGATGGGGCATGACTGATATTACAGACAGACTCCGTAGAAAACATAATGCTCCTGAAACATTAAGATTGAAGGAACAGGTAGAGAATTTTATAAAACGCTGTTCTATTGATTCCGAAACACAATATCATCTAAAAAACAATCTTAGCGTTAAAATAGATTTGCCTTACTATGGCGAATCAAAAGGAAAAAGACCTAAACCTCCTTTCGACCATTTGAAGATAGTATTGGATTTTTGCAAATATCTAATCCAATATAACCATAGAGAATTTACCGAACTGCTGCTAGGCAAATTAACGGTTCAACAAAATCAAAGTTTGCGAAAAATTGCCAAAAGAAGGAAAGACAAAAAGAAATTGTCTTCTAAAGAAGGAATTTGGGAACACGTAATACCAGCGAATGTTGTAAAGAACAAGTTGATAGAAATTATTGGCGGAAGATTAGGATTAGATGATAAATTAAAGGAAATAGAGCGTATTCTTACGGTATTCAAGAAGGCCGGACAATTACATATAACTAAGGATGATGATAAAAAATTATCCGAGAGCGATTATACGGACGCGATGCCCTTGGATTGGGATTGGTCGGAAGAAAAAATTTTCTCAAGATATATCGAAGCTGGTATCAACCTTGCCAAATACATGGATATTTGAGAAGCTATTTCTGCGCTTCCATCTTTCCCCTGATAAACGAAACATCGCTCTTTATGTCGGAAAGAGTCCCCTTGAGGATTTCCGATTCCCGTTCCACTTTTGATGTTCGCTGCTCGATAAGTTCGATGCGCGTTTCCATCTTGGCCATGGAAACGGCGTTCCTTTCCGAACCCTCGCTTACTTCGCTGTGGCTCTTGACATAGGCTGTAGTCGCCGAAGCAAGCGCGATGAGCGCAAGGATGAGGGGCTTCAACATTTCGCGCCATTTGGCGCTGTCCTTTCTAGTTGTCATGCCATTCTACCTAATTCAAGGAAGTCCACACGGGGTAATTGTTCGAGTCCTTACCCCTGTAGATAAATTGTTTGCTGTTTCCGGGCTCAATCGATGCGATATGATGCGACCGCGTTGTATCGCTTGCCTGATAGACGATGATAGGGTGGTTTACGGGTGTTCCGCCTCCGTACTTGCCAGTATTGGTGACAAGTACGACTTCGCCGACTTCATGGCTGGTTGAGTTTAGCGTGAAATCGTCGTTTCCTTCGTAGCCGTATGTTCCAGGGCAAACGGCAGTATAGTATTCAGACGGTATGCCGGATGTGCAGTGGCTTTCGCAGTTTGTCATGGAACGATACTGTCCCTGGCTCGCGTCTCCGTCGGACTGTTCTAGCGGCGTGAAGTTGAGAATAAGCTGGTCTGTGGCGAGTTTCTTTATAGTTGCCTGTCCACTTATGGACAAGACCTGGGCGGAGATATACTGCGTCGTGAGCGCTATCATCGTAATCTTCGTCGTTCCGCCCGGTCCCTTGATTTCGAGGCCACTTGGCCCAAGCTCCGATGTATAGAGATTGTGCGTTGCGGTGCTTCCACTTTTGGCGATAAATTTTCCGCTAGAGGTAATATCTCCATCAAGATTGATGGAATGGTCTATCACAAGCTCGTTCGTGGAAGCATTGACGGAAAGTGTGACTGTATGATTGGAGTTCCTAAGCGTGAGCGAATAGGCGGAAAGAAAGGTCGTTGTCACCGCCTGTTTCCCTATTTCTGTAGAGCCACCCATGCCGGAAACAGTCACGCCGGAGGGAGTAATGGTTGTAGTGTCGGGGTGGTTTCCTATGCCGACGACGGTGATGTTCTTGAAAACGCTTTGCAGAAAGTCGCGCAGTTTTTCAAGCGATAGTTTCCTGTCCCTGTCGGAGTTCAGGCCCTGCACGATGTAGAGAAGGTCGTTGAGGGTAAGATTGTCCGCTTCTTCAAGCAGCGGTACCGTGGTAATGTTTTCTTCCAGTTCCATGAAACGCTCCTTGAATTAGACGGTGCTTGCGCCGAACGAGATGAAAGGAATCTTGCTCGCCGTGTTGAAAATGCCGTTCAGCGGGTCAACGAAATAAATCTTGTTGCCGACTGTCGTTTCCAGGTTCTGACGCAGCGTGTAGTCATACTGGTAGTTGTAATTGGTTCTGTCCTTGGCGGCGAGCTGTACTCCTACAGACCAAACTTGAACGATATATCGCGTGTTCCGCTTTATCGTCAAGGCGCCCTGCCTCATTTCAATCATGTCGAAAGTGCAGAGTTCCGTCGAGCTGTCGAAATCGATGCCGTAGTGACGCAGCCCCGTGTGCCCGAGCAGGTTTCCTTCCGTGTCAAAAACGCCGATGCAGAGGCATGCGTTGTTCGATGCAAGCGTTCCTGCAAGCGCGATGGTGCATTTTGTAATGGAACCCTGGGCGTCCGATATTCTCATGCTCTGGTATATCTTGGCGTTGCAGTAGTCGAAGGTCTCGCCCTCAACGTCGCCCCAGACAAGTTCTTCCGCGCCTTGCTTGAGCTGGTATGAACCGTAGTTGCTTGTTTCGCTGTCTATGTCCGATTCAGGCAGCGTCGCGAGTTTAGGGTCGCTTTCTCCCGTCAAGTTCACGCCTATTCGCAAAGTGCCGTTTAGGGGCGTGAGAGTGATGGCGTCCCCGTCGGGAACGAGAACATTGGCGAGAAATCCCGCTTCGTCGCCCTGCTGGACGCAGACCTTGTGGTCGCTTGCGCCTACTCCTTCTAAATCACTCAAGGCAACCTTGTAGGTATGGCCAAGGATGCTTACGGCAAAGTACCCGCCCTGTTTGAGGGCTTCGAACGTGCTTGTGTCCAGCTCTAGGATGGTGGTATTTTCTTCTGCCATGGATTCTCCTATAAGACGATGTACTTGCCGTCTTCGGTCATTATCCGTTGCCCAGTTTCTGTCGTGAGATAGTTGTTCTCGATTACGCTTTCCTCAAGCGCGACGGTCACAATCTTCTTTTGCGGATGTTGCGCCGTCGCGAGGAACCTGTTTGAACCAGCCAGCTTCAATCCCGCAGCAGGGAGCGCGAGAACGCCAGCAGGCGCTAGCATTTGAAGTACGCGGCGTCGAAGCTGCCTGCCTCGCGGCGTATAGACGAAAAAGATGGCGGGACATTCGTCAAGGAAATGCGGGTTCGGGTCACCCGAAAGGTCACGGGCGTTTTCAATGATATTGTTCGGCGTTCCTGCGGAGTTTTTCTTGAAGGAAATCTTGAGACGCGCCTTATACATTTCATCCGTCTCGCCGGGTTGTCGCGGAATGTTGCGGAACTTTCCGATAAGGTCTAGCCATTCACCTTCCGCCTCGTCAATGTTCGCGAAGTTGGAAAGCCTGAACGCACTATCCTCCAAATCCTGAAAGCTGGAAAAGACCTTCCTCAAGAGCGAGAGAAGGTTTGTGGAATCCCTGTACTGCGTGATTACAAGGTGCTGGATATGCTGCCATAAGTCCGTGATGTGCTGCATGGCGGTTTCCTAGCTTACAAGCGTGACCGTGATGTTTTCCGCCGTGATGGAAACAATCTTGTCTTCGTCTATGGGGACGCGTTCGTCTGTCCAGTGGCGCGGATTGTCCACGCTTGCGACCGTGACCGTGATGGACTCGATGCCCGGAACATTGCTGTAGATGGGGGCGCTGATTCTTTGCGGTATCAAGTCCTTTCCCGAAGTGTATTCCTTCTTGGCCCATTCGCAGACGACATTCTTTATGACCTGTTCATAGTCCGATGGCAAGGTTTCTTCGTCATAGACTGTAAAGTCGATGCGAACTAGGTAGGAAACGCCCTGGATGAAGCTGAACTGGACCTGTTGCAGGAAGCCGCTTACGTCGCGAGCCTCGCCGCTGTTGTTTCCGTAGCTCTGAATGCCTGCGGGCTTGCAGTTCCAAATCTTTTGTGCGATGTAGTTCTGGACGGTGTGGGCGCGTGTGCTGTCGTCGAGAATGGCCTGCCAGTCCTTATCGGATGGGTCAATGTCCTCGGTGCTGAAAGTGACTGGGACGAACACCACGAAAGAATGGGCGGGGATTCCGCCGACAGTCTCGTTCTTCGTATTTTCCTTGAAGGTGATGCCGTCCGTGATGTTTTCTTTCAGGTAGGTCGTCATTCCGTCGGGAGTCGCCAGGCCGTCGAAAGTCGCCGTCTCTATGCGCTGTCTTAGGGACTCGTCCGTTTCGCCCTCGTTTCGTGCAAGTCCCGCGATAGATGCGAGCATATCCAGGAATGTTCCCGTCGCTGTCGAAACGTCGATGTTCGCGCCGACGGTCTGTATCACCTGTGCAAGCTCCGTGTACATGTATGCAAGCAGGTCAACGAACATGCCGTCGGGAGAGGACGGCTCCAGGTTGATAGAGGCGCCAAACACCTCCGTAAAGCTGGTGGCGATGGCTTGACGGATTTCGCGGTAGCTCTTGATGGAGATTCCCGATATAGAGTCCACAATGACTGCGTTTATCGCCATCGCTAGAAATCCCCGTTGATGGTTCTGCCGTCGATGCTCTGGACGCTGAATTTTCCCGTGAGGTTTCTTCCGTCTGTTGCGAGGTCTATCGCGATTACGGATTTTACGCCCTTGACCGCCTCGATTTTTTCGCGAATGATGCGCTGGGCTACATCAAGGTGTGAAATGGGTAAACCGGCTATCTTCTCAAGCCAGGGGATTCCGTGTTCGATGTTGGTGAACGCTTCTCCTTCTTCCGTCTTTAACAGGCAGAGAACAGCCTGCCGTACCTTCTTGGCGATGTTGCCGATACGGCAGATGTGGTCGCCATCAAGGAAAATGTCGTGGGAATTGTCAAGGGCCATTTCATTCATCAGCCCGTAAACTAGATACGCTTTGGCGTGGGGCGTGAATTATGCCAAATCAACCCAAAAGAGACCAAAAAAGCTGGTTGTATTGTAAAATTTTTTCGTCGGCTTTGCCCTTTTGGGGCGGTAAAACCCTTTATACTCTCAGCTTCAAAAAAAAGTGGTCAAATTTCATTAAAAAAAGGATTTGCGGATTGTAAACTATTCTTCGGAGTCGAATTTTACTGCTATTGCATTTTAATCTAAAGATTTGTATATCTGGCGTACATGCCGGTATGTAAAGCTGAACATTGAATTTAAAGAGGTTAAAAATGTTTAAAAATCCAAGTGAAAAAATATGCGAGGTTAGTTGTGTTTCCGCAGAAAAACAGCGTAGAATTATGGATTTCCTTCAAGGAGCTGTTTACTGTTGGTGCAAAAATCGCAGAGATGAAAACTTCTCCCTGCGTATTCTAATGGGTGGGGAAAACTTTTATTGGGAAGGAACTCCGTTGATTGAACTCTACAAGGCAAAAAAAGATGAAGGTTGCTCTGACCCAGTAAAGGAAGCTGCAAAATGCGCTGGGTGGCTACTAAAAAAAGTTCTTGCTGACGATAAACGTGTGTTTGATTCGGCTGGGAAAGACGGGTTATCTAATGCCTATAAATGCATTGATTTGAAAAACTCGTCAGAACAGTGATGATGAGCTGCAAAAAAAAGGCGTCGCTTAACAGCGGCGCCTCTTTTACTTGGCCTTACCATTGCCTTTGATTGCTCGTTATGTGCCATCCATGACCTTCTGGACACCGATAAACATGCATCGTGATGCCTGTTGCTATCCTGCGTTCATTGGCTACTGCGTTAGCATCGTATTCGCTAAGGTAAAGGTTCTTCCTTTTTCCGTCCTTACCGCAGCACGAACACATCCTACTTACCTCCCTTCCTCGCTCTAACCTCTTGGAGTTGCTTGTTGCGATTTTGCTGCACTTGGTCCCATTGCTTGTTTGTTCCATTAGTGCCTTTGTTTGCATTTTGCATTTTGCTTGCGGTGTCCGCAGGTTTCATGTTTTTACCTCTTGTTTTCAAGCTCAGGCGTAATGGCCC
>JAEEGJ010016549.1_pt1 | contig 16895 bp, 13 predicted proteins | sample 8958761 | NCBI WGS metagenome assembly JAEEGJ01 (sample SAMN16246546, study PRJNA631951) | gut metagenome | biome: gut microbiome; feature: rumen; material: RS-attached | host: Bos | place: Iran: Karaj | collected 2018-10 | reverse complement strand
CAGCGAAAAACGAGCTGATGACCACACGGAAACCATAGCCAGCGATAGCCCAGGCTGCATGTTCGCGGCTCGATCCCGAACCGAAGTTCTTGCCCGCCACGAGGATACAGCCAGAATAGGTCGGGTCATTCAGTACGAAGTTCTTGTTCACCGTCCCATCGGCATTGTATCGCCAGTCACGGAACAAGTTGTCGCCAAAGAATTTCTCCTCCCTCGTCGTAGCCTTCAGGAAACGGGCGGGGATGATCTGGTCTGTGTCCACATTCTCCAACGGAAGAGGCACACAAGTGGATGTTATAACGTCAAATTTCTGTTTCATATCGTCATTTATTCATTGTTAGTACGTGTCTGCTCTACCATTTCATCTATCTTCGGGACAATCTTATGGATGATGGTCTCCAAGTCGCCGTTACGCAGTCTCAAAGTACCTTCGCCGTGGGATGCATAGGCAGAGAAATACTCCTCTTCGCCCTTATATAGGCTCAACGACTCCGAATCGCCGCCAGCCATACTCCCTCGCTCTTTCACCTTCCAGACTTCCATCATCTTCAAATGCTGGATAACAATCTGATAGTCTTTTGCAGTATAGGGATAACGCTTTGTGAGAAGCGTCTTGTCATAGTCGCGCACTTCTACCACGACTTCTTCAGCCGTCACCGTCACAGAATAGCAACGGAACAGGTGTGGCGCAATCGTCGCATCAGCATGACGGAAGACAATCTTCGTGGTCTTCTGCCAGTCCTTCTCCGATACCGTATAACGGCCGAAGAGAGACATGCCGAGTATGGCACAGATGAATGATAAAGTCTTCATGTCATCATCTAAATAAAGGTTCTTGGGTCTGTGACAACACCCGTAATAGCAGCAGCGGCAGCGGTAAGGGGAGAAGCGAGGACGGTACGCGCACCTGGACCCTGTCGACCTTCGAAGTTGCGGTTGGAGGTCGACACGCTGAGTTTGCCTGCGGGAATCTTGTCGTCGTTCATCGCTAGACAAGCCGAACAGCCTGGTTGGCGAATCACAAAACCTGCGGCTTCAAGCACCTGGTCGAGTCCTTCCTCGCGGATCTGACGGTCTACGGCCCATGAACCAGGCACCAGCCAAGCCACCACATCTGCAGCCTTCTGGCGGCCCTTTACGATAGAGGCAAAAGCACGGAAATCCTCGATACGGCCGTTGGTACAAGCCCCGAGGAACACATAGTCCACCTTCGTGCCCAACAGCTTTTGACCTGGCTCGAATCCCATATAGTCAAGTGCCTTTTCAAAGCCTACTCCACCCTTCTCAGGGATAGCCTCCGTGATACCGATACCCATACCGGGATTGGTTCCATAAGTAATTCGAGGTTCGATATCTTCAGCCTTGAATGTCAGTTCCTTATCGAACACGGCATCATCGCCACTCTTCAACGTCCTCCAGTATGCAACGGCCCTCTCCCAGTCTTCGCCCTTCGGGGCATATTCACGATCCTTCAGATAGGCGAAAGTCGTCTCATCGGGAGCAACAAAGCCGCCACGGGCACCCATCTCAATAGAGAGGTTACAGAGTGTCAGGCGACCTTCCATCGACATATTGCGCACCACATCGCCAGCATATTCCACGAAATAGCCCGTAGCACCCGAAGTTGTCAGTTGCGTCATCAGGTAGAGGGCCACATCCTTAGCGGTCACCCCCTTACCCAATTTGCCATTGATGGAAATCCTCATCGATTTCGGCTTCTGTTGGAGGATGCATTGTGAGGCCATCACCATTTCCACCTCACTGGTGCCGATGCCGAAAGCCACAGCTCCCATTGCACCATGTGTCGAGGTGTGGGAGTCGCCACAGACGATGGTCATACCAGGCAGACTCAGTCCCTTCTCTGGTCCTACGACATGGATGATGCCGTTATCCTTGGAGAACATTCCAAAATGTGTCAGTCCAAACTCAGCAGCATTGTGCTCGAGGGCATCCACTTGTTTCTTACCCACAGGATCGGCGATTGGCTTATCCTGGTCGTGAGTAGGTGTATTGTGATCGGGCATGCAGAATATCTGCTTTGGCCTAAAACATTTCAGCCCCCTACTTCTCAGACCGTCGAAGGCCTGTGGCGAGGTCACCTCATGGCAGTATAACCTGTCAATATACAACTGTGTCGGGCCGTCTTCCACCTGTTGCACCACGTGCCTATCCCATATCTTATCAAATAATGTGTTCATGTTAATCCTCTTTCTTGAATTTGTTAATACAGTCGATGTAGGCCTCTACAGATGCCGTCACGATATCCGTATTGGCACCGAAGCCGTAATAGAGCGAACCGTCGTACTCCACCTGCATGTGTACCTTACCCACATCGTCTGAGCCCTTTGAGATGGCCTGGATGGTGAACTCCTTCAGCGTCATCTGCTTCATGATGATCTTCTTCAGCGCCTTGATGGCTGCATCCACAGGACCATTGCCTGAGGCAGCTGCCTCAAACTTCTGGCCGCTAATGTCGAGGCCGATGGAGGCCACGCTGCGCACACCCTTGCCCGTGGTCACCTGCAGGAAGTCGAGCCTTACGGCATGCTGGTCGGCGGTATCGGCTCCAGCGAGCATCAGCACGTCGGCATCAGAAACCTCCTTCTTCAGGTCGGCCAGATTCAGGAACTTCTCGTAAATCTTATCGAGTTTCTCCTCGTCGATGTCTACGCCGTTCACGTGCAGGCGATGTTTCAGGGCAGCCCTTCCGCTGCGGGCGGTAAGCACGATCGAGTTGTCGTCGATGCCCACGTCCTTCGGGTCCATGATCTCATAGGTGTGCACATTCTTCAGCACACCGTCCTGATGAATGCCTGAGGAGTGTGCAAAGGCGTTTCGACCCACGATGGCCTTGTTCGGCTGTACGGGCATGTTCATCAGACTCGATACCATTCTCGACGTCGGATAGATCTTCGTGGTATTGATGTTCGTTTCTATGTCCAGGCCCTTGTGGCACTTCAGGATCATCGCGATCTCCTCCAGCGAGGTATTGCCGGCCCGCTCGCCGATGCCGTTGATAGTCACCTCCACCTGACGGGCTCCCGCCATCACGCCGTTCAGCGAATTGGCCGTTGCCATGCCCAGATCATTATGACAATGGGTGGAGATGATGGCACGGTCGATGCCGTCCACGTGCTCCTTCAGATACTTGATCTTCTCGAAATACTCCTGCGGCAGACAGTAGCCCGTCGTGTCGGGAATATTTACTACTGTGGCTCCGGCCTTGATCACGGCTTCCACCACCTGGGCGAGGTACTCGTTGTCTGTACGGCCGGCATCCTCGCAATAGAACTCCACGTCGTCAACGTAGCGCTTGGCATACTTCGTGGCGGCCACGGCCCGTTCGAGAATCTCCTCACGGGTGGAGTTGAACTTGAACTGGATGTGCTCGTCAGAGGTGCCGATGCCCGTGTGGATGCGCTTGTGCTTGGCATACTTCAGCGCCTCGAAGGCCACATCAATGTCTTTCTCAACAGCTCGGGTCAACGCACAGATCACGGGCCATGTGACGGCCTTGGAGATCTCAATCACCGAATTGAAGTCACCCGGGCTCGATACAGGGAAACCCGCCTCAATCACGTCGACCCCCAACTGCTCGAGGGCCTTGGCCACCTGAATCTTCTCTACCGTGTTCAGCTGGCATCCGGGCACCTGTTCGCCGTCGCGGAGCGTCGTGTCAAAAATGTAAAGTCTGTCGCTCATCTTTTGTTTCTTTTTTGACAGAAGAACATAAGTACATATTTTATGCCCCTCTGTTTATTTATAATGTTCTTTTGTTCTTATATTCTTTTGTTCTTATGTTCTTTTGTCTAAAATAAGTCTTCTGTCTAAATCAAAAGCCCTTCACACTCGGAAGTGAGAAGGGCTCTATCTAATTTTCAATTATCAATTTTCAATTATCAATTATCTACACGCCTTGTCACTTCCGACTGCGCCCTGCAGTCGAATAATAATGAGACCGTTCAGTAGATTAAGACTCTTCATACTTTTTCTGTCGTTTATTCGTTTTCGGCTGCAAAAGTAAGCATTTCCATCGTAACCAACAAATATTTTGCTACTTTTTTGCTCAAAAGGCTTACATTTTATTACTTTTTCAATGTATTACAAATAAAATTCGTATCTTTGCAAGCACAATCAACCAACTTGTAATTCGAAACGCTTATCAAAACTATTTATTATATGAAGAGATTATTGTTTTTGACATTGATGGCCGCCGTGACAGCTATTGCTCCGGCCCAGCAAAAGTACCCGTGGCAGAATCCACAGCTGCCGACGGCTGAACGTGTGGAGAACCTGATCAGCATGCTGACCCCCGAAGAGAAAGTCGGTCTGATGATGAACAAGTCGATTTCCGTCGACCGTCTGGGCATCCCCTCCTACAACTGGTGGAGCGAGGCCTGCCATGGTGTCCGTCAGGGTGGTTATACCGTCTTCCCCCAGCCCATCGGCATGGCGGCAGCCTTCAGCGAGAAGCTGGTCTACGATGTGTTCTCAGCCGTGAGCGACGAGGCCCGTGCCAACTGGAACCGCACCGACCACAATGATCCTAAGCTGTACAACGTTCCCATGGGTGTCACCTACTATCCCGGCAACCCTGAGCTCACCTTCTGGTGCCCGAACGTAAACATCTTCCGTGACCCTCGCTGGGGACGCGGTCAGGAGACCTGCGGTGAAGATCCCTATATGAACGCCGTGCTGGGCGTGCAGACCGTACTCGGCATGCAGGGCAACGACTCACATTATTATAAGACGCATGCCTGCGCGAAGCACTATGCCGTCCACAGCGGTCCGGAGCCCTTGCGCCACTCGATGAACGTCGATCCCACCAACCGCGACCTCTGGGAGACTTACCTACCCGCCTTCAAGGCGCTGGTGAAGAAGGCCAACGTGCGCGAGGTGATGTGTGCCTACCAGCGCTTCGAGGGGAAACCCTGCTGCACCAGCGACCGTCTGCTCATCGACATCCTGCGCAACAAGTGGGGCTACGATGCCATCGTGCTCACCGACTGCGATGCCATCAACAATTTCTTCAACCGTGGTCAGCACGAGACGCATAAGGACGGACTCTCCGCATCTGTCGACGCTGTTCTCAACGGCACCGACCTCGAGTGCGGCAAGGTGTTTATGTCGCTGACCGAAGGTCTGAAGAAAGGACTCATCACGGAGAGCGACCTCGACAAGCATCTGCGTTATACGCTCACCGGCCGTTTCGAGCTCGGTATGTTCGACCCCGCCGACATGCTGCCCTGGGCGAAACTCGGCCCCGAGGTCATCAGCAGCGAGTCGTTCGATGCACTCGCCACACAGGCCGCCCGCGAGTCGATGGTGCTGTTGGAGAACAAGGGTATCCTGCCACTCTCCAAGAACCTGAAGAAGCTGGCCGTCATCGGTCCGAATATCGACGACGTGGAACTGCTTAACGGCAACTATGGCGGCACGCCCACCGAGGCCCACCAGCACTCGCTGCTCGAGGGCATCAGAAACGCCTTCCCCGGCGAGATCATCAGCCAGAAGGCCTGCGAGCTGAACGACGAATATAACACCATCCACCACCTGCAAGACTTCAACGACGGCAAGGGCGTGCTTGTAGAGTTCTGGAACAGCGAGCAGTCGCCGTTTGAGGGCGAGACGCCGGCTCCCGTCAAGAGCGGCTATTACAACGAGCTGAACTTCTCCACCTTCGGAGCCTGGGGCTTCGCCGAGGGTGTCAGCAACGACAATATCTGTGTCCGCATCAGCGGTAAATATACCGCCACGTTTACAGGCGAGATGAAGTACACGCTGACGAGCGACAACGGCTATGTGCTGAAGGTCAACGGAGAGGTTGTGGAAGAGAACAAGGGCGGTGGCCGTCGCGGCTTCGGCTTCGGATTCGGCCGTCGAGTAGAATACAAGTCGTTCCCCGTCGAGGCTGGCAAGGACTACGATGTCGTCATCGAATACCGTCGCGGCAAGGGCCAGTTCGCCATGCTGCGTGGTGACATCTGCGAGCGCAAGCTGGTCGACTTTACCGAACTCGCCAATGAGGTGAAGGCTGCCGACGCCATCATCATCATCGGCGGCATCAGCGCCCGCATGGAGGGTGAAGGCGGCGACAAGCAGACCATCGAACTGCCGAAGGTTCAGCAGATGCTTGTCAAGGCCATGCACGCCACGGGCCGTCCCGTCATCTTCGTCAACTGCTCCGGCTCCGCCATCGCCTTCGGCAGCGTAGAGGGAGAATACGATGCCCTGTTGCAGGCCTGGTATCCCGGCCAGGGTGGCGCCAAGGCGCTGGCAGAGGTGATCTTCGGCGACTTCAACCCCGGTGGCAAGCTGCCCGTCACGTTCTACCGCTCGAACGACGACCTGCCCGACTTCCTCGACTACTCGATGAAGAACCGCACCTATCGTTACTTCGAGGGACAGCCGCAGTATGCCTTTGGCTACGGACTTTCCTACACCACCTTCGCTCTCGGCAAGGGTAAGCTCTCCAAGAAGTCGATGAAGGCCGACGGCAAGGTCACCCTGAGCGTCCCCGTCACCAATACTGGCAAATGCGAAGGCACCGAGACCGTACAGGTCTACGTGAAGGCTCTCGACGATCCCGGCGCACCCATCAAGGCCCTGAAGGGATTCCAGAAGCTCGATCTGAATGCCGGTGAGACCAAGACGGCCACCATCACTCTCGACGGCGAGGCCTTCGAGTACTACAACGAGGCCATCGACGAGCTCTCCGTCAAGCCCGGCCGCTACCAGATCCTCTACGGCACCTCCTCGCGCGATGAGGATCTCCAGTCACTTGATTTCACGGTTAAATAAACAAGAACGATGAAGAAGCTATTATTTCTGAGTCTCATGTTGTGCTGTGCCTTTGAGTCGCACGCCATCGAACTCAACGGGAAATATCTGTCACAGAGTGGAGAATTGCTGTTCCGCTTCACGGGCGACAGCCTGTATATCGACATCGCCCAGAGCCAACGCACCATCTCCGCCTTCAAGTTGGTCAAGAACACAGAGACCAAGAAGTCCACGACCTATAATGCCTACGAGAGTTACCTCCAAAACGATCGTGTCACCTACAGGGAAGTGCTGATCCGAGTCACGAGGCTCAAGAGCAAGAAATTCGTGCTCGAGTACTTCGGCAAAGACAAGGACCGCGACTACAATTCAAACGAAAGGTACACCATCAGGCCGATAGATTGAAACAACTTACACGAAAAAGAGAGGCAACCAACGATCGCCTCTCTTTTCTTATGCATTTATTCGGCTGAGGTCATGATAATGTTCGTGAGCTTAGTAACGTAGGAACAAATAATAGTTTCCTCATCATGTTATCGTTAATTGGTTCTTATCGATTGCAAAGATACGAAAGATTTCCGAAACAAGCAAGGATTTACTTGATTTTTCTTGTGGTTAGGGGCGCGACGTGATCGTCATCCCCGACCGTGACGCCATCGCCGAGTGGAGCACCTCAATCCGTAAGATGGCCGATCTGGCAAACTTCACTGTCTTCGACATCTGCCTGCAAATGGCACCGGAGGGCGATCGGAAGTTCGACATCGCCGATTACATCCAGCAGCATCCTGTGCCGTTCTGAACGCCTAATAGTTTTTGTTGAGTTTTTGAAGGCTGTCTGATAGTTTGTAACCGACTGTCAGACAGCCTTTTACGTGGTGTTTGTTGAGTTTTTGAGGGCAAATCGCCAAAAATTCTATTTTATTTATTATAAAAAAATAATTTTTTGGGGAAAAGGTATCAAAAACTCAAAACCATGCATTTAAAATACTGAATATCAGCAAATTGGCTTCTAATTTAACAATTGTAAAAACTCAACTTTTTGTTCTCAGAAACTCATTCAAAACGTTTTGTCTTGTTGGTGATATTTGCGAAAAATACTGACACTACAGATTGTCAAAAACAGCCCCCTGAGACACCCTAGACTAAACCCAGAGTTTACTTAGCCTAAACTCCGACTTTACTTAGCCTAAAGTCCCACTTTAGTCTATCTAAACCCCAAGGCACGGTTCTAGGGCGTTTCAGGGCGGTTTTGCCTTGATTAATTTACAATGAATATACTTTACAATCTTATATAAGAAGCTATCCGTGCCATGAAAAATAAATCTTAAGAAGCTTGCAAATTACTATTATTTATCGTAACTTTGCCATCAGAAATAAAAACGAAGAATGAATGGAGATCAAGCTGAACGATTATCACAAGCGGGTGAATGCCGAAATGAGGGCGAATGTTGCCTATTGGAAAGCGCATCCGCGTTCGCGCGAGGAGTCCTTGAAGAGATTAAGGCTCTTGCGGGAACAACGTCTTGCAAGTCTGTCCAACTGGTAAAACTCCGAAATTTTATTTTCATCGACACCATCATCTATCCCTGCGACACGGGCGGCTACGAAACGTACCGGAGCCTATCGCCCAGGTTCAGCACAACGTAAAGAGAGGTTTTATGAAAGAAACTTCTCTTTTTTCTTGCTTGTTTCAAATAAACTTCGTATCTTTGCACTTGAACACCGGCTGATGGTCCTAATGGGACAGAAGAAAGCTGCGAGCTCACAATATGTATTCAGGCTTCAGCGGAAGCCCGCCGGTGTGATTTTTGAGGGTTAATAATTGAAGCGTACGCTTTTTATTCAAAACGTCTCTTAAGCTTGGCCGCAAAATAGACGATTTCTACATGATAAAGAGTGGGCGCTCACGCTGATAGCGTGGGCGTTTATCTTATCTGTAGGAATGGGCACCGGCCAAGCGCCTGAGACGTTGGATAAGTATAAACTGTCCACGTTTTTCTTATGCGCTTGGCCGTTGTCGCGTTTCTGAACGAATCGGGTTCGCTTTCCTAAACATCAATAACTATGGCAAAGAAACTACAGCTTGGCTATAGGGAGATAGAGCAACGGCTGGCCGATTCGTTCAGCACCAACGGCGTGAACTCCGCTGAAGTGGGCTACAAACTGCTCTACTCCTTTGGCAAAGGCGAACGCGACATCGAGCGCTACAAAGAAGGTAAGGAAGTGGTCAGAAACTTTGATGGCCTGCTCATCAAGGGACTGTTCTGCTATCAGCCCGTCAGCATGTTTGGCTTGACGGCGCAACTGGAACAACTAAAGACGAATCCCCAGATCATCAAGGCTGCCCCGAAGATTATTGCCGTCAGCGATGGCAAAACCATTCTGGCCTACGACCTGCGTGAGAAGGATACTTACGAAAACCAGTTGGAGCGATTGCCATCAGACTTTGCTTTTTTCTATCCGCTGATGGATGTGGAGCGTGTGCATTATGTAGAGGAAAGCCCTGCAGACATTAAAGCAGCCGAGAAACTGGCCAAGCTGCATGATGAGCTGAGGTCATACAACGAGTTCCGTAGCGATGATGACCTTCACGACCTGAATCTCTTTATCAGCCGTTTGTTGTTCTGCTTTTTTGCAGAGGATACGGGCATCTTTGAGGAAAACCTCTTCACCTCTTCCATTCAGAGATACACCAAGGAAGACGGCTCTGACCTCTCAGACTATCTTGCCAACACGTTTAGGATTATGGATGTCTCGCTGCGTGGTATGGACACGATGAGCATCATCAAACAGTTCCCATACGTCAATGGCGGTCTGTTCTCCAAACGTATTCAGATACCCAAGATGGGTGCCAAGGCCCGCTGCATCATCATCGAGTGTGGCGAGTTGAACTGGAAGGACATCAACCCAGACATCTTCGGAAGCATGATCCAGGCGGTGGTGAATCCTGAAGAGCGTGCCAATCAGGGCATGCATTATACCAGCGTGCCCAACATCATGAAGGTGATCAATCCGCTGTTCCTTGATGAACTGCGTGGGGAGTACAACAAGCTGAATGAGCTATACGAGCAGCGCCATCAGATGCTTCAGCTTGGGGCCATCAACCTGAAGGAGTTTGACGAAGATCTCAAAAGCATCATCAGGAAATGCAAGGCCTTGCTGAAACGCATGAGCCAGATGAAGTTCTTCGATCCTGCATGCGGTAGCGGAAACTTCCTGATTATCACCTACAAGTGTCTGCGTTTCCTCGAAATGGATATTCTGGCTCTCATGCGCAAATGCAATCGTGGTGGCGATATCCTATTTGTAGATACCAGCGTCATCACTCTTGATCAGTTCTATGGCATTGAGTTGCTCGACTTCCCTCATGAGATTGCTATGTTATCGTTGTGGCTGGCAGAGCATCAGATGAACACCAAACTTAACGAGAACTTTGGAGTAAACACCAAAGCCCTGCCTCTGAAGAACATTACGCAAATAGTCTGCGGTAATGCCTGTCGTATTGACTGGAATGAGGTTTGTCCCCATACCCCAGATGAAGAAGTCTATATCTTTGGTAATCCACCATATTTAGGAACTAAATGGCAGAAGGAAGAACAGAAAGAAGACGTTGATATCGTGATGCCCTCAAATCCAATTAGACGAACATTGGACTACATATCTTGTTGGTTTGTACTTGGGGCAAATTATATTCATAATACTAAAGCTAAATATGCGTTTGTAAGTACAAACTCTATATGTCAGGGAGAACAAGTTGCTGCTCTTTGGCCATACGTTGAAAAATTAAATGTTCAGATTGAGTTCTGCCACACATCGTTTAAGTGGGAGAATAATGCTAAGAATAATGCTGGGGTTACCTGCATAATAATAGGTATGACATCCCAATTGAATGTGGACAAATATATCTATTCTAATACAAAAGTCAAAGTAAATAATATAAACTATTATCTTCTTGATGCACCTAATGTTATAGTACAGCATAGAAACAATCCTCTTTCTGAATTACCTCCTATGACAAAGGGAAGCCAACCAACAGATGGTGGTTTCTTGTTAATGGATATGGTAGAAAAGCAAGAAGTAGAAGATAAATATCCATATCTAACACCATATATTCGCCAGTATATGGGGGCAGATGATTTGATAAATGGTAAACAAAGATATTGTTTTTGGCTTAAAAATTGTCCTTCCGATATTCTTAATCGTTGTCCAGAAATCATCAAAAGACTTGATGGCGTACGAAAAACAAGAAGTGAAAGTTCCAAAGAAGCAACGAGAAAATTGGCGACTATTCCGCACTTATTTACAGAAGATAGACAGCCTGATACGGATTATCTAATTCTGCCAGTAGTTTCTTCTGAGAGAAGAATATATGTTCCTGTAGGTCTAAACTCATGTGATATCATAGCTAATGCCAATGCACAGATGATTCCTCATGCCAGCACTTTTGCATTTGGTATAGTATCATCATACATACATAATGTCTGGATGAAAGCTGTATGTGGTAGGCTTGAAATGCGATACGCCTATTCTGCAAGCATTGTCTACAATACCTTCCCATTCCCCAAAATCTCTGCTGAAAAGAAGCAGGAGATTAAGGCAGCAGCAGAGGAAGTGCTGATTACTCGTGAGTATTATCCTGAAAAGACTTTGGCTGAACTCTATGACCCAGACAAGATGCCCCAGGACTTGCGCGAGGCCCATGCCAAACTCGATGACATCGTGGAAAGCTGCTATCCCGGTTATCCCTTCGCCTCAGACGAAGCCCGTCTGGAATGTCTGTTTAAACTCTACGAAAAGATGACGGCAACGAAATAATTAAGAAAAAATTTGGAAGTTATAGATAAAGTCCGTATCTTTGCAGTGAAATTGTAAAGGAGTAGATTATGAAACTGACAAAGGAAGAAGCACTGAAGCGTTTTAAGAACGCACTGAATCGCAAGAAGGCTTGGGAAGAAAAGTTCGAAGCGAAATATGCTGATGTAACAAATCTGTACACAACAGCATAGGGGTGATGAACGATCTTTCCTTAGATTATATTAACACGAAGTCGCCATATCTGGTCAAGCGAGCAGATGATGGCGATTATGTGTTTCAGACGGCCAAGGGTGTCATCTATGGCATTGGTTTTATCGAGAACGACCCTCTTGGAGGATGCGAAACCTATCAGTTGTCCATCAGTAATCAGAATAAACTCCATGCTTCATACGACCCGGATGTAAAGAATACGACCCTCATTATTGTCGATGCATTCTTCCGTGAAAATTTAGACGGTTTGCTTTATATGTGTGATACCAGTGATAGCCGTGAGGCTGCACGCAACCGACTCTTCTTGCGTTGGTTTGAAGAATCTGCAGAACCAGAACGGTTTACTATAAAGACTGCTAGTGCTGTGATAGAAGGTCAGGGGATATATGCTGCTATCATTGTTGAAAATCGGAACCCTATGGCCCAAGCAATTATTGATGACTTTGAACTGACGGCAAAGATGCTGACAGAAGACAAATAACATAGCGCAATAAAACTAAGATTTCGAAACGTCTCTTAAGCTTGGCCGCAGACAGACAAACGTAGAGAATATCTTTTGAAACACAGGCGCTGACATATCATAAAGATATTCTGTGATGATTCAAACATTTCAGACAAGTAACAGTATTGTTGATATCCATTATCAACAGACGGGGTCGGCTACAGCCGTGAACCCCTTGGGCATGCGTGAAATGCAGGCTCTGGCCTACGAGCATCGCCGGAAGCGCTTTCTGCTGATCAAGGCTCCACCAGCCTCAGGCAAGAGCCGGGCATTGATGTATATCGCACTGGATAAGTTGGCCCATCAGGGTATCAAGAAGGTAGTGGTGGCTGTGCCGGAGAAGAGTATCGGACGGTCGTTTAAGGATACCAATCTGGTGAGTGGCGGCTTCTTTGCGAATTGGATTGTGCCGCCTTACTTCAACCTAACAGACGTGAAGAACGAGCAGGACAAGAAAGGACGCTTCTTAGAGTTCTTCCAGCACGACAAGGCGCAGATACTGGTATGTGCCCATGCCACCCTGCGTAACGGCATGAAGGAACTGAACGACGATGCGTTCAATCATGTGCTGCTGGCCATCGACGAGTTCCACCATACCAGCGCCGACGCCAACTCGAACTTGGGTGACGTGGTGCGCCGCGTGATGAACAACTCAACAGGGCATATCGTGGCGATGACGGGTTCGTACTTCCGGGGTGATGGCATACCGGTATTGAGGGCTGAGGATGAAGCGAAGTTCTATCCCATTACCTATAACTATTACCAGCAGTTGAATGGATACAAGTATCTGAAGAACCTGGTCTTGGGCTACCATTTCTATCACGGGTCGTATCTGGATCATATCGGCGAAGTGCTCGACACCACGAAGAAGACCATCATCCACATTCCCAGCGTGAACCAGAGGGCAGCGACGGGCCTGGGTAAGTATCAGGAAACGGCTGAGATCATGAAGGTGATCGGTAAGCTGGAGGCCAAGGATTATAATACTGGCATTTACTCAGTCAGGACGGCTGACGGCCGTTTGCTGAAGGTGGCCGATTTGGTGGAAGACAGTCTGAAAGAGCGCAATATGGTGCAGGGCTATCTGCAGAATATCAAGAATCGCGACGACATCGACATCATTATCGCCCTGGGCACAGCCAAAGAGGGTTTCGACTGGCAATGGTGCGAGGTGTGCCTAACCATCGGCGTAAGAGGTTCGCTGACTGAGGTGATACAGATTATAGGAAGGTGTACACGCGACTGCGAAGGTAAGAAGACGGCCCGCTTCGTGAATATGATCGCCATGCCTGAGGCAGAGCAGGCAGAGGTGAAGGTGGCCGTGAACGATTTCCTGAAAGCCATCACGGCTTCGCTGTTGATGGAGCAGGTGATGGCTCCGAGCTGGAAGTTTAAGACTGTCAAAGACGCCGACGAAGAACCAGGTGAAGACTTGGCCCACACAATAGTAGTGGAAGGGCTGAAACCATTGTCGAGTGCCAAGACAAAGACCATCGTGGAGAGTCAGCTCGACGACCTGAAGGCAGCCATCTTGCAGGACGACATGGTGGTGAAAGCCATCAGCGGCTCTACCACGGCAGAGACCATCACCCAGCATCTGATACCGAAGGTGATACGTGAGCGTTATCCTGACCTTAGCGATGGCGAGGTAGAAGAAATCCGCCAGCGTGTGCTCCTCGACACCATCATCAAAGGCAATGACATCGTGGATGACAAGGGTAATCCCATCACCATGTCAGCAACTGGCGATGATGATAACAAGCCCAGCGAGGGTGACAGACTGATAAAGATTGCCAACAGGTTTATCAATATCGACAAGTTGAGCATCAATCTGATAGACACCATCAATCCCTTCCAACGTGCCTATGAGATTATCTCGAAGTCTGTGGATGCCAAGACGCTGAAGGTGATTCAGGACACGATCGCAGAGCAGAAGTACGACATGACGATGGAGCAGGCTATCAAACTCTTCAAGGGACCATTGAAGAAATATGTGGCGGAACACAACGGTCGGGTGCCATCTGTGGATGACCCAGACCCGAAGGTGAGGGAACTGGCTGTAGCCTATCAGAAAATCAAGAATGAGAAGATACGACACATGATGGGCCTGGACTACGAAAGTGAAAAGTGAAGAGTGAATAATTTGCTACCGCAATATGGAATGGCCTAAGGAACTATTGGAACTGTTTGACGATCCGCTGTTGGATGGTGTCCGCCCCAAGGCTGCGGCTCCTACCGCTGGCGACAGGATGCAACAGAAACTGGCTGAGGTGAATGAGTGGATTGCCAAACACGGTCGGGAGCCCAGAAACGAGGGTGACCTGAAAGAGAGAATGATGTATGCAGCGATGACCAAACTGCGCGAAAAGGGATTTGAGGTATGGATATAGATAAGGAATTAGAAGCCATCTTTGATGACCCTTTGTTGAAGGTGAGTTATGACGAGGCGAAGTTATTCGACATTCCGCAGGATATGCGTAGAGTGATTGCCAAGAAGGAGCCTGACTATGTGGCCCAGCATAAGCTTTGTGAGAACTTCGAGGACTACAGACCTCTGTTCGCTAAGGTGCATCGGGAACTGAAACAAGGTCTTCGCTCTTTGATGAAGATAAACAAAACTGCAACACTAACAGAAGGAAGGTTCTATTTCGTGAGTGGTCAGATGTTGTTGTTGGAGAAGATCGGTGAGAAAAAGAAAAGCAGCAACTCTTTGCCGGATGCCAGGACACGCTGTATTTATGAGAACGGGACAGAATCGGACATCCTTCTCCAGACCCTCCGCAAAAGCGTCGTGGGCGACGGCTATGCGGTTACAGAGTTGCAATCAGAGAGTGAAAACAAGTATTTCAAGAACTCGGATGTTACCTCAGATGACAAAGTGACAGGCTATATCTATGTGCTCTCTTCACTATCAGAAGACCCTGTGGTCAAAGCCGAAAAGAATCTCTATAAGATAGGCTTTACCACTAATACCGTGGAGCAGCGTATCACTAATGCAGAGAATGACCCAACCTATCTGATGGCTCCTGTAAAGATAGAGGCTGCGTATAAGGTGGTGAATATGAACTCGCAGAAGTTAGAAGACCTAATCCACCAACTGTTGATGCCAGTACAGTTTCAGGTGATGGTCTATGATGAGAATGGGGCAGAGCATCAGCCCCAGGAGTGGTTCGTTGTGCCTCTGCCCGTGGTGGATGTCATCATCCAAAAGATCATGGATGGCAGCATCGTGGGCTATACTTATAACCCGCAGTTGGAATGTCTGGAGAAACGCATCGTCAAGGCAAAGTCTACCTTTGACACTACGGGCATGAAGGTTCTGACGCTCAATATCAAGAAAGAGTATTTCGATGAGATTGTCAAAGGAAAGAAAAAGATTGAGTATCGGGAGTTGAAGCAGACGACGCTTAATCGTTACACCTATCTGGATGAGGCAGACGGGAAACGCTATCTGAGGCGCTATGATGCACTCCGGTTGTTCGTCGGTTACCATAAGGATAGGGAGAGTGCACTGGTGCAAGTGACTGATACCACCTATCATGAAGGCGTTGTGGAGTATCATCTCGGCCTGGTTTTGGAGAGCATAATCTCACAATAGGGACAGTCTTGCGTCCCGCTGGTAGCAAGCGGTGAAGCCGAGCTTCCTGTTATGAGATTTTAGTTGATAAAATTTAACATAATGATAGGTAAAATAATTGGCAAAAAGCTTGCATAATTCGGGTAAAAGTTGTACCTTTGCACTGTATTCATAAATACAGTGCGAGTGAAGGCTACGGTTCGGAAAAGCTCAAGTAATACTTGGATTTTCGCTCACCTTGCACTTCACTTGTAACAAGCGGGAGGCGGCGACCAGGAGTAGTTCGCCGCAGATAGATCTAATACCATAAAAAACACAACAAAATGGCAAGATCAAATGTTCCCATGGTCATCAATCTTCGACAGAACAAGAACGATGACTCAACGGCCTACGGTAAGTACTTCGCCGAGGTCGATTCCAAGGAGCCCCTGAACCTGAAGGGTCTCGCAAAGCACATGACTGAACACGGCAAGATCTCGAGTAAAGAGATGTGTGAGCTGGTTCTGGGTGAGCTCGTTTCATGTATGACGCACCTGCTGCGTGAGGGTCAGCCCGTGAAGCTGGATGGCTTCGGCACGTTCTCTCCCTCCGTGGACGGTCAGAAGCTGGGCAAGGCCAATCTGGCCGATGCTGTGGCCGGTGGCGCGGATGCCATGATTAACGGCATCAAGATCAACTTCCTCGGGGAGAACACCAAGGGTGAGGAACTCACCTCGCGCGCCCTGAAGAAGGAGTGCGTCTTCGAGTGGGGTTACCTGGTGGAGAGCGAGGTGCGCACCGTAGGAGGCAAGCAGAAGCGCTTCCAGAAGAAGACTCCGCTGACGTATGTGCTGGCTCCGGCTGCCGACCAGCAGGGCAACGGTTAGCCGTTTCCACACAAAAGGGAATCCCCCGGGCTGAAAAGGCTCGGGGGATTATTATGGGCATTGGCCTGAATGCTGTCTGTGGCAATACAGGCGGATAGGATTCTGGGATCAGAGGCTGAGGCTCTTCTTGATGGCCTCGATGCGC
>JAEEGJ010016547.1_pt1 | contig 16900 bp, 16 predicted proteins | sample 8958761 | NCBI WGS metagenome assembly JAEEGJ01 (sample SAMN16246546, study PRJNA631951) | gut metagenome | biome: gut microbiome; feature: rumen; material: RS-attached | host: Bos | place: Iran: Karaj | collected 2018-10 | reverse complement strand
TTATAAAAAAAACTTTATATAAATATAGATAAAATACAATATAAAGAAATATTTATTTTTAATTAAAAATTTTAAATTATAAATTGTTTAAGGACTTAATGGAAATGGACTCGATAATTATAGGAATTGAAATTTTAGTAATAATAATTTTAATTGTGCTTAATGGACTTTTCTCCCTTGCAGAAATTGCTGTTGTATCCACTAGAAGAATCAGGATGCAAAAAATCGCAGATGAAGGGAATAAAAGGGCATTACTTGTTTTAGACTTTATGGATAATGTCAGTGACTTCTTATCCACTGTGCAAATTGGTATAACATTTACTGCAATTATCACAGGGGCAATTGGTGGAACTACTTTTTCTGAACCTATGGGTAATTTTTTAAGCCCGTACATTCCTTACAGTTACCAATTAAGCTTCATATTCGTTATTCTTGTAACCACATACTTCACAATATTGATTGGTGAAATTGTGCCAAAAAGAATGGCATTGAATGACCCTGAAGGATATTCATTGCAAACTGCAAAATTCATGCAAATCAGTTCATGGATCTGTAAGCCAGTTGTCAGATTGCTTGACAGTTCAACCAACCTTGCTTTAAGAATTGTTGGTTCCAAGCCAAAAGAGGATATTGTAACTGAAGAGGAAGTCAAGCTTCTTATTGAAGAAGGTATTGAAGACGGAACCATTGCTGAAGAGGAAGAAGACATCATCAAAAGGGTGTTCCGTTTAGATGACCAAAAAGTAGATATGATAATGACTCCAAGAAGTGAAATCATCTGGATAGATTTGGAAGATGACATGGAAGAAAACAAGGAAAGAATCATTAACAGTAAAAGATCCATCTTCCCTGTAGCTGAAGGAGAGTTGGATGATTTCATCGGCGTAGTTCAAGCTAAAGACCTATTAAGTGAAATCTTCTCAGGTAAAGAAATAAATATTAAAGAAACCATCAAATCTCCATTGGTTGTTCCTGAAAACATGCTTGCAATGGACTTGCTTCAAGAGTTCAAGGAAAATAGGGAATATGTCCATATGGTACTTGTTGTAGATGAATTCGGAAGTGTTGTAGGATTGATTACATTGAACGACCTTCTTGAAGGAATCGTAGGAGACATTCCTGGTATCGATGAGGAAGATGATCCTAAAGCAATTGAAAGAAAAGACAATTCATGGTTAATTGATGGTAGATTCTCTATTGAAGACTTTAAAGACTTATTTGAAATTGAAAAGGAAATGCCTAACGAAGTGGAAGACGGATACACAACTATTGCAGGATTCATCCTTTCACATGCAGGAAAAATCCCAGATACTGGTGAAATATTCCATGAAGGCAAATTTACCTTTGAGATAGTGGATATGGATGCAAACCATATTGATAAGATCTTGGTAACAGTCAACGAAGAGGATGCAAATAGATTAGACCTTGAAAGCAAAGAGGATTAGGAGAATAACTGATGGAATTATTAATTCAAATTATCTTACTTATTATAGGATTTGTACTTTTAATAAAAGGTGCAGATGTATTCGTAGATGGTGCAAGTAACGTTGCATATAACTTAAAGATACCTACCATCATTGTAGGTTTGACAATTGTTGCATTTGGTACAAGTGCTCCTGAAGCAGCAGTTTCCATTACTTCAGCATTTGCTGGAACCAATGCAATATCCTTAGGTAACGTTGTAGGTAGTAATATCTTCAATATATTAGCAGTTATTGGTGTTTCAGCATTGCTTGGAACTTTGACTGTAGATAAAATTCTAATAAAAAGGGATTTCCCATTTTTAGTCATCTCCACAATAGGTTTGCTTGTAATAGCTATCATATTTGGAGAGCTAAGCAGACTCTGTGGTATAATCTTCTTAATTATCATAGTCGCTTATGTTTACCGTCTTGTACAAGAAGCAAGACAAGATAAGGAAGCTATGTCAGAAGAAATTGAAGTGAGACTTTCAATACCAAAAGCATTAATTTACATTATTATAGGTATTGCAGGTATCATTATCGGTTCTGATTTGGTTGTAGATGGTGCAAGTTTCATTGCTGGAGCATTTGGATTAAGTGATGTTCTCATTGGTCTTACCATTGTTGCAATAGGAACTTCATTACCTGAACTTGTTACATCTGTAACTGCTCTTAAAAAAGGGGACAATGGTATTGTAATCGGTAACGTACTTGGATCAAGCATCTTTAATATCCTATTCATTTTAGGTATAAGCGGTACAATCATGCCACTACCAATTGCACCTGAAATGGTATCAGATATAGCTTTAATGACTGTAATTACAATAATCGGTGCAATATTCGCTTATAGTAAAAATGAAGTGGATAAAAAAGAAGGGGCAGTGTTGGTTGCCTTATTCATACTATATATGGCGTTTGTTATAATAAGAAATTAATTTTTAATTTCTTTTTTCTTTTTTTTTTGACAAAATTTATTTTGTTCGTTTATAATAAAATAAAACTTATTTTTCTTCAAGATTTTCACTAACAATATCCTTGATTTCACAAGCTTTACAAATCTTAGCGGATGTTGGCTCTCCACATCTTTCACATTCATTTAGGACTGTTCTAATATTATCAACATCCAATATCTGCTTGAATGATTCCAAAACATTCTCCTTAGTTCCAGGATGTTTAGATTCTGTATTGTTTAAAAACTCTTTTATCTTAGCCCTTAAGGAAAGATTAGAATAAGGACATTCATCCAAATGAATTTCAATTCCATTGAGAATAGCCCACATGCCAACCTCTTTTTCTGGAGTGTTCCATAATGGCTTAATTCTTGGAACCAACTTTTCATGGATTTGATCTAATTCTGGGCCAAACTTAGAGAATTTTACAGTATCTCCTCTTGAAAAGCTCATTAAAAATGATTGGATTTCATCATCAAGATTATGTCCAGTTGCTATTTTATCTGCTCCAATTTCATAAGCTGTTTTATTTAAGATATTTCTTCTAAAGACTCCACATGGAATGCAAGCGCTTTTAAAATAAGAATAAATGTCATCCAATGCAAATCCTTCCTCATCCTTAAATGATTTTTGAATAAGTGGAATATCCAACAGTTTTGCATTGTTTACTGCTGCATCAATTCCATGCTGGCGGTAGCCTTCTATTCCTTCATCAACTGAAATGGCTACAAGCTCAAAATCAAAGCCACAAATGTCATGGTAATTTTTAAGTGCATGAAGAGTCAAGACACTGTCTTTACCTCCAGACAATGCAATAGCTATTTTCTCACCTTCTTTAATCAATTCATATTCATTGATCAAATCATTGATTCTGGTGAAAATCTTTTCATTGAACTCTTCTTTTTTTATGCTCATGATATCACTTAAAAACTTAAATAATTATTAAATTGAATTTTTGATAATTGAATTTCTTAATAAATTTATATTTTAACAAGTATAAAATAATAACTATGATTACAGCAGATTTATGTATTATACCTATGGGAATTGAAGAGTCAAGTGTTGGCAAATATGTTGCTAAAGCAGCCCAAATAATTGAAAAAAGTGGCTTGAACTATCAAATAACTGCTATGGGAACTCAAATAGAATCAGATAGCCTTAAAGAATTATATGAAGTGTGTAGGAAAGTTCAGGAATCTATTTTTGAAATGGGAGTGCCAAGGGTTTATACAGTTTTAAAAATAGATGATAGAAGAGATAAGGAAAAAAGAACATTAGAAGAAAAAGTGAAATCTGTAAAAAATAGAATGTGAGAATAAAAAAAGAAAAGAAAAATTAAAGAAATCATTTAAAAGAATTCTTTAATTGTTTTGATAATATAATCCAAGTCTTCTTGAGTAAGCTTTGCATGAATAGGAAGAGATAAAACTTCTTCTACAATTTCATCAGTTACTGGAAGAGCTTGGTCGTAACCTAATTCCTTATAAAGAACTTGATCATAAAGAGGAATTGGATAGTAAATACCATTACCAATACCGTTTTCAATTAAGTAATCAGACAATTCATCTCTTTTTCCATCTTTAATCTTGATTGTGTATTGGTGGTATACATGCTTGCAACCATCTTTTAAAACTGGAGTTTCAATTGCTTCAATGTCCTTTAAACCTTCATTAAGGCATTTAGCATTTTCAATTCTTTTTGCATTGAATGAGTCTATTTTTTTAAGTTGCTCTAAACCAATAGCTGCAGCAATGTCAGTCATCCTGAAGTTATAACCTAAAACGTCATGATGATATTTGGTAGCTGAACCATGAGCTCTGAAGACTTTTGCGTTTTCTGCAAATTCCTCATTGTTAGTGGTGATCATACCACCTTCACTTGTGGTCATGTTTTTGGTTGGATAGAAACTGAAGCAAGCCATGTCTCCAAGGTTACCTACCTTTTCACCATTGTATTCAGCACCATGAGCTTGTACTGCATCTTCAATGACAATCAAGTCATGCTCTTTTGCGATTTTCATAATAGGTTCCATATCTGCAGCTTGTCCATATAATTGAACAGGCATGATAGCTTTAGTCTTGTCAGTGATTGCTTCTTCAATCTTTGCAGGGTCGATTGTAAATGTTTCAGGATCTATATCAACAAAGACAGGGCGAGCGCCAGTATATAAGATGGAGTTTCCAGTAGCTGCAAATGTGAATGGGGTGGTGATCACTTCATCTCCTTCGCCAATTCCAGCTGCTAAAAGAGCTACATGCAATGCAGAAGTTCCGGAATTGGTTGCAATTCCATACTTTGCACCTACATATTTTGCAAATTCTTCTTCAAACTCAATTACTTTTGGTCCTTGTGCAATCATACCAGATTTCATTACATCAATTACTGCATTTATTTCCTCTTCTTCAATAACAGGACTAGCTATTGAAACTTTAATGTCTGCCATATTTTCACCTAAAATGAATAATTACTATTAATATCAAATATTAGTTAAAAACATTGATTATCAGTTATTTTAACATTTTTAGTAATTTTATAATTTTTTCTTTTAAATATTATATAATAACTATTTATTCCTAATCTTATATTAGTTTTACTTAAAATTCTTAAACTTATTTAAATAAAATAAAAAATAAATAATAATTAAATATCAATAAAAATGACAAGGAACAACAATATGGAAAATAATCAAAATAACAATTATCAAAATAACTACAACACCGAAATAAGGGAGTATAGTGAAGATGAGTTGAAAATCATCGAAGAGGGTAAAGTTCAAATAAAATTCCCTGATTTTGATAAGGTTTCATCTGATGCTCCTGTTTTTTACAATCCTCGAATGGAATTCAATAGGGACAATTCCATCCTTGCACTTCAAGCATACCAAAGGGAAGTTGATAGGGAAATAAACATTTGCGACTTATTTGGTGGAAGTGGAATAAGGGGAATACGCTATAAAAAGGAAATTGATGGAGTTGGAGATGTTTCAATAAATGACATAAGTCCACTTGCAAATGAATTCACCAGAATCAATGCAGAATTGAATGATGTTGAAGTTGAAATAGACCAAAAGGAAGCTAACAACGAACTTAGAAGCAATATGGGAAGATTCGATGTCATTGACATTGATCCATTTGGAACCCCTTCCCCATTTGTAGACTCTGCAGGTTATAATCTAAAAAGGGACTCACTTCTTTGCTTAACTGCAACAGACACTTCCTGCCTTTGCGGTACCTACGAAGAGCCTTGCATTAGAAAATACAATGCACAACCCTACAAAAGCGAATATTGCCATGAGAATGGAATAAGGATTCTCATTGGATTTGCTGCACTCACCCTTGCAAAGTATCAGAAATACATTGAAGTGAAAATGTCACACAGCAGTGAGCATTACATGAGAACCTACCTTAAGGTAAGGAAAGGCTCAAAGGCAACAGATGAATCATTGAAAAACATTGGATATATTGCACACTGCAAGCATTGCCTCTATAGAAGCGAGCACAAAGGCCTTGCATCCAGTGTTCCGGAATTCTGTCCTGAATGCGGTGAAAAATTGATAGTGGCTGGACCTATGTGGTTGGGACCTGTTCAAAATGAGGAGTTCATTGATTCAATGATTGAAATAGCTGAAGAAAAGGATCTTAACCAAAAGGAGAAGGTCTTAAAGCTATTGAATTCATGTAAGATAGAGGCAAATGCACCAAGCACATTCTACGATATCCACAAAGTCTGCAGAGCCTTGAAAATTAGTGCACCTAAGTTTGACAAGGTATTCGATAAGCTACAGGATGGAGGATTCATTGCAGTTAAAACCCATTACAGCCCTCTTGGGATAAAGACAAATGCAAGCAATAAGGAATTGATGGATATTATCAAGAAATTAAGTGAATAAAAAATGCAATAATTATCAGATATTATCAATAAATTGAACAAATGAAAAAAATACAATACTATACTTAATTAAGTATTTTGGATAAGGATAATTGCTTAAAATTGATTTAATGAAAGATTATGCGATTATATTAAAATAAACACTCTAAAATTAAAAATTAAGAACAATGAAGTAATAAAATATACTTTAATTATTTTAAATATACTTTAATTTGAAAATATTTAATAAAAAATAAAATAATCAAATAATAATTAAATTTATCAAAAATAAGAAAAAAATAAGAAAAATAAGAAAAGTTTTATATATAAATTATAACATAATAATAATTGTTGTACTTAATATAAACAATTTAACACGGAACCTAAATTGCAATGTTTTAAAAAACCCCCTTAGAAATTGCAATTGAGGAAAAATTGAAAAAAGTGAAAATCATGTGTGCAAAAAAGAACGATGAAATAATCAAATTAGACGAAACTGATATTAAAATTCTAAAAATCATCAACGATGACGTTAGAATTTCATACAGGCAAATATCACGTGATTTAGGAATTTCTGTAGGAACTGTACACAATCGTATCGATAAAATGCTTAAATCCGGTGTAATTGAAAAATTCGCACCTGTATTAAACCATAAGAAATTAGGTTATGCGCTTACAAGCATTATTGGCGTTAATGTAAAAGGTCAAGAATTAGAAGCTTGGGAAGCTGAAATCTCAAACAACAAAAATGTTGTTGGACTTTATGACGTTACTGGCCAATATGACGCTATTGTAATTGCTAAATTTAAAGATACCGATGAATTAGATAAATTCCTTAAAGAATTGCTTAAATCCGGCTGTATTGAAAAAACAATTACACAAACTGTGCTTAACATTGTAAAAGAAGATATTGGATCTGCTAATATCCTCTAAATCGTTTTAAGTTCATTTTTAAAATTTGATAATAATAATTAAATGATTTTTATAATTAAATCCCTTTCAATAATTATAAAATTATTTTAATTATTATTAAACCCCTTTATTTAACCCCTAAAAAATTTCTATTTTTAACTCTTTTTTTATAATTTTCATGTTATTTTTATGCTATTTTCATAAACAAATTAATAAAATACAATTTAAAAACAATTTATTATAGAAAATTATATTAAACATTTATACAAAAAATATATAAACATACAATAATATTATTTTAAATATAGAAAATAAAAACTATTTATTTTATTATAAAAATTAAAAAACAATGATTAATTGTAAAAATTGTTGTAATAAAAAAATAATATTTATTTTTAATAAATTAAAGAAGGTAAACAAAAATGGTAGTTTGTCTCCCAGACACACAAGATGATGAACCACGTATCCCTATTCACTTAAGTAGAGTAGGTGTTACTGGCGTCAAAAAACTTTTAACTCTTAAAAGAAAAGAAAAAAGACCAATCATATTACTACCTACTTTTGATGCTTTTGTAGATTTGCCAAGCACTCAAAAAGGTACACATATGTCTAGAACTCCTGAAGCTATCAGTGAAGTTGTTGATGAAGTTGCTAAAGGTGCATCCGATGGTGTTGAATCACTTTGTGCAGATATCGTAAACAGGATGCTTGAAAAGCATGAATACGCTAAACGTGTTGAAGTGAACATGGTTAGTGACTACATGTTCATGAAAGAGTCCCCAGTAACTGACAATAGATCCCAAGAAATGGCTAAATTAATAGCTAATGCTATTGGTATCCGTGAAGATGATGGAACCATCACCATTAGAAAAGCTATTGGTGCTGAAGTTATCGGAATGACTGTCTGCCCATGTGCACAGGAATCTGTAAGAGAAGTAGATAAAAGCAACTTATTAAAATTCTTAGATGAAGAAACATGCGAAAAGGTATTGGACACTGTTACTTTCGCTTCTCACAACCAAAGAGGAGTAGGAACAATCTTAATAGAAGTTCCTGAAAAGGAATACATCGATGGTGAAAAATTGATTGAAATCATTGAATCCTCTATGAGTTCCCCAATTTCAGAGCTTTTAAAACGTCCTGATGAAAATGCAGTTGTAATGCGTGCTCATAAGAATCCTGTATTTGTAGAAGACTGTGTAAGAACCATGAATGAAAAGATCGTTGAAGCATTTTCATACTTGCCTGACGACACTTTAATCACTACAAGACAAGAAAACCATGAAAGTATTCATAGACACAATGCTTATGCAGAAAAAGTTTCTACTTTAGGTTCTCTTAAAGAAGAACTTAATTTATAATAAGAAGTTTGTATTAAGCATATTGCTTAATTTTAAACTTTTATTTTTTCTTTTTAAACACAGATGCAAATATTGCTTATTTGCTTTAATATATCTAAAATCAGATAATAATAAAAATAAGAACTATTTTTACTATTTAATAGGCCTAGTCAATATAAGGTTTATTGAATCAATTTTTTAAAAATTACCTCATTTTCATAATTAATCTATTAAAACATATTTTCAACCCTTATTTTCATAATTTAAAGATGCAAGTAAGTGCTTGCATTCGAAAGACTTTATATAATCCTTTTAATAGATAAAAGAGTAAGCAGAATTATTTTAAGTTAAAAAAAATTGGAGGAGAAATTATGAACACTATTTTATTTTTAAGTATAGTATCAATTGTAAGCTCATTCACTATAGCAATTATTTCTTTAATTTTTGCTAGATCAGAAGAAGCTAAAATTGTTAATGAAATCCAAATGAAATATCCAAACAACACATTATATTATGGATAACTGATTTGAATTAGTTTGAAATAATAAAATTTTCACTTTTTTATTTACTAATCTTTTTAATTGCAATTTAAATTTTTAAAAAAAAAAGTTTTTTATCATGAAAAATAGTAAAGATTTTAAAGAATTAAATTAGATAATTTAATCCTTTGCCCATCTTTTCAATTGAGGAAAGACTTCATTCATCATTTTAGAAGCTTCTTCAATATCCATTTCCGGATGAACTTCAACCATCTTTTCACTGCAGAAAGCTATCATCTCTTCCATAGTCATATCTGAAGTGAATTCACCATCCTTAAAGCAGTACATGCAGTAATCCTCATTTTTAGATCCATCTGCATTGGTTCCAAAAAGCTCTTCAGTCATAGGCATAGCACAAGATTGGCAGAATTTTTGATTTTCAAAATTTTCCATAATATCATTTCCTAAATTAAATCTACATATTTATTATATAAACATAAGATGAAATAATTTTCGAAAGAGCATTTAAAAACTATTCTCATTCATCACATCCAAAATACAATCAATACCATTAAATGATTTTAATTTATCTCCAATAGATTTAGAGTTTTTTCTAAAACTATCATCGCTTATCAGTTCTTCACATTCATTTTTAATTATTTCACTTTTAAATCTATTATGCTCCAATACCTTCGCAGAACCTACTTTCTCTACAGATTTCCCATTATAAATCCTTTCAAACACTCTTCCAGGACATATTAATTGAGGAACCCCATAAACCAAACCGTCAATCACACTATTTTGCCCGCCATGATTAATAAACAAGACAGCATTCTTAAATAGCTTGGAAAAGTCCCAACGATTATTGACATGTATATTGTCATAATCTTGCTTTTCCAAAGATAAAGAGGCAATATAAACTTCATATTCCCCACCAAGAAATGCATTTTTTATCTCTTTAAGCATTTTATTAGCGGAAATAGTTCCATTTCCCATATAAACTAGAATAACATTATCTTTTTTCTTAGAATCATTATTTTTATCATCTTCATTAGGAATAGATTGGAAATCTAAATCTTTCCAAGTTCCACAAAAAGTAACATCCTCCTTATCAATTGGTTCCAATTCATAAATGCTCGGAACAAAAGATTTTTCCGCCCAATTAAAAAGATCTAATGTAGAATTAACTTCTGGAAGATTATTTTCCTTTAAAAATTTATTAACTCCCTTAGCATACTTAGGATTAGAAGCATATTCTGTTTGTGTAGGATAACTAATAGTTGTGTATAATGGCTTATTTTCAAGTTTTGAAGCTATGATTGCAGAAATGTTAAATTCAGAATAAACTATATCAGGATTAAAATCAGCAATTGCTCTTCTTATATTCCCAACACTTTTCACTAAATAATTATAATCAACATTTCCAGTAAAATATAAAACATCCTCAAAGCTTTTAACATTTTTCCTTTCAGTGATTCCTAATTTTTGAGCTATGGGGAATGTTCGACTTGCAATAGCCTTAGGCAAGCCAAGAGGCATAGGAATTTCAAGATAATGGTTTTTTACACCATTTATCTTTTTATAATTAACATCTTCGGCTATACAGGTATTAACTTCAATACCTGCATCTTTAAAATGCTCAACAAGCAATCTGGCCCTGCTGGAAGGGCCTGCAGTTTCAGCCATTGCGGACATTGAACTAACTAGTACTCTCATAAATACCCCAATTATTTAAAATAATTTTTTATTGGTGAAAAAAACAAATCAAAAAAAATTAAGCAAGCAATATCATTCTTCAGAATCATTGCTTATTGAATTTGACATTGTGAAAAATATTGATAAACCCAATACAAGGAATGTGATTAAGATATATATTCCTAATTTGAATAAATCCACTTCATAGACCAATTGACCTACACCAATAATCCACATAACAATTAACATTGCTGGAAGAATATACTTAAGAATAAATTTCCACTTTTTACCAACTTTAATTGCAGAATTCTTATTTAAAACAGAAACTATTTCACCAATATCCAAATACCGGGTGAATATTATTGCCTGCAATGCAATTAAAATTAAAATTCCAAATTCATTGACAAAAGTATCAACTATTTCAACTAAATGACTGCTGATTCCTGTTGAAAAGAGCAATGATCCGCAACATGCTATGATAACTAAAATTGTCACACCTTTTCTACGAGACAATTTAAACTTATCACAAACAGATACCAATAATGGTTCAAATAAGGCTAATGATGAAGTGAATCCTGCAAATAATATGGATAAGAACAGCAATGGCGCTATTATCCTTCCAATAGGGCCCATAACTTCAAATATTTCAGGTAGAACAACAAAGATCAAACTGGTTCCTTCACTGATTAATTCAGTTATAGGAATTGAACTTGTTACAGACATATATCCTAAAATGGAAAATATTCCCAATCCAACAAATATCTCATAAATGGAATTGGCTAAAACAACCATGAAAACATTGTCAATCAGTCTGGTTTCCTCAGATAAGTAAGTGGCATATGTATAGATCATAGCTTGACCTATACTTAAGGAAAATATTATCTGAGCAAATGCTGCAAGCCAAATATTAACATCCCAAAGTGCATTCCAGTTTGGAGTCAACAATGTTTTCAATCCTAATTCAAATCCAGGCAAAGTGAATGAGTAAAAAAGAATAAATGACATTATAATAAAAAGCAAAGGCATTAAGACCTTTGATACTCTACCAATTCCCTTATCAATATCATTGTTTGAAACAAGCCAGAATAGAGCCCATAATATTATAATTCCAATGAAAGTAGGAAGTATTACAGAACCTATGCTTCCAAAATCAGAAGAACCTCCAACACTTGTTGCAAAAAAGGCTGAAGGGTCAGTTCCCCATCCAAATGTGAAACTATTGAGGAAATATATGAAATCCCAACTTAAGATAACCATATAATAAATTGCAACAATGAAAACAAAAAGCACCAACATCCAAGCAATTATCTCAAATTTCGGATTTATATCATGCAATAGCTTTGAAAAACTCCCCTTGAATCTGAATCCTAATCCATACTCTAAAACCAAAAATGGAATTCCCATTACAAGAATTGCAATAATGTAAGGAATGAAAAATGACCCCCCACCATTAGTGTAAAACACATAACTGAAGCGCCAAATATTTCCGATACCAATTGTAGCGCCAATCATTGCAAATAGAAATGTTAGCTTTGAGTTCCATTTTGAATGTTCAATCATATAATCACTTTGTTGAATAGAATAGTAAGATAATACCTTAAATTTATCATCGAAAAATCAGCAAAAATAATTATTGAACAAATGATAAATTTTTTAATTATTTTAATTTCTATGTTTATTTTATATCTTTTTTTATTTAATTTTTATGAAATCAATATTGTATAAAAAACGTGTCCTTATTTTGTAAAATTTATATACTATCTAAATTAAAAATAACTATATAATTTTTATAAAAATAATTAAAAGATATTATTAAAAGATTTAAAAAAATAATTTAATAAAAATCTTAAAATTTAATTTAAAATAATAAAGTGATTTTATGTCAGACGCATTATTAAAAACTACAGGACAAATTATAGGACATTTCAATGCATTTAAAGGATCTAGACCTGCATTTCATGGGGAACATGTTGTTATCGTAAGAGGAATAAGCCGTGACCCTATAGAAATTGATGAGATGGAAGCTAAATTGGGAGAACTTGAAGATATTCTCAAAGCTAAAGAAGTTGATGTCTTATCAGATGAAGGTAATGAATTTGTAGAGAAAGTGGATTCTTACATTAGAGATAGTGAAGACGGAGGTGTAGCACCAGATAGCGGAGGATTGCTCAAAATGAAAGAGCAATTGGAAGCTATGGGATTACATGTGGAATACAAGCTATTCCTTATGCCTAATGTAGGAACTTTTGTTGCTATCTGGAAAGACAAATCCGGATTCGGTCCAATGTATGTTGAAGTGACCGCCACTGAAAGAGATGAAATTGAAGAATAATGAAAAAAAATGAAATAGAAATGAAACAAAAATAAAATAAATATTAAATCATCTTCAAAAATAGGTGTAAAATGTCTAATATATCCAATATTGATTTTGAAAATCTTAGTCGTGACGACTTAATAGCTATTTTGGAATGCAAAAAAGAAGACATTCTAGAAATCATGTCTTTAGCTAACTCTAAAAGAGAGCACAATTATGTTACATATTCCAAAAACGTATTCATTCCACTTACAAAGATATGTAGAAATGATTGTGGATACTGTGCATTCAAGCAAAGCCCAGATGACCCTGATGCAATCATATTGCTCGAAAAGGAAGAGGTTTTAGCTACCTTAAGGGAAGCTGAAAAGTATGGTTGCAAAGAGGCATTGTTTACAATGGGTGAGGATGCGGATACCGAAGAGGCAGTGAAAGCAAAACTGGATAAATTAGGCTTTAAGAATATGTGCGAGTACATCTATGACATCTGCAAGATGACTGTTGAGGAAACTGAACTTCTTCCACATACAAATGCAGGAAACTTCTCATATGAAGATATGAAAATGCTAAAGGAATACAATATCTCAATGGGAATGATGCTTGAAAGCTCATCTGAAAGATTGATGAATACAATAGCACACGAGAAAAGTCCTGGAAAGAATCCTAAAATACGTCTTGAAACTATAGAAAATGCTGGAAAGCTCAATATTGCATACACAACTGGAATACTTATTGGAATCGGTGAAACAAAGGAAGAAATAGCTGATTCATTGCTTAAAATAAAAGAGCTTTGTGACAAGTATGGGCACATCCAAGAGGTAATCATTCAAAACTTTACTGTCAGTCCTGGAATTGAAATGGAAAATCATGAAGAGCCAAGTCTATTGGATATGGTTAGAACCGTTGCAGCTGCACAATTGCTTTTTGATGAAGACGTTTCTGTTCAAGTGCCACCTAACTTAAACTATGAAACAAGCCAAATATTCCTTCTCTGCGGCACTGATGACTGGGGAGGAGTGTCTCCACTTAGTGAAGATTATGTAAATCCATCATCTCCATGGCCAACTCTTGAAAAATTAGAAAAGCTAACCAATGATGCGGGATACGAATTAAAAGAGAGATTGGCAATATATGAAAAATACATAAACGAAAAATATATTGAAAATCCAGTTTTACTGGAAAAAACAAAAAGAGCACAAGAAGAGATTGAAAATAACTAATCTCTTCCGAATATTTTTTTTATTGAAGAGATAAAATAATTAATCTCCCCTATTTAATTAAAAGCTATAAGAAAATTCTACCTAATTTTAAAAGTGATTTTGGATCTGCTTTGATAACAACCTTAACAATATCGGTTGTGGTTAGCTTATCAAATTTCATTTCCTTGAATTTATGAGCGATCTTATTGATGTCATCATCATCTAAAGTCCATAGATATTCAGTTACTTTAGTGTATTTCTGCATTTCAGCACCCATTTCATCCAAATAGAGCTTTTCATACTTCTTAAGGAAATTCTTGGAACAGTTCCCTGATTTTATAGCTTCTACAGCAACTTCACCAGCAAATCTGCCACCTAACATACCATTTGTGATTCCTCCACCAGTAAGTGGATTCACTTGACTTGCAGCATCCCCCACAAGCATGATGTTGTCTCCATACATTTCCTTTACAAGCCCTCCAACAGGGTCTCCACCAGCATTCAATTCAACCGCTTGAGCCTCTTGGGTTGCATAACAGTTGTCTACAGCATCAACAAGATATTCATAAGCTGATTTTTCAGCCATATTTGTAATGATTCCAAGGCCAGCATTTACAACATCTCCACCTTTAGGGAATAGCCAGAAGTATCCTCCTGGAGCTACACTGCCAAAATAGAACTCAAGATAATCATTTCTTTTCATTTTAGCATTACACATTTCATATTGGACGCCAGCCACCATATGCTGAGGCTTGATATAAGCATTGAGTCCTGCCCATTTAGCTACATGGCTTTCAGGACCATCTGCCCCAATGATGATTTTAGCATGAATATCAAAGGTTTTCCCCATGGATTCGCAAGTGACAGTGAATGTGCCGTCTTCTTCTCTTTTTAATCCTTTTGCTTGGGTTTTGATTCTGATTTCCGCTCCTTCCCTTGCAGCAACGGCTGCCATATGCTTATCAAATACCTTACGCTCAAGCACATATCCTGCATCAGGCAAATCGATTTGGTCTTCACTTAACCAAATATCTGTTCCGTCAGGAGCAACAAATCTTACACCACTGATTTCATTAGTGACCCAATGAGGATCCATTTCAAGGTCTAATTTATCAAAAATCTTTTTTGAAACCCCTTCAGCACATCTTTTAGGAAATCCAATTTCAGATTTTTTATCTATAACTATTACATCCACCCCTCCTTTAGCTGCAAATCTTGCAGCAGAAGAGCCTGCAGGTCCAGCACCAATCACTAATACATCAGTTTCAATCATAATAATTCTTCCCTAAAACATGATAAATATGATTTCTGTTTAATCATAATAATTCTTTTTATACACTATCTTACATATTACAATTTTTGCTAAACAGATATAAAAAATTTTTTAATAAATTCTCACTTAATTAATTCTTGCATCCAAAACTATATGCTCTACACCTGGAGCATACCTTTTGATCTTTTGAATGTTCAAAACTTCAACTTCCCTTTCTCCACATTCCCAAGCAATCTCTTTCACCCTCTCATACGGACGGGTTTCAATCAGCTTATCCGGAACGGTTTCATGATAATGGATTATTCCACCATCCTTTACACATTCCATAGCAGGCCTTAAGAAGTGATGAGTTGTTTTCACATAGCCCATCAAGACCCTGTCCGCTGAATACTTTGGAGCTTCAATAGCACAATCCCCTAAAATTGGAATCATCCTATCATAATTTGCCTTTTCATTGATTCTGTTTAATTCAATGTTTCTCTTTAGAAAATGGTGGGAATTTGGATTAATCTCAATGGAGTAAATCTGTTCAGCTTGACTATGGACACCAATTGGAATTGAAAAATAGCCGATTCCTGCAAACATATCCACTACAGTCTCACCCTTTGTAACTAATTTGGCAATCCTTAATCTTTCATTATTGTTTCCTTTAGCCCACATGACTTTAGATAAATCCAGATTAAAAAGACATCCATTTTCCTTATGGATAGTCTCTGTTTCATCACCATACAAGAGACTTATGGTAGGTTCCCTCTTTTGCCCATCGATCTTTTCAATCTTAATAATTGATTTTACATTATGTTCTGAAGCAATTGACTCTAAATTATCTGAAGAATCATCACTGAACTTATTGTCAACTATTAAGATATCTCCAATTTTCTTCCATTTCAAAATAACACCTGAAAAAATGAATAATATAATAAAAAATCTTTGAATAATCTATGAATAATCTATGAATAATCTATGAATAATTTTGTATTCTAATTCAATAATTATAATTTATTTTAATAAAATAAAATATTTTTTGCAAATGGTAAAAAAATTAATAAAAACTAATAAAAAGACTTAACAAATTAAACCGTTTGATGAAAAAATAAAACTAATTTAAAAACATTTATATAATACGAAATTAATAATAAATGTAAATACATTAAAATAAATTAAAGTTATTAAAATCAATATTAATTATTTAAGAAAAATATTGATTAGAAATAGGTAGTTTGAATAAAAATATAAAAATACAAAGTTAAATTAAAAATAAAGAAAGTATTAATCTTTAATAAAAAAATAATGAAATATGAATAAATAAAAAATTTATTAAAAAACATGAAAAAATAAATTTAATGATAGGAATTATTTGAAAATTCACCAAAATAACGAAACTATTATATATATTTTATAAAATAAT
>JAEEGJ010016544.1_pt1 | contig 16900 bp, 14 predicted proteins | sample 8958761 | NCBI WGS metagenome assembly JAEEGJ01 (sample SAMN16246546, study PRJNA631951) | gut metagenome | biome: gut microbiome; feature: rumen; material: RS-attached | host: Bos | place: Iran: Karaj | collected 2018-10 | reverse complement strand
TTATTGAGTATCCGACTCTGGATGACTACTCCATCTCTCCTTCCCTATTGAATATGGGTACAATTAATCTTATGGTAACACGTGCAAACCGTACTTGGAAGGATGTCGACCAGAAAGCCCTCAATGAAGTTCAGGCCATGTTAGATGAGGAGCACAAGCATACGCTCTACATGTATCTAACGGAAGCTACCCGTTATGCCGTCGAGGAATTCGTCGGTCAGTTGCCACCTTATACAAAGTTCAACAACTTCGTATACCGTATGTCTCAATTAGGATTGACTGCTACAGAAAACGAACACGCCTTATAATGAATAAGCTCACGTTCAGCACATACACAAAGGAACACGGAGGAAGAGCATCACTACTCTTTCTCCTGTTTTTACTGGCAATCTATGCGCTTATTACATCGGGGTTCAATGCTTTTGCCATTATCTGTTTTTCTCCTCTATTGGTTTTACCTATAGTAATAACCTTCCAACGTAGTAATTGGATATTTTGGATTCTTATTGTAGTAAATGCCTTCTTACAGAATAAAAACACCCACTTTCCTGGCCCGATGTCTCTATATAACGAATTATTAGAGATTGTCTTATTAGCCATAGCACTTATCGATGTCAAGAATAGCCATTTTGAACGTACAGGAAACCTTATGTTGTTTTCTTTGATGATATGGTGTGGCTATTGTACCCTTCAAGTATTAAACGATACCTGTAGTCTTGGTATAAACGCAGGAGCCTGGTACACAGGTGCACGTTTGATGGCTTTTCAAATCATGTATGCCTTCTTGGTTTTTTCTCTCTATATTTCCAAACCCAATATTTTAATCAAATATCTGTATATTTGGGGGGCATTATCATTATTTGCGGCATATTGGGTTTGGAAACAAAAAAACATCGGACTGACCCCCGCGGAAAACTCTTTCTTATTCGGTAGAGGCAGAGAGACACATGTATTACAGGGAGGTTCTCTTATCCGATACTTTTCAACCTATAGTGATGCTGCCAATTTTGGTATTGGCATCGCTTCTACAGCTGTAGCATTTATTATTTTTGGCATCACAGCAAAAATTAGGAAATTGAAAATATTTCTTTTGATTGTAGGCTTTGCTGCTGCTTGGGCAATGTTCCCCTCTGGTACACGAACTGCCATGGCTTGTTTGATGGCAGGTTTTATGGCCTATATTTTCTTATCTAAGTCATTTAAAATTGCCATTCCTTTTTCCATTATCTTTGGATTGTTTGCCTTTATCTTGGTATTTACAAAAATTGGCGACGGCAACCAGTCCATTCGCCGCATGCGTAGTGCTTTTGACAAAAAAGATGCTTCTGCCAATACACGTACAATCAATCAGGAAGCCATGAAAAAATATTTGAAGGAAGCGCCTTTTGGGATTGGTATTGCTCAAGGTTATGGCTCTGTTCCTGCCAACAATAAATATGCTTTAATGTCTACGATTCCTGCAGATTCCGAATATGTCTATATATGGATTAGAACAGGGCAAGTTGGTATTACGCTCTTTTTGATTTGTACAGCCATTATGCTTGGAGGAGCCTGCTGGATTGTTCTATTTTCCTTAAAGAGTTCTTCTCTTCGAGGTATCGGGGCTGGTTTTTGTTGCGCTTTTGTATCATTTCAATTGGGGGGATATGGTAACCAAGTACTCATGCAGTTCCCCAACTGCCTTCAATTCTACGGAGGCCTTACCATAGTATATATCCTTCCATACATAGAAGAAGAATGGATCAACTATGAAAACAACATACTGAAGACTCAAGCAGAGAAACGCAGTCTTCGCCTTGAGAAAATTGAAAGGATGAGAGTGAAACCATGGTACAGCTGGATATACAAATATCTATAATCACCATCAATTTCAACGGGGTGAAAGACACCTGTGAGCTGATGGACACATTACCTTTAGACGATACGTCGATAGAGGTAATTGTGATAGATAATGCCTCTCATCAAGACGAAGCCACCATTATCGAGCAGCGCTATCCACAGGTCAAGGTCATCCGTAGTCATAAGAATCTTGGCTTTGCCGGTGGAAACAACCTTGGTATCGAGGCAGCTCGAGGTAAATACCTCTTCTTCATCAATAACGACACATTGCTGGACAATCAGGAGTCTCCTCTCAAGAAAGTAAGACATGACATGCTGGCAGACCTCCGTCATTTGGTGGAACGCATGGAGTCTGACCCGCAGATTGGTATGGTCTGCCCCAAGATACGATTTACCTGGGGACAACGTCCTATCCAGTTTGCTGGTTATACCCCACTCTCACGTGTCACGCTGCGCAACCACGCCATAGGCTTCAATGAGGCAGATTATGGGCAATACGACACGGCACACCCCACCCCTTATGGTCATGGGGCAGCAATGATGGTTAGGCGCGAAGCCATCAACAAGGCTGGCATGATGCCCACCTGTTTCTTTCTCTATTACGAAGAACTCGACTGGTCCATGATGATTCGCCGTGCAGGATATACCATCTGGTACGAGCCAGCCAGCACCATTTATCATAAGGAGAGTCGGACTACAGGGCAAGAAAGCCCCTTGCGTACCTATTATATTACGCGTAACCGTCTGATTTTGGTTCGACGCAACAGCCCACTACCCTGGCGCTACCTGTCGTACCTGTATCTCATCTTCATCGCAGGGGCAAAAGGAATAGCGAAAGAGTTGTTTAACCGCCGCTTCGATTTGGCAAAAGCCTCCCTTCGAGGACTCTGGCATTTCATTAAACACTGAAGACATGGATTTTTGGAATATCTTATATTATAGCGATTGGGTCTTTTTCATCTTCGTCTGTCTGACGGTTATGTACATGGGCATCTTTGCGATGGCCTCGATGTTCAGTCAGCATCAGGAAGTTCCCAAGAGCCGACACGAGAATCGTTTCATCATTTTCATTCCTGCCTATAAGAACGGCCCCAGCGCAGAACAGACGGTACAGTCTATCCTTGGACAGACATACCCCCAACGTCTGTTCGATGTCACGGTGATAGCGGACCAACTCGACGAAATGAGCAATTTTCGTCTGGCTCAACAGCCAATCACTTTGCTGACACCAAATTTTACGAAAAGTTCACGTGCCAAGTCCTTGCAATTGGCTATCAACAACCTGCCACAATTCAAACTCTATGACATTGCCATTGTACTCAACCCTGGCAACATTGTTGAGCCAGAATATCTCAGTCAAGTCAACGATGCCTATGAAGCAGCTGGCACTAAAGCCATTCAGTGCCACATGCTTTCACAAAACCGTGACACGGTATCTGCCCGCCTGAGTGCCATCTTTGAGGAGATTAACAACTCCATCTTCCGTCGCGGTCACATCACCTTGGGGCTCTCAGCAGCGGCAGCCAGTTCTGCCATGGCGTTCGATTTCAACTGGTTCAAAACAAACATCTTGACAACCAACACCTCGTGGGACGACAAGGAGTTAGAATCCCGCCTATTGCGTCAACATATTTTTGTTGACTATTTCGACGACATCATGGTATTCTCCGAGAAAGCCCGCAATGCAGAGGATTTCAACCGTCAACGTAGACGTTGGCTATTGTCGCACTTGGCTACCATCACGCGCAACATACGCTATCTGCCAGGAGCCATTATCGAGCGTCATTACGATCTCATTGATAAGATTATCCAATGGATGCTCATTCCCCGTATTTTAATGATGGCTATCATTCTCTTTATGGGGGTTATCATGCCCTTCATCTATTTCACGCTAGCCCTCAAGTGGTGGGCACTGTTTGCCATGGTGCTGTTTATCTTCGCCTTGGCCACCCCGAACTATCTGGTTGACGACAAGTGGGATCGAACCTTTTTCTCCATACCGGTCATACTCCTTTCGTCTCTATTAGCAAAAACTCCTATTGGCAAGAAGTTAAAGACGATATCCAACAAAAAACTATAACCATTAATTCCCTATTATCATATGATTTGGCTTATTTTACATATCATTGAGATTCTCCTCTGGTTGTTATTGGCAGCATCCGGTGCATACATTCTATTCTTCGCTCTAGTATCCATGCTATGGAAGAAGCCTGTTTCGCCCCTCTCCGCCTATTTGGAGGGACAGCTACGCTCTATGCGTGAGGCGCGCCAAAACAACTTCCTCGTGCTTTATCCTGCCTATAATGAGGACCGCGTTATCGTTAACTCTGTACAGACCTTCTTAGGACAGTACTACCCCTATAAAGGCTTCCACGTAGTCGTTATCTCCGACCACATGCAGCCAGAAACCAATAACCAATTGGCACAGTTGCCCATCACCCTCCTGCAGCCCGTCTTTGAGAAGAGCAGTAAGGCCAAAGCGATGCAATATGCCTTGCAACAGGTCAAAGGCGACTACGACTATGTGGTCATCCTCGATGCCGACAACGTGGTAGAAGCAGAGTTCTTGTCCAACCTCAACGAACTCTGTAATAAAGGCTTTGATGCCATCCAGTGTCACCGATGCGCCAAGAACTCGAATAACGACATTGCCGTGCTCGATGGTGTCAGTGAGGAGATTAACAACACGCTTTTCCGCAAGGCCCACAACCGCATTGGTCTTTCCTCAGCACTCATTGGTTCCGGCATGTGCTTCCGCTTCAGTTGGTTCAAGGAGAATGTCTATAAACTCTCCACTGCCGGTGAAGACCGTGAGCTAGAAGCGTTGTTACTGCGTCAGAGAATTCACATCCATTACGAGCCCACCATCCACGTCTATGACGAAAAAGTTTCTAATAAGGACAACTTCCAGAAACAGCGTCTACGTTGGATGACCGCCCAGATTCAGAGCCTATTCTCACTGTTACCCTACTTCCCACAAGCTGTAATAGAAGGCAACATCGACTATATCGACAAAACCGTCCAGCAGGCCCTCATTCCTCGCTCTATGCTGGTTGTTGGTGCTTTTAGTATGGCTGTTCTCATGACAGTATTCTCACTGCTATTCTCCCTCACTTGGTATATCAAGTGGTGGTTGCTGTTCCTCTTTATCTGTCTGTCACTCTACGTATCCACGCCTAAGCAGTTGCGCAGTCACTCCGTCTTCGGCAAGATACTGTCCTTACCTAAACTTGTTTGGAAGATGGTAATGAACATCCTGAAGATAGACCGCAAGAATACGGACTTCATTCATACTACTCACGATAAATAACATTAGGCAATATGTCAAACGATTGGGATATCATCATTACTAACAAAAACCGTCTGTTCAGTCTTGACCTGAGCGAGGTGTGGCGCTATCGTGACTTATTATCCATGTATGTCAAGCGCGATATCATCACGTTCTATAAACAGACTATACTGGGACCGCTTTGGTTTGTCATCCAGCCTTTGTTCACTACCATCATGTTCATGTTTGTGTTTGGTGGCATTGCTGGCATTTCAACCGATGGCATTCCCCAAGCTGTATTCTACCTTGCAGGGCTTGTATGCTGGAACTATTTCCAGGACTGTCTCAGCAAATGCTCAGACACATTCAATGCCAATCAGGCCATCTTCGGAAAGGTTTACTTTCCCCGACTGGTTGTACCCTTGTCTATCGTTATTTCTAATCTGATTAAGATGGCCATCCAATTCGCTCTCTTTTTGGTGGTATATATCTATTATTTCGTATCAGGGGTTGATTTTCAAATCAATGCCGCCCTTCTGCTCATCCCCCTGCTCATCATCATGCTGGGTGCTTTGGGCTTAGGTTTTGGTATGATTATCTCTTCGATGACCACAAAGTATCGCGATTTGCGATTTCTTATAACGTTTGGCGTTCAGTTGTGGATGTATGCCACACCTGTTATCTATCCTCTATCAGTGATGAAAAACACCTACCCCAAGTATATCTGGGTGTTGGTGGCAAATCCCTTGACGGCTATCCTTGAGACCTTCAAATATGCCTTCACTGGTGTTGGCGAGTTCAACTGGTTCTATTTGGGCTATAGCTTTGCCTTCACCATCATCATCCTGATGATGGGTATTGTGATTTTCAACCGCGTTCAACGCAACTTTATGGATGTCATCTAATGCTTTCTGACTATGAGTAACACTGTTATTGAATTCAACAACGTAGGCAAACAATATATTCTGGGCTCCATTGGTACAGGCACACTGAGTCAGGACCTCAATCGCTGGTGGGCCAATATCCGAGGTAAGGAAGACCCCTATCTGAAGATTGGCGAGACCAACGACCGCACCCAAAAGGGCGACAGTCGTTTCGTCTGGGCTCTACGGGACATCAGTTTCAAGGTAGAGCAAGGCGATGTCGTAGGAATCGTGGGTAAGAATGGTGCAGGAAAATCTACCTTATTGAAGATTCTCTCGCGAGTCACTTCCCCTACTACTGGAGACATCAAAATCAAAGGTCGTATCGCTTCGCTACTGGAAGTAGGAACAGGGTTCCACCCAGAGATGACGGGTCGTGAGAACATCTTCATGAATGGTTCTATCATGGGCATGACCAAGGCAGAAATCAAAAGCAAGTTCGACGAGATTGTCGACTTTGCGGGTGTTGCAAAATATGTGGATACCCCCGTCAAGCGCTACTCTTCAGGTATGATGGTTCGCCTGGGCTTTGCCATTGCAGCCCATCTGGAACCTGAAATATTAGTCGTTGACGAGGTTCTTGCCGTCGGTGATGCAGAATTCCAGAAAAAAGCCATCGGTAAGATGCAGGATGTCAGCAAAGGCGAAGGCCGCACCGTTCTCTTTGTAAGCCACAATATGGCAGCAGTTCGCAGTCTTTGTACACGTGGTGTCATGCTGAAAAATGGTATGGTAGACTTTATGGGCAGTATTCCGGACACATTAAATCATTATCTAAAAAGCGATGGAGCTGAACAAAAGTCAAAGATCGTAGAGAACATCAAATGGAAAAAAAACACGTTGAAGATTAACTCCATCAAGATTAATGGAACAGAGGAATCATCATCAACTATACACAACGGGCAGAAATCATTAGAGATTATCATTGAAGGTTCCAGTGAAGAAGATATGAACTATGACATCATGATGACACTCAAGACCAAAGATGGTATGCCTCTTGCCACATATGCGGTTGGACATTACTTCGGGATAATCCAGCATCTCAAAAAGGGTGTATTTTCTCTCAAACGCGAAATTGAACTCCCACGTATTCTCAGCAAGGGAGTCATGATGATGGACTTATACCTCCACCATCCCATGGTGGAATATCTGATGCAGGCACCAGACTGCTGTTCTCTTGAAAGCGAAGGATTCCAAGAGGGCTATGGAAGAGCATTGAGTCAAGAACATAATGGTTTTATGGGATTGGAAAACTATGAAGAAAAAAAGAATCATATATAGCCTTTCTACGCGTGGCATGTACTCAGAATTGTTCAACTTGTGTCTTGCCATCGTCTATGCCCACCATCACCGAAAGTATCTAAAGTTGAACACATGGCTATGGAACTCTCGAATTAAGAGAGGATGGGAGGATTATTTTGAGCCAACACTGGATTGTTACAATAATCCTTTTTCCGCCCAAGATAAAGTATATACAAATGAGAAGCCTTGGATTGGAAAAATATATTATAATCCAAAAGAATTTTTTTCTTTTTATTACAGGTTGATTCTTAATTTCATCTATCGCATCTTACATCCTCATCATTTGTTGACAAAAGATATATTTGTGGACATGCGCTCCAAAGAGTTCATTCATAACATTCTAGGAAAGGACGCTTTCAGCCTCATGGCATTCACCTTTAAACAAATGTACATATTAAACAATAACACAAAGGATTATTTGAGCAACAGAATAAACAGTCTGGGGCTTCCAGACGACTATATCGGTGTTCATATTCGCAGAGGAGATAAAATCACATCAAAAGAGATGCAGGAAATCCGTCTTGACAAATACATTAATACCATTGTCAATTATAAGAGCGTCAGTTCCAATGTCTATATTGCGACAGATGACACAAGTATCATTAACGACATAAAAGAAAAGCTGCGCCCTTATGATTTTAAAATCTTTTATAATAGCAGCAATCAAAGCACAGGCTTTAATGAAACAGTCTTTAATAATGCCTCAAAACAAGCCAGACAAGAAGAAACATTAAACGTGTTATTGGATATGGAGCTATTGATACACTCCGACTTCTTTATTGGGACATATACATCAAATCTCAGTCGCGTTGTACCCTTCTTCTTAGGTTTAGAGAAATGCATCAGTCTGGATAATGACTGGAATATTATTAACAGCATGAACGGAATGTAAGCATCATGAAATATTCTATCATCACTATCAACTACAACAACAAAGAAGGGCTGAAGAAAACCATCCAAAGTGTTCTTGAGCAGACCTCTCACGACTATCAGTTTATCATCATTGACGGAGGATCGACAGACGGCAGTACAGATATTATCAAGCAAAATGCAGACCATATAGACTACTGGGTGTCGGAACCCGATGGTGGCAGATACGCTGCTATGAACAAAGGCATCAAACAGGCAAAAGGCGATTATCTTAATTTCATGAACTCTGGAGATTCTTTCTACTCATCAATGGTATTAGAGGAGATCGCTAAGATGAATTATACCGAAGACATTATTACTGGTGGCTTTTACGATCAAGAAAAGGATATCAAGCATATCATTATGCCTCAAGAAGTAACGCTCCTGACAATGCTCAAGAACACTTTCAATCATCAGGCAACATTCATCAAAAGACAATTGTTTGATAAAAGATTATATGATGAGAACTATGTCATACAGTCTGACGCGAAATTCAATTATCAGTCTATCATCTACGATAACTGCTCTGTAAGAATTATCGATTATATTGTAGCTAACTATGATTTCAACGGCATCAGTTCCAACCTCTCCATTGTCGATAAGGAATGGGGTCAATTGCTTGCAGAACTGTTCCCCGAAAGGATTCTCAAAGACTACAAGAAAATGTTCACACCTGGCGAGGTTCCTTTAGTTAGGTTATTACCAGATTTAAAAGAGTCCCCTTCTATTCAACGTTGGATATATCGGTTTGCGACAATCCTATTAAGATGTAAGCACTTCATTAGATGAGGATATTGTTTATCATAGATAAAATGCAAAATTATGCAGGTATAGAACGAATTCTGTCCTGCAAGATGAACTATATCTCTGAGCAAACAGCTCATACCGTATTCTTAACAACATACGATCAACAATCTAAAGGCTTACCTTTTCAACTAAACGAAAACATCTCGTATCAGCCCATCTATGTTCCCATGCCATTGAGGAATAAGATGACATTCTTCAGTTGGCTGAAAGCCTACTTTCAAACTCGCGTCCTTTTAAAATGTCGATTTTTATCTTTGCTCAACGATATCCGTCCTGATATCGTCATATGCACAGTTTACTCTTTTCAAGTACTTGACATCATTATCAACGTATGTCATAAGCAAGACATCAAGACCATTCTGGAATCCCATACTAAAGGGGAGACTGTTACGATGGCCCATAAGTTTAAATACAACCGTTATCTCCATAAACTATTATCTTTATGGGATCACCATATCATGAAGAGTTTACGATACTGTTCATGCGTAGTCACACTGACAAAACAAGATGTACCATTCTGGCAACGATATACCTGGCGCATTGAAGTGATTCCGAATATGCTGACTATCACTCCCAAGAGGGTATCGGACTATGGAGCAAAACGCGTCATCTCAGCTGGCCGGTATATGTCAGAAAAAGGGTTCGACAGACTTTTAAAAGCGTGGAGCCTCATCAATAAAAATTTCTGCGACTGGCAATTGTATATCTTTGGCAATGGAGACAGAATCCCCTATCAAGAAATAGCCGACCAATTACAATTAGGAGAAACGGTTTATTTGATGCCAGCTACCGAAGATATCGCAGAGGAGTTCTCTAAAAGTTCCATCTATGTTATGAGTTCAAGATATGAAGGCTTCGGCCTTGTGTTGGCCGAAGCTATGAGTTGTGGCCTTCCTTGCGTATCTTTTGACTGCCCTTACGGACCTCGTGAAATTATAACGGATGGGGAAGATGGATTTCTTACAGAAGATGGAAGCATTGAGAATCTAGCAAGAAACCTTGAGCGACTCATGTCCGATGAGAAACTTAGAAAGGATATGGGTACTAAGGCAATACAAAATATTACTCGCTATAAGCCTGAGACAATTATGGCACAATGGATCAATCTCTTTAATAATTTATAGAGCATCATGGATATCAGCGTTATCATACCAATATATAATGTCGAGCAGTATCTAAAAAAATGTGTTGACAGTGTGCTACATCAGGAAAACGTTTCCTATGAAATCATCCTTGTCGATGACGGCTCTACTGATTCCTCAGGAAAGATATGCGATGAATATGCAGCCAAGCACTCTGAGATTAAATGTATCCACACGCCAAACGCAGGTCCTTCCACTGCCAAGAACATAGGCTATGACATTGCAACTGGTAACTATGTCGCCTTTATTGATAGCGATGACGAAATAAAGCCAGACATGTTCTATCAGATGCTTCATTCCGGTTACCAGAACAATGCAGACATCGTCTGTTGTAACTATATCCAGATAGACGAGGGGGGCAATATCTCACATACCGAGCACACTGGCCAAGAATATGTCCTTACTCAAGAAGAAGCCCTGATAGCTATCCTCATCAAAGACAAAATCTACTCTCAGTGCTGGACAAAAATCTACAAACGAAGCACTATGCAGGAAAATGGTGTGAGGAATAGAGAAGGGCTAAAAACAGAAGAAGACTTTATCTATAATATTCAGGCTTTCGCCTGTAGCAAGACAGTCTGTATAGTCGACAAACCACTTTATATCTATACACACCGCGAAAAATCATTATCAAAGGATTATTATAGAGATCATATCAGTCAGTACATAGACAATCGCATTCTACGCCTAGAATTGGTTGACAACATCATCCATAAAAGATTCCCACATTTACAGAAATATAGCACCTATCATTGTATTTTTTACTATAATGAACTAATTGGACGAATTTGTCTCTTCCCAAAGATGTATCACGATGCGAGAGTCCAAAAAGTGATTTCCTATATCAAAAAGCACTCCGATGTGCTCATGGATTACCATTGGAAATTAGGTTTCAGTAAAACTGGTACCAAATTGATTCGATTTCTTCCAGTCACACTATATCTACATTACCGCTATTGGAAAAGCAATTTTAAGTTATGATTCATCTATTGCACCGAATATCTAATAAGCTACTATTCATCAACAACAGATTGATTGATGTGATATTAGAAAAGAAATTCCCGCTAATAAATCTTCGTCTGCGGAAAAAGGCTATGGACGAAGGCGCATTAGGTGTGGTTTTAATGCTTCATAGAGTTGCAGAATATGACAAGGCAAGGCTTGTTCCTAATGAAGACCTAAAAGTGTCGCCTACATTTCTTCAAAAAACTATCAATAAATACAGGAAGGCTGGCTTTTTATTTTTATCACTTGATGAGGTCCATGATGTTATCATTGGGAAAAACAAAATTGACAAGCCATTTGTCACATTTACTTTAGATGACGGTTACTTAGATAATTATACAATAGCATATCCTATCTTTAAACGGAATCATGTTCCATTCTGTATATTTGTGGCAACAGATTTTCCAGACAAGCGCGCCATCCTATGGTGGATTTCCATTGAAAATTTAATCTTGGCGAATAACAAATTGCAATTATCGGATGGTTCAACATATATCTGCAAAACCTACCAGCAAAAATGGGATACGTTCCGTCTTATTCGGGAAAAGATTCTCAAGCTTGATCAACGGAATCTACTCGCCTCCCTACAAAATCTTTTTGCCTACTATCAGATAGACTGGCTTGAACCTATACAGAAGATGTCTATGTCATGGGACAACATCAGGGAACTTGGCAAGGAACCCCTATGTACCATCGGAGGTCATACCATGAGCCATCCGTCTTTCGCCCCTCTCACACTTAATGAGATTAAAGATGAGATTGATGGAGGAATTAAAAGACTAAAGTCAGTCGTAGATTATGACATCCGTCACTTTGCTTATCCCTACGGCTCCATCAAAGAAGACGGGGCAAGGGAATACGAATTCCTCAAATTATACGACTTCAAGACTGCATTTGTATCATTTGGGGGAGTAGTTACTAAAAACGACATTAACAACATGACACACCTGCCACGGTTCATGCTACGCAAATAACTTACGCTTCCAACACCGGATCCTCCAATAAAGGCGTTTGTAATAAAAATCAATCCACCTATATTTCAATTCGATGAGCCATGATCTGTAGATTTTCCCTTCTGTAACAGCGGTTTCTACACTATCATATTTCTTCTTGTAATCATAATCACCACCACCCAAATAAAAAGCGGTTTTACCTTTTGAAATCAGTTTTTCCAAAACCATCTCATATGCCATCATACCTGGTGAATACTTTGATAGTTCCTTGTCGTATGACAAATTCTCCAAATAAACTATAGGACATTGTTCACAAGTTAGTATCATTGCTGCAATTTGCTCTCCGAAATATAGGATATAGACGTTTGAAACATGATATCTGTCTAAGTATTCTTTCCATGTCAGATTGTATCTAATATGATGAGTTTTCTGCTTCATTTCAAAATACGCCGCTATAATGTCACTTGAAATACTATCATTCTCATACTCCACCATTTCAATTTTTCCATAATCCACCTCTGCTTTCTTCTTTTTTCTGCTCATAGTGTTCCGACTTTTAGCAGAAATACACATTTTTAGTTCTTCATATGATTTAGGAATTATCAAATGATAATGGTTCTTTGCAATAAAGACTTTATCAGAGACAACATTGAAAAAAGATATATACTCAATGTTTCTATAATTATGGAATAAGAATAATGCTATTTCATCAAAATCGCATTTGGAAATAGTCATCATCCACGCTCCAACTTCAGCATGGTTGTCAAACAATTGTACTTCTAGTTGATAATCATGCTTTTCATTTTGAATACGCAGAATTATGAAATCTTTGCTAAAAAGATCAATTCTATTATATATGAAATTAGGAACGATCTTTGTAAAATCGTATTTTTCACTTAATTGTTGTACCATAAGCTCTTTTGATTCAAAAATGGTGCAGACATCAATCTCCACACAACAATTCGTATTTTATCAAACAATATAGAAATAATAAAAACAGCAATAATAAATCCAGAAACATATATAAAGAACTCTGCACCTGTACAAACTTCAAACCAATGCTTTATAACATCAACGTAATAGGGATGAAAAATGGTTGGAGAGCAATGAACCAAATAAACCGCAAAAGAAGATACTGAAATCCAATTAATAATAGTACTTTGAAATGACAACTTTGTAAAAAACAAAAAGAAATAAACAGAGCTCAGAATAACCATCGGAGATGAATATAAGAACAATACTGTACCACTCTTGTCAAAAAAATATGTAGATGCAAGAGAAAAAAATAATGTAAGTAAAGATATTGTAATATACAAAGAGATGTCAACAGTTTTGTTGAATTGCATAAATCTGTTTGGGTATTGTCTCATATATCTCGCTAAGAGATATAATCCCATAAATGATAATGGAGAATATCCACTAGAGAACCAACCGCAACTGTTATAAAACCCATATATTGTTTGAACAAAATAGAAAGATATCAAGAAGGATTTCACTTGGAATCTATCGCATTTTTCTACAAAAGCATTCAGAACTGGAGCAAACAGATATAAAATAATATATGCCCTTACAAACCAATATGATCCATATTTGAACATAACTAAATCTATCCACTCATTAGAAGTCATGGGATTAGTTAGCCCCAAAATATACATTATGAAATATATGGTTATACAGATAAACAATATTTGGAAAACAAACTCTGCAAAACGGTAAAATCGGGTTTGAATTCCAAACCAACCAGAAATTAAGACAAATGAGTTAACACAGACTTCTGAAAAAGACTCACATAAACCTCGTATAAATGCTCCTCCGATAGAAGATTCAATATCTGTTTTTGAAGGAGGGTCCAATGACACATAACTCGCATGAGTTATTAGTACTAGTAGCATTGAGACTATTCTTAACAATTCTATATTTGAATCCCTTTTTTTTATCATATTCAAATTATTATACTGCAAAAATATAATTTTTCGCTTTAATTAGCAAACAAATCCAAATATTTTTGTATTTTTGTACCAAATAAAATATAATTATGATAAAAGAGTAATTATTAGGTATTATTTTTATATATATAAAAACGTCTTATCTAGAAACTAATGAAATACAAATTTATAATACTTCTCGTTATGATCATAAGCATTTGCATCATTGGGAAAGTTAAATGCCTATCATATTATGCACCTGCCAAGGAACGTCCAATATATCAGACGATTCAACATCATGACGATACGATTCGTATTGCCTACATTGGTGATAGTTGGGCATATGGTCATCAGTTTCATCAATGCTGTATAAAAGAATTACTTGAAAACAATCTACAGCGTCCCGTCATCGTGAATTCATATGGAATAGGAGGATTAACCAGTAAGGAGATTTATCATGCATTTTTCGAGCTAGACAGTTTTAGGCATTTCATTGAGAAAGGGTATGATTTCTGTTTTATCTCTGCCGGTATAAACGATACAAATAAAAAGATGAGCGCATCTTACTACCAAAAAAGTATGGATTATATCATACAATTCATGTTGACCAACCATATTCATCCTATTATTCAGGAGATACCAGATTATAATATACATAGTGTATTTGAAAGACAAACAACGAAAGATAAAATCATCCGACATATATCTATGTTTGTTAATAGAACAGATATTGATTGTAAGCAAGTATTTCGAAACGCATTAGATGAATTAATACAAGAAAAAGGCTATCAAGACAAAATTAGCATTATTCGGTATAAATCATGGAACAAAGACTATGAGAAGGATCTGAACATGTTATATACTGACGACCAGATGCATTTGAACGAAAAAGGCTATACATTATTAGACCGTGTTATAGCCAAGGATATTATCGCCTTACAAACAACATTAAAAGATAATTGAGCATGTTACCTTTGGAGGAGGATTAGCAGAATACAAATACTACGATATTGCACCTGTTATTGAGAAAGTGATGGGATTCTGAATTAATTCTAAATATTCTTGCTGTTATCAATCATAATTTGTACCTTTGCACCTGTTTTTTCAAGGTAACATTATGTACAAAGCACTTTTCAACCAGCGCAAGGCCCTCCGCTTCCGCTATTTTTCGCGGAAGGGATATGCCCTGTTTGCCTGTTTGGGACGCGTCGTCACCATCGGCGTGCTGAGCGTAGCAACCCTACGCGCAGCAGCTGCCACCACAACCGACACACTGAGTGTGGTGGGCGCTAGCGTGGGGGGCGATTTTGTCGCAAACATCCCAGACAAGGAGGCAACGCTCGACGACGTCGAGGTGACGGGCTCACGCGCACCGCTTGCACTTGGGCAAGCCGCGAGAATGGTCACTGTACTGAGCCGTGAAGAGATTCAGGCGGCGCCAGTACAAAGTATTAACGATTTGCTAAAGTATACCGTAGGCGTTGACGTCCGCCAGCGCGGACCTATCGGTGCCCAGACGGATGTCGGCATCCGGGGAGGAACGAGCGAGCAGATAACCATCCTGCTGAACGGCATCAACATCTGTGACCCGCAGACGGGGCACAACGCCTTCGACCTGCCCTGCGACTTGAGCGACATCGAGCGCATCGAGGTGCTGGAGGGGCCTGCCGGACGCGTGTATGGCACGTCGTCGCTGATGGGAGCGATTAACGTCGTTACACGACGAAAGGAGAAAGGAGAAATGAGAAATGAGAAATGGGAAGGAGCGGCACGGTTGGAAGGCGGGTCGTATGGTTATCTGTCAACAGCAGGGCGCATTGCTCTTACCTCTAAACTCTTACCACTCACCTCTCAACTCTCCGCGAGCTACACCCGCAGCGACGGCTACCAGCGTGCCAAGTCGGGAGCGCTGAACAGCGACTATTCGTGCGGAAAGGTGTACTATCAAGGAGGATACGACACAAAAGACATCCGCATCGACTGGCATGCAGGACTGTCCATGAAGGGGTTCGGTTCGAACACGTTCTACAGTGCCAAGTTCGACGAACAATACGAGAAAACCACTAAGATATTTGCTGCATTACAAGGCGAGACCCACGGATGGCTGCATTTCAAACCCGCCATCTATTGGAATCGCTCATACGACAGGTTCGAGCTGATACGAGGCGACGAATCAAAGGTGCCCTTCAACCATCATCGCACAGATGTGTTTGGCGTAAACCTGAACAGCTATTTCGACTGGTTGTTAGGCCGTACAGCCGTTGGAGCCGAGTTCCGCAACGAGGACATTGTGAGCGGCAATCTGGGCGAGCCGCTCAACCATCCGAAGCACATCAGCGGCACGGACCGCGACTACCTCTTCGGTCTGAATCGCTCGAACCTCGCGTTCCACCTGGAGCACAACGTCCTGCTGCGGCGCTTCACCCTGTCGGCAGGCTTCATTGCCGTCAAGAACACGTGGAACCAGATGCCCTTCACCCTCTATCCCGGCATCGACGCCAGCTACCGCATAGGCGACCACTGGAAGGTGTATGCCTCCTACAACTCCAGCCTGCGTATGCCGTCGTTCACCGAGCTGTACTACAGCGTGGGCGGACATAAGGCCGACAAGTACCTGAAACCCGAGGAACTGCGGGCCATCGAGGGCGGCGTCAAGTTCGGCAACCGCTGGCTGACGGCCAAGGCCGCCGTCTTCCACCACCACTCGCGCGACATGATAGACTGGGTCCGCGACACACGCGAACAGGACGCCCCCTGGCAGAGCGTCAACATGACCAAAGTCAACACCCTGGGCATCGAGACAACTGTCAACTGTCAACTGTCAACT
>JAEEGJ010016543.1_pt1 | contig 16901 bp, 12 predicted proteins | sample 8958761 | NCBI WGS metagenome assembly JAEEGJ01 (sample SAMN16246546, study PRJNA631951) | gut metagenome | biome: gut microbiome; feature: rumen; material: RS-attached | host: Bos | place: Iran: Karaj | collected 2018-10 | reverse complement strand
TGATCAGGGATATATCTATGTACGTGCAGAGTATCCGATCGCTGTTCAACGTCTGACCATTGCTATTAATCAGGCCAGAGAATATGGCCTTTTAGGCAAAAACATTTTCGGAACTGATTTCAGTTTCGATATTGAACTTCGTCTCGGATCCGGCGCATTTGTCTGCGGCGAGGAGACAGCGCTGATGACTTCTATCGAAGGTCATCGTGGCGAGCCTAGACCACGTCCGCCATTCCCGGCAGTCAAAGGTCTTTTCGGTCAGCCAACAATTTTAAATAACGTTGAAACCTGGGCAAACATTCCGCAGATCATTATGAATGGTGCAGAATGGTTTGCTTCCATGGGAACGGAAAAATCCAAAGGAACCAAGGTCTTCGCACTCGGCGGCAAGATCAACAACACTGGTCTTGTAGAAGTTGAGATGGGAACCACCCTTCGTGAGATCGTCGAAGAAATCGGCGGCGGTGTTCCAAATGGCAAGAAATTCAAAGCTGCTCAGACCGGCGGTCCTTCCGGCGGATGTATCTCTGCAGCAGATCTGGATGTTCCGATCGATTACGACAACCTGATCGCTATCGGTTCCATGATGGGATCCGGCGGTCTGATCGTTATGGATGAAGATAACTGTATGGTGGATATCGCTAAGTTCTTCCTGAACTTCACCGTTGATGAGTCCTGCGGTAAATGTACGGCCTGCCGTATTGGTACAAAGAGACTCTATGAGATCCTTGAAAAGATCACTGCCGGAGAAGCTTCCATGGAAGATCTGGATCAGATGGAGTACTTATGTGAGAATATCAAAAAGAATTCTCTCTGTGCTCTTGGCCAGACAGCTCCGAACCCTGTCGTTTCCACCTTCAAGTGCTTCAAAGATGAATACCTGGCACATGTTCAGGATAAGAAATGTCCGGCTGGTATCTGTAAGGCACTCTTAGAGTTCTGGATCGATCCGGAGAAATGTAAAGGATGTACGCTCTGCGCTAAGAATTGCCCTGTTAATGCAATCACAGGCAAAGTCAAAGAGCCACATGTCATTGATAATAACTTATGTATCGGCTGCGGAACCTGTCTTACAAACTGTAAGTTTGGCGCAGTAACCAAACGATAGGAGGTGCCAAGATGATTAATTTGACGATTGATGGAATTCAAGTTCAGGTAGAAGATGGCACAACGATCTTACAGGCTGCACAGGCTGCCGGTATTGACATTCCTACACTTTGTTATATGAAAGAGCTTGCACCGGACGGATCCTGCAGAATGTGTCTGGTGGAAGTAGAAGGCGCACGTGGTCTGATGACTGCATGTGCTGCACCGGTTACAGAAGGCATGGTCGTTCGGACCAATACGCCGGAAGTTTTGGAATCCAGAAAGTTCATCCTTCAGATGATGCTTTCCAACCATACCGGTGACTGCATGAGCTGCGCAGCAAACGGAAAATGTAAGCTGCAGCAGTATGCAATGGATTATGAAGTAGAGCGCGGCGATTTCGAAGGCGAGACCTGCCAGATCCCGCCGGATGATTCCTCACCGTTCTTCATTTATGATCCGGGTAAATGTATTTTATGCCGCCGCTGTGTACGTACCTGCCAGGAAATCCAGTGCAATGGTACGATCGCTGCAACGGAAAGAGGTTTTGAGACTACCGTTTCACCGGTTATGGGTATCAAGATCGCAGATTCCAACTGCGTAAGCTGTGGTAACTGCGTACAGGCCTGCCCGACAGGCGCTCTTTCCCTGAAAGCCGGCAAGAAATTCCGTGATTGGGAGACCAAGAAGGTCCTTACCACATGTCCTCACTGTGCAACAGGCTGCCAGTATTATCTGGTTGTGAAAAATGGCAAGATCGTTGCAGTGGAAGGTGCTGATGGTCCATCCAACAACGGACAGCTTTGTGTCAAAGGACGTTTCGGTTCCTTCGAATTTGTTCATGATGAAGGAAGACTGACGGATCCTCTGATCAAGAGAGACGGTAAATTTGAGAAAGCAACCTGGGATGAAGCTTTAGATCTGGTTGCTGCAAAATTCACTGAGATCAAGAAAAAATACGGCAGCGAGTCACTTGCTGGTTTTGCATGCTCCAGAGCTCCAAATGAAGACTGCTACATGCTTCAGAAACTTGTTCGCTGCGCATTTGGCTCCAACAACGTAGATAACTGCGCACGTGTCTGCCATAGTGCATCTGTCCATGGTCTGGCTATTACACTTGGATCCGGCGCTATGACAAATACGATCAAAGACATCACAGAAGAACCGGATGTCATCATGGTCGTTGGTTCCAACCCGACAGAAGCTCACCCGGTCGTTGGTGCACGTATCCGTCGTGCAGCTCGCCGCGGCGCAAAACTGATCGTTGTTGATCCGCGTGATATCACATTAACAAAAGATGCTGCAATCCATCTGAAGATCAAGCCGGGAACAAACGTTGCTTTTGCAAACGGTATGATGAACATTTTCATCAACGAAGGTCTGATCGATGAGGAATTCATCAAGACCAGAACAGAAGGTTTTGAAGAATTAGCAGAAATCGTAAAAGATTACACACCAGAGAAAGTTGCAGAAATCTGCCATATCGATGCAGAGGACCTGAAAGCTGCTGCAAGAATGTATGCAAAAGCTGAGAAGGCTCCGATCATCTACTGTCTGGGTGTTACCGAGCATTCAACTGGTACTGAAGGCGTTATGAGCATGTCCAACATGGCTATGATGGTTGGCAAACTCGGAAGACCTGGCTGCGGCGTGAACCCGCTTCGTGGTCAGAACAACGTCCAGGGTGCCTGCGATATGGGTGCACTGCCTGAGAAATTCCCTGGCTACCAGAACGTAGAAGATCCGGCTGTCATGGAGAAATTCGAAAAAGCATGGGGTATTGAACTGAACCACAAAGCTGGTCTGAAAGCAACAGAAGTGCTTCCGGCAGCTATCGAAGGAAAGATCAAAGGTCTGTACATCTTCGGCGAGGATCCGATCGTTACAGATCCGGATACCCATCATGTAGAGAAGGCTCTGACCAGCCTTGAATTCCTGGTTGTTCAGGATCTGTTCATGACAGAAACTGCAGCCTATGCAGATGTTGTCCTTCCTGGCGTAAGCTACGCAGAAAAAGAAGGAACATTCTCCAACACTGAGCGTCGTGTACAGAGAGTCCGTAAAGCAGTTGATCTGGGAACTAATGCACGTCTTGATACCGATATCTTTATCGATGTCATGAACCGCATGGGCTATCCGCAGCCACAGCTGACTTCTGCTGAGATCATGGATGAGATTGCATCCCTGACACCAAGCTTTGCAGGTATTTCTCATGCAAGACTGGATGCCGGCGAGAGCCTGCAGTGGCCATGTACCGGAAAAGATCATCCGGGCACACCAATCATGCATGTTGGCAAGTTCAGCCGTGGATTAGGTTACTTCTATCCGGCTAAATACAAACCATCTGTTGAGCTTCCGGATGAAGAATATCCGACGATCCTGATCACCGGACGTATGCTGTATCACTACAATACACGTGCTATGACAGGAAAGAGCAAGGGCATCACACAGATCGTCAATGAGTCTTATATCGAAATGAACGATCAAGATGCAGAGAAGATCGGCGTGAAACATGGAGACCGTGTGAAAGTTTCCAGCCGCCGTGGTGAACTGGAAACGACTGCCAGAGTCGGAAAGAAAGTTTCTCCTGGTGAGTCCTTCATGACATTCCACTTCCCGGATGGCAACGCAAACAAGCTGACCAATGCTGTTTACGATGACATTGCCTGCATTCCGGAGTACAAGGTATGTGCGGTTAAGATTGAAAAGGCTTGATTTTATCAAGTGCAAGGTTAAAGGGACTGCTTCGGCAGTCCCTTTTTATTTAAACACATGGGACAGTTGAGGGGTCTTTCCCATGCTTTCTACATGCATGTCCAAGACCCCTCACACTGTCCCTTTTGTAAATAAAAAGCTCCTGTCGAAATCTTATTCAAAAACACAAGATATATGAATTTTCAACTTTACAAGCGCTATATATAGTAGTAACATAAAGCAGACAAATCAGACCTTTAATGATGGTACAGAGATGCCGCCAAGGACTGCTAAAGCTGTAAAACACGGCCGGTCAGATCATAAAGCTGCATCCTGTGATGCGGTTTTTTATTTGTAAATATGCGTTACAAAGCTACTTTGATGGATGATGTTACCGTCTCCAGAGCATTAAAAAGGATCCCCCACGAGATTCTGGAAAAGAATAACGGAGCAGAGAATATCTGTATTATCGGCATCCAGCGAAGAGGCATTCCACTGGCTCAGATCATTGCGGACAATATTGAAAAGATTGAAGAGAAAAAAGTTCCAGTTGGAAGTATCGACATTACTTTTTACCGGGATGATCTGACGAACAGATCCAGGGATCCGATCGTTCAGGAGGCCAGCATTCCGTTTTCGATCGAAAACAAAGTAGTGATTCTTGTGGATGACGTTGTCTATACGGGAAGAACAGCACGGGCCGCAATCGATGGACTTATGCAGCATGGCAGACCTGCAGCGATCCAGTTTGCAGCTTTGATCGACAGAGGACATAGAGAACTTCCGATCCGGGGTGATTATGTCGGGAAAAATGTTCCTACGTCCAAAAATGAACGGATCGCAGTCCGCATTCCGCCATATGATGAGACTACATCTGTAGAGCTCTATGATATTTAGGTATATACGGTATTTTCAGATATTGAGGACAGGTATCTAAAAGTCCGTCTATATAATAAAAAAGTTAAAGATTTTGCAGCTGTGAATGCAAAAACAGGAGGATGAAATGAATTTAGTTTACAACGTCGAAGACAGACCTCGTTTTGGACAGACAGTCGTCTTCGCAATTCAGCAGCTTTTAGCGATCCTTGCTGCAACAATCGCCGTTCCGGCAATCATCGGAAACGGAATGAGCCAGAGCGCTGCACTTTTCGGCGCTGGTGTCGGCACCATTGTATATCTGTTATTTACGAAGTTTAAAAGCCCGGTCTTCCTGGGATCATCCTTCGCATTTATCGGATCTATGTTTGCTGCTTTTGCCGGTGGTGTCAGCATGCAGATGGGTTACCTTGGAATGATCATTGGTGCGATCTTTGCAGGCCTTGTGTATGTTGTTATCGCTATTGTTGTCAGGTTCGCCGGCGTACGCTGGATCAATTACCTGATGCCGGCAGTAGTTATCGGACCTACGGTTGCTATCATCGGATTAAGCCTTGCAGGGAATGCCGTTAGTGATGCATTAGGCGGAGCTTTTGACGCTGATGCAGGTGCATACGTCATGACACCTCATGCGTGGGCATGCTTTGTCTGTGCTATGGTTACTTTGCTGGTTGTATGCCTTTGCTCCGTATTTGGTAAGAAAATGGTTAAGCTGATCCCATTTATAATCGGTATTGTAGCTGGCTACATCGTTGCAGTCATCTTTACTTTGATCGGAAAAGCTTCTGGAAATGAAGCTTTGATGATCATCGACTTCTCAGCATTTGCTGCCATGAAATGGGTCCCAAGCTTTACATTCCTTACAGCTTTAGGCGGATTTAAGGAATTATCCGGAACTTACATTGCAACCATTGCTGTTGCTTATATTCCGGTTGCATTCGTTGTTTTCGCGGAGCATATTGCTGACCACAAGAACCTTTCTTCCATCATCGGAAGAGATCTTCTGGAGAAACCAGGTCTGCACAGAACCTTGTTAGGTGATGGTGTTGGATCCATGGTCGGTGCATTCTTTGGAGGATGCCCGAATACCACTTATGGTGAGAGCGTTGGTTGTGTTGCTATTACCGGTAATGCTTCTGTCGTTACGATCCTGTGTACAGCCGTTATTGCAATTATTGCTTCCTTCCTGGGGCCATTCGTGACCTTCCTTTCCACGATCCCTGGATGCGTTATGGGCGGTGTATGTATCACTCTTTACGGCTTCATTGCTGTTTCCGGTCTGAAAATGCTGCAGCCGGTTGATCTGAACGACAACCGTAATCTCTTTACCGCATCTACGATCTTTATTGCTGGTATCGGCGGCATGGTCCTTAAGATCGGTCAGGTTACATTGACCGAAGTAGCAGTTGCTCTGATCCTTGGCATCATCGTTAACCTGATCCTTCGCGGAAAGGGAAAAGAAAAAGCCGGGATGATCGATCCGGAAGATGAAGATCCGAAAAAAAGATCACAGAAGACTGAATAAAAACTGAATAAAGTCTGAATAATATCAGCTCAATCTTGCAAATAAAGTATAAATCTACTAATATATTTGCATAAGAAAGGAATTGCATCCCTGTCCCTGAAAGTAGGGACAGGGATGTTCTGGGCAAAAAATGATTGATAATGATATTGATAGACTGATTGATACGGATACGATCAAACTTTTTAAGGATGGCGTTTTGACAGATGTTGACGCAAGTGTTGTTAACGAATGTCATTTTGCCATCTTTTTAAATGACACCTATTATTCTGACAATTCCCGAAAAAAAGCATTTGTAGATGCTATGAATGGAAAATGTCTGATCTTTACAGATACCTTGCCGCAGTACCTAAAAGAATTAGCAATCGGCTACTGTTACTGTAACGCGGATTTTGAACCGGAAGATATTTCCCAGGTAATGATGGCAGATGCTGACGAAGAATCTTCTGTCGCTATAGTTTTTGTTGATGATCTGTTAGTCCAGTCAAAAGGGCCTAAAGTAGACCATCATTTAGCATATAATACTAACAAAAATCAGAATATAGCAATTCAGCCGGATAAACTCATCGAGGAAATGAAATTGTTTTCGACACGTTCCGAACTCAACCGTAGGACAGGAGCTGTTCATGGGGCAGAAATCTTTGACGGCAATTCTGTGATCCGGTTCATTGAGGATATCAGTAATAGCAATGCCATCTACAAAGCAATCGGTTATTCGCTGCTATATGGAATTGATATGTCCGGCTGCATCTTGTTGACAAGCGGCAAAATCACTAAGGAAAACGTGCGTGCCTGCTTCCTGTCAGGATGTCATGTTTTGGTATCTTATTCACCGCCTACGAGACAGGCGATCGAATATGCTATGGAAAAAGATGTGACACTGATATGCTTTGGCAGAAATGATACTTTTAAGGTTTATTGTGGATACGAACGCATTATGATTTGAGTTCAGGCGGGTAGATACTATGAAAGCAAACAGACAAGATAAAATAATTGAGATCATTCAGCAAAATGATATTGAAACACAGGAAGAATTGGCGCATCTGCTTGCAGCTGCCGGATTCCACGTCACCCAGGCTACCATTTCCAGGGATATCCGTGCACTTCATCTGGAAAAGATTCCGGACGGCAAAGGCGGCAGCAAATATTCTTATCCGCAGGAAAAAGAAGCAGACAGGGAAAAATATCTGCGGATCTTTAAAGATGGCTACTCCAATATCTTACAGGCCGGAAATATCGTCGTGATCAAAACGGTGTCTGGTATGGCTATGGCAGTTGCAGCAGCATTAGATCATATGATGATTCCGGAGATCGTTGGCTGTATTGCCGGAGATGATACCATCATGTGTGCATCTAAATCAGATGACGATGCAAAAAAAGCGATTGAACAAATCACAAAACTTTTGACAGAGTTGTAATGCTGAAGAATGTTTATATAAAAAATCTTGCGCTGATTGAAGAGGCAGATATTGACTACACAAATGGTCTTAACATTATGACCGGTGAGACTGGTTCTGGTAAGTCCATTATTATCAGCGCGCTGAATACCGCACTCGGTGAAAAAGCAAATAAATCCATGATCCGGACCGGAGCCGATCATGGTCTTGTTGAGTTATCGTTTCTTACTGACGATCCCAGGGTTTTATCTGTCCTGGATAAGCAGGGAATCGAAACGGAAGACGGCCAGATCGTCATATCCAGAAAGATCACGATGGATAACAGCATCACGCGTATCAATGGAGAATCTGTCACTTTAGCTTTTTTAAGATCTGTGACGGATCTTCTTGTGGATGTTCATGGCCAGCACGATCATCAGTCATTACTGGATCCAGCCCGGCATTTGCAGATCATTGATGATTTTGGAGGAGAATCGATCCGTATTCTTCGAAAAGAATTAGCGGAACAATATGATCGTTACAGGGCAATACGACTGGAATATCAGGATTTTAATTTAGATGAATCACAGCTTTCCAGGGAGATTGATCTCCTGAAGCATGAGCAAAAAGAAATTGATGATGCCGCCATCCAGCCGGAAGAAGACATCCGTCTGGAAACAGAGTATAAAAAACTCAGCAATGCAGAAACGATCCTGTCATCGGTAAACAAAGCTCACAATATCCTTTCTGATGAAGACGATGGAGCCTTAAAAAAGATTTCGGATGCACTTCGTTATGTGGAAGATGCACTTGTTTATGAGCCGGAATTAAAGGAATACCGAGCGACGTTGATGGATATCGATTCTCTTTCTAAAGATGTTGCGCGCGAAATCGAACATTACGTGGAGCATAACCCTTTTGATGGAGAACGTTTTTCGGAAATAGCGCAAAGACTTGATCAGATCAACCGCCTGAAGAGTAAATATGGCCGTTCCATAGATGATATTTATCAATATGCGGCAGAAATTGCAGATAAATTAGATCAATATGAGCATTACTTTGAACGGAAAGCGCAAACGGAACACCGTATGAAGGAGTGTGCAGCAATCCTGAATCAGCTTTCGCATCAATTATCTGATCTGAGAAAAGAAGCAGGAAAAAACCTGGAGCCTTTGATCCAGAAACATTTAAAAGATCTCAATTTTCTGCATGTGGATTTTTCCATCGATTTTACAAAGGGGCAAAAGATCACCCGGAATGGTTTTGACAAAGCAGAATTTATGATTTCCGTTAACCCGGGTGAACCGCAGATGCCATTAGCCAAAACGGCATCTGGCGGAGAGATGTCCCGTATTATGCTGGCAATCAAATCAGCGATTGCTGATAAAGATGATATTCCAACATTGATCTTTGATGAGATCGATGCCGGGATCAGTGGTCAGACAGCCGGAAAAGTAGGGGAGAAGCTGCTGTATCTCAGCAAACACCATCAGATCATCTGTATCACTCATCTTCCGCAGATCGCGGCAATGGCAGATGCGCATTTCCGGATCAGGAAAGAAGTGGAAGGTTCCAGTACGATATCCGGAATTGAAAAACTAAATGAAACGGAACAAGTTGAAGAAGTCGCACGCCTGGTTGGCGGCATTACAGTAACAGATACTGCGCGTGCAAACGCCAAAGAACTGATTGCTTATGCCAGCTCTTTGAGATTGGCATAGCATGGATAGGAGCAGGATATGAATCAATATTATGTATTATATAATCCGTTTTCCAGCAATGGAGCCGGCAGAAAAGAATCAGAGAAGATATTTGATTATTTAAAAGAGGAATCCATTGAATTTATGGATATGTCTACAATCCCTGATCACGATTATTCACTCTTATTTGACAAGATGGATAATACAGACAAACTCGTGATCTGCGGGGGTGATGGAACGCTGAATCGTTTTGTAAATGACTGTGATGATAAGTTCCCGGATGTAGACATTTATGTATTTCCGACGGGAACTGGAAACGATTTTCTGCGGGACATTGGTATTGTCACTCCTTGTGCCCCGGTTCTGATCACGCAGTATATGAAAGATCTCCCTTGGGTAGAGATCAATGATAAGAAATACTATTTTATCAACAATGTCGCATTTGGCATTGACGGATGGGTTTGTGAGATTGCCGACCAGCAGAAGGCAAAAGACCCGGGTGCTAAAGCGAATTATACTAAAATTGCGATTTCCGGACTGTTAGGAAAATATCATCCATGCAATGCGACTGTAACGGTTGACGGCGTGACCCGCCAGTACCAACGGGTTTGGATGGCTCCTTCCATGAATGGCCGCTTTATGGGTGGCGGCATGATGGTTGCTCCAATGCAGGACCGTTCTGATGCGGAACGGACTCTTACTTTAATGATGTTCCAAAATGGCGGAAGGCTGAACATAGCCCTTAGTTTTCCTGGTGTATTTACAGGGAAGCATATAAAGAATAAAATGGCGGCCTTTTGCAAGGGACATGATATTACCGTGGAGTTTGACTCTCCGCGTGCTGTACAGCTTGATGGAGAAACAATTCTTGGCGTAACCAAATACCATGCGCATAAGCAGTAACCAATATGTTTATCCTATCCATAATCAGCAGCTTTTTTATAGATCCGAATAAAGTATACACACAGGACAGTAAGTATTACCGCTTCCTGTTATATACCTGTACAAAAATAGCAGTTTTTTTTGCCCGTATCCGCATCCACGTCCGCGGACTTGCGAATGTTCCTAAACAGGGCAGATATCTTTTAGCCGGCAACCATAAATCTAATTTTGATCCGATCCTTTCCTGGGAAATTCTGGGAAAAGAGGCGGATCTTTGTTTTGTGTCCAAAAAAGAAAACTTTAAAAAACCAGCTTTTGGAAAGATCATCCGGCGTATTTGTTTTTTAGGGATCGATCGGGATAATCCGCGCAAAGCACTTCAGACAGTAGAGCAGGCAGCAACGTTTTTAAAAGAGGATAACTTTTCTATCGGCGTTTATCCGGAAGGAACGCGCAACTGGACGGATGAACCACTATTACCTTTTCATACGGGACTTTTTAAGATTGCCAAAAAAGCAAATGTTCCCATTGTCGTTGTTGTAACAAAAAACAATGAGAAAATTGCCAAAAACTTCCCGTTCAAAGGGACAGATGTTTACTATGATTTTGTCGGCATGATCCCAGCTGACGAAGTGAATAAGCTGTCTAATGCAGAAATCGGAGAGCGCGTCAGCGGGATGATGCTGCATTCACTCTCCGATCCTTCTTTAGATGATTACGAAACCTTGAAAGATATCCGCAGGAAACATTAATACCTGATTTTTTGGTTCATTTCCCTGATCCTGTCAGGATCAACCTTGCAGATCAGTCTGTCATATGTATAAAATCCATTGATCTCATCTTCAATATCAGTCAGCTGCGTATATACACAGCCGCACAGACCTTTATCCAGATAAGGAATGACCAGTTCATTGTATACTTGAAGGATCTTATCTGTCAGGTCTTTTTCATCGCTTGCCTTGGTATATCCATATTCTTTATCAGAGTAGGTATGATCTTCAATCTTGAGAGAAATCCCACCAAATTCGGATAGAAAGACAGGTAGTTTGGAATTCGACATGATCTTAGGCATTCGCTTTTTCTGGAACGGTAAATACAAATGCTGACTGTTAAAATCACTTTTTTTACCTGCGAACCACCCGGAAGTACTATCAATCAGTCTTGTCGGATCCAGTTCTTTTGCCAACTCATAAATATGATCGCTGGTAAACTGACCCCAGCCTTCGTTAAACAGAGTATAGCCTATCACACATGGATGATTTGAAAGCAGATCAATAATTGCTTTCATACTTTCAAGATAGTTTTCTCTTGTTTCCGGATCTGTATGCTGATTTTTATCATCATGAGCCATATTTGGCAAAAGAGCAGGAATGGCTGTATCCCACAAAAAGGAATACGTTCCATTATTGATCATATCCTGCATAACGAGCATTCCATGAAGATCGCAATAATAATAGAAAATCTCTGGTTCCAGCTTTACATGCTTTCGTAACATATTGAATCCCAGATCTTTGATCCGAAGAATATCACGCTCATATTCTTTTGGAGTAGCGGGAGTAAAAATACCATCCGGAAAATACCCTTGATCAAGAACGCCGTTCAGAAATACAGGAGAATCGTTCAGATATACTTTTTTATCACGGATCTCCACGTTTCGGAAAGCATAATAGATCTTAACGCTATCGTCTTTATAAGAAACCGTATCATAATAGAGATATGGATCATCCATATTCCACAGATGCGGATCTTTTATCTGTTTTTCTTCCACCTCAACTGTTCCGTCGGAAAGGTATTTGTGTATTTGAACTTGATCATTTTGAGTAATAGTTCTTATTTTTACAATGTAATCTTTTGGAACTGCTTCCATCCAGATCGTCTGCCAGATACCAGTGATGGCTGTATACCAAATACCACCACGATTAATTTTTTGCTTTCCATATGGGAATTTTCTATCTGTTGTATCTGCGATATCCATGCGGATCACATTTTCTTTCCCAACCAATTCCTCTCGAGGCACTGCATAGGTGAATGGTAAATAGCCGTTATCATGAGGCCCGAGATAATTGCCATTGATAAACACATCCGCATACTCATCGACTGCGCCAAAATGAAACAGGATCAAATCACCCTGCAGATCATCATCCAAAGTAAACGTTCTCATCATCGTGAAGCCGCCATATGGCGTTGTGCATACCCCGGACATAATAGATTCCAAGCAGAATGGAACGTTACACGTTTTTCCAATATCCATTTGCCATTCACCATTCAAGGACTGCCACTTTCCACGCACCATTTGCGGTCTTGGATATGTTTCATCCCATGTAGGATCTTCCGGTAATAATTCAGTGTAAAGTTGATTCATGCTTGCCTCCTTTTGGAACGGTTCATATAACGAAACAGAAAGAATAGTGTAAACAGCAATACCAAAGCAACGATCAGCGCTGCTATAAATATCTTCTGATTCGGAATAAATGATGTTGTTCCATCATTATTAATGATTGTATCTGCATTTTTTAAAACGGCGGCCCCAATGGCCGGGCCAATGATACCTGGGATCAAAACCATACCAATAATACGGATCCCCTGAAATTGTCCGGCTTTATTATCCGGGATCTGACTTCTGATCATTGCGCCAAATACACTCATGCCTGTTAAATACCCGCACATCATAAAGAGGGAACCTATAAAGACAGGGATCGTACTTCTGGTGAAAATCAGAATCAGAAAACCAACAATAAGCATCCCTACAGCAGGAAGAACACTTTTTGCAAAGCCAAACCGGTCAAATGTTTTCCCATATAACGCGGTAACAATGGCAGCAACGATGATCGCCGGAGCCATGATCAGAACATAATTATCCATGCCCAGACCTTTTTCATAATATAGGATCAGGTATGGCATATAAATCTGAATCGATATGTTGAAAACAGCAAATACCAGGATCACAAAATAGAGAAGGGGATTCTTTCTCATTACTGATGGCCTGAAGCTGTAAAAAACTGTTGCAAAATAACCATAAGCATGGCCTTCTTTTTTGATCCGTTCCCGTTCAATCTTTACGGACGGAGCATCTTGAAGAATAAAGAGTCCTAAAATACCGATCAAAATTGTACAGCCGCCGATGATCAGGTAAATGAGGATCCAGCTTTTCGCCTGATCCAGATCAAAGAACATAAAGCCGCCAAATACAACAAGGATAGCAACCAACGGCATCATAGAATTGAAACCTTCTATTTTTCCGCGGTTTCCTTCTTCACCCCAGTCTGTCATCCAGGCATTGAAAGCTGCATCATTTGCAGAGGAACCGAAAAATGTCATGACACAGTCCATTATGATGACCAAAGTGACGCCCAGTGACATAGCGGAAGTCATCGAACCAGCCAGTGGAGTCAGAATATCCATTCGGATCAAAGCAAAGGCCAGAATGGTAATGCCCCAGATAATATAACCGCCGCAAAGAAACAGTTTACGTTTGGAGATATAATCGGACAGAGCTCCAATGAACAGGGTCGTTACCGCTGCTACGACTGCACTTGCAGCGACCATAAAAGAAATATCGGATGCACTGGCGCGGAACATTTTGTAAATAAAAACATTAAAATACATGTTTTCCACGACCCAGGCTATTTGGCCCATGAGTCCGAATATGATCAGTACTGACCAGAACTTAGCCCCTAGTTTTTTCATAATGCCTCCAATTATCGTTTATATTTCTTTAATGCCTGAAATATCAGTGGATGCCGACATGGAATAATTGGTATGGTAGATCACATAACCAGGTTTGGAACCAGCTGGCTTTTTCAACTGTTTCCGTTGGACATAATCCACTTCAACCTTTGAAGCGCCTTCTGCTTTCGAATAATGAGCTGCAAGCTGGGCCGCTTCTTCAAAAGTCCGGTCCGGAATCTCATTACCATTCGTCTTCAAGATCACATGAGATCCCGGGAGATTTTTCGCATGGAACCAGTAGTCGTTTCCATCAGCAAATTTCAGCGTCAGATATTCATTTTGAATATTATTTTTACCGACATAAATATCGAAACCATCTGAAGAAAGGTAATGAAGCGGAGAAGACTTGCTTTCTTTTTTTGCCTGCTTCTTTTGATTTCCCGTCTGTTTGCTGTATCCGCTTTCTGCCATTTCTCTCCGCAGATCACTGATATCTGCTTCTTCCTGAACCATATCCAGTGATGTCAGGATAGACTCTAAATGATCGATCTCTTCTTTTGTTTGAAAAATGATCTTCGTCAATGCTTCATAGGTCCGCTTTAATTTTGCATATTTATCAAAATACCGTTTGCCGTTTGAAATGACGGGGATGGTTGGATCCAAAGGTATCGTTACCATTTCTCCGGTATGATAATCTTCGGCTTCCATGGAGACAGAGCCTTCTGGAACGCTGTAGCCATAGGCTGTTATTAACTCCCCATAAAGCTGGTATATCTCTTTTTTCTTAGTATCTTCTAACTGCTTTAACTGCAGATCATATTTTTTATAATCTTTATTGAGCAAAGTCTGGATCGTCTGTCTGAGAGAAGCAGTTTTCTGACGAAGCTCGGTATAAGTCTTTTTCTTTGCGTAATATGCAAAAAGTAGCCGGGAAATGCTGTCATAAGACTCTTTTTCCAAATTCTGATATATAGTAAGGTCCAATGCCGCGTAGGCAAACGGGATCTGATTTTCATAGTAGATGTGAGGTGAAAAATCACCTCTGTTTATTTTTTCTATTAATCCCTTAAAAGAACCATACATTGTATGTATTTCTTCCTGAGATAAACTGCCAGCCGGACGATCCGAATCAATTCCACATAGATTTAAGATTTCTTCCGCCAACTGGGTGCTGATCCCCGTAAAAACAGAGCAGAGCATTTTTGAAAGCGGCTTGCCAGACACGAAAACTTCAGAAAAATCATCTTCAGATGTATGGAACGGATCTTTTTTTTCATCAGCAAAAGGAATGAAATAATCTCGTCCGGGAAGAACTTCACGGACGGAACTGACTAAAGAAGAAATATGTTTAATGCTGTCTAAGATATGGGCCCCGTCACGGAAGATAATATTACTGTGTTTTCCCATTAACTCTACAGTCAGGATCTTTTGACAGAGATCACCCATTTCATTGTAATGCTCTATATGAAAATCAATGATCCTCTCCATAGAAGGCTGATAGATGCCAATGATCTGTCCGTTCAGGATATGCTTTCTTAAGAGCATACAAAAAGCCGGGGCAGTTAAAGGCGATGTTTTGTTTTCTTCTGTCAGATAAGTGATCGGAAGAGCTGCTTCTGCAGAAATTAATAATTTTTTCTGCTGTCCGTCTTTTTTGATCGTTAATAAAAGCTCATTCTTCTCTGGCTGAGCAATCTTCACAATTCTGCCATTCAGGATCTGGTCTTTATATTCTTTTACAAGACAGGCAATTACGCTTCCGTCAAAAGCCAAAATTACAGCCTCCAGTTCAATTATGTTCCGTTTCATATTATCATATGAAATGACTTATTTCTACGAAAGAAAAAACCTCTTGCGGGCTTCGGCCCATTGTATTACATTTTCATTAATACAAAATGAAGCAGGAAACTAACATTGACTTTTACTGAAATACTACTTATCGGAATCGGATTATCCATGGATGCTTTTGCGGTTGCAATCAGCAAAGGTCTTTCCATGCAGAAAATCAATTACAAAGCCGGATTGATCATTGCACTGTTTTTCGGCGTTTTTCAGGCTGGAATGCCATTGATCGGTTACTTTGCAGCGATTCGTTTTGAAAGATATATCGTTGCGGCAGATCATTGGGTTGCATTCGGGCTGCTTCTTTTTATTGGCGGTAAAGCAATTGTAGAAGCTATAAAAGAGATAAGGTCCGGGGAAAAGAAAGAAGAAAACTTCAAGCTTCGTTATGGAGAATTGGTTGTCTTAGCATTTGCGACCAGTGTGGATGCACTGGCAGTCGGCATCTCGTTTGCCTTTTTATCTGTTCAGATCTGGAAATCTGTTTCAATCATCGGTGTCACGACATTCCTGATATCTTTTGCCGGTGTCTGCATCGGCAATCGATTTGGAGCGAAACTGAAAGCGAAAGCAGAAATCGCAGGTGGCGTGATCCTGATCCTGATCGGTCTTAAAATCTTGTTGGAGCATTTAGGAGTCATCCATTTTTAATACAAATATTTGTCACAAATAGAGTATAATATAAACGAAATAGCAGTTGTAATATTTCAATTATCAGTGAGGATATTATGAGCGATTTAAAAGTTTTGGTAGTCGATGATGAAGCCAGGATGCGGAAGATCGTCAAAGACTTCCTGGTAGCAAAAGACTATAAAGTAGTAGAAGCTTCCAATGGCGAAGAAGCAATCGATATTGTTTATGAAGATAAAGATATCGATCTTGTTCTTTTGGATGTCATGATGCCAAAGATGGATGGCTGGGAGACCTGCCGTGAGATCAGAAAAGTATCACAGGTGCCTATTATTATGCTGACTGCAAAAAGTGATGAGACAGATGAGCTTTTAGGCTACAACCTTGGAATTGACGAATATATTACCAAACCTTTCAGCCCAAAGATTTTAGTTGCACGTATCGATGCGATCCTCCGCCGCACCAATAAACTAAATGAGGAAGATATAATTACTGCCGGACGCTTGACAATTAATAAAACATCTCATGTAGTCAGTGTCGATGGCAATTCGATCGAACTCAGCTATAAAGAATTTGAATTACTTTGTTATTTTGCTGAGAATAAAGGAATCGCTCTTTCCAGAG
>JAEEGJ010016542.1_pt1 | contig 16901 bp, 14 predicted proteins | sample 8958761 | NCBI WGS metagenome assembly JAEEGJ01 (sample SAMN16246546, study PRJNA631951) | gut metagenome | biome: gut microbiome; feature: rumen; material: RS-attached | host: Bos | place: Iran: Karaj | collected 2018-10 | reverse complement strand
GACAGGGCGTCCTCCACGAAGAGGACCCGACCCTCCGGGGTGACAGGCTTTTAGAGGCTATTGTGTAAGGAGAGACCATGAACGAATTCCGCTCGCGGCCGCCCTTTGATGAAACCGGTCACGCCGCTTATGAGACAACGAAGAAACGTGTGAAACGAACCCCGCTTCGGTGGATTATCCCGGCGGGGATTCTTTGCGTTGTCGCGGTTATCGTTCTGATTGTGATTTACCGTCCGAAAGACCCTGAAAAATTCTGCAGAAAGGCCGTCAAAGACGCAATTTCGGACAGCTTCGGCGCCGGTGACCCGCTCGTTAAGGCACTCGGTCTCGATGCGGTTCGTAAGACGCTTGAAAGCAGGGATTTCACAATCGATACGGTTCTTGCGATTCAGTCCGCGAAGGGGTCGGAAGGAAGTGACCTTTATAAACTCACGCAGTTGATCGGAATGACGCCCGAGGAGATTCCCGAAAGCCTCGGCGTCGGCATCACCCTGGAGTCTAAAAAGGATGAGGGCTTCCATGTAAAGCTTTCGCTTACTTTAAGTAGCATCCGCCTTGTCTTGGCAAGGTTTTGGGGCAACGAAAGCGAGATCATTCTCTCGGCTCCGAGACTTGCATCGGAAAGCCTCAGGGCGAACTACGGCGAGCTGTTCGCCGGCTGGTATGATAACGCCGCCTGGAGCCTGGTGGACGAGGATGACCGCCAGTCCGTAAAGGACGATGCCAAGGAGTTCCTTGACCGATACAAAATCATCGCCATTCTGTCCCGTTTCATCGACGGTAACTCACCGCTTGTGTATCTCGGGCAGGGATACGATGAGGCGATGGACAACTTGCTTGACAAGTTCACATTTTCCGAAGCGAAAAATGCTTCCGGCAAGCGTGTCCAGGAGAAATTCCATGTCGGCGGCGAGTACGTTTTAAGCTATGGCTACCACGCCGAAATCGATGCGGAGGAGATTTGTAAGAGAATCCGCGCCGTGACGGGTCTTTCGGCTGAGAATTTCAAGCCCGCGCCCGGCAGCGAGACGATAGAGGCGCTTCTTTACATCACGAGGCGCGGCGAACTGATTTCGATCACAATCGATACGGAGGTTACGGTGACCGGCAAGACTGTTCCGCTCACCTTCTCCTATGTTGCAAGCGGCGAGATTGACCCGCAGGACCGCTTCACGATTGCTTTTCAGACTGAGCTGGACGGGAAGCCTTTCGCGATCAAACTTGCGAAAGAGTCTGTGAAAAATGCGTACGAAGTCCGTTCGCGTTGGGACGGTGAGCTTAAGATGAACGGCAGCAGCTATGCCATCAACATCCAGAGCTCGTACGATTCGGCCGATAAGAAGCTTTCCGTGACGGCGAAGACGTTCTGGGACGAGGTTTCGGTCGGCACGATGGAAGCCAAGGCCGACGTAAAGCCTCAGGAAGAATACAGCATGGATTTCCGCTCCATGAAGTTCCACGACACATTTTCCGGAACCGATTTGGACCTTTCGTGGAAGTTTACCGTGTCGCCGAAGAAGGACGATTTTTCGGCCCAGCCGCCGGTTAAGACGCTTGATATCAACCGCATGAGCGAAGAGGAGTGGGAGGCCTTCTACGAAGATGTGAAGGCCAATATCGACGAGTATATGGAGTATCTCGGCGATTTGATGTAATGATTTAATGCGCGCGGGCGGCATGTCCGCGCAGGCAAATGATACAGGAGTGAAGTCATGAAGCTGACCGGGACGCTGATCCGGATGGAAGAAAAACGAACGCTCAAAATTCTGCCGCAATACTTTTTAGGGGTATTTCTCCTGACTGCCCTGATCGGTGTTGTGGTTATGTTCAGTGTGCTCGCGACCGAGAAGGATGTCACCAAGCAGGACATGACGGTTGCTCTGGTGCTTCACGACAACGATTTTCTGCGGACGTTCGGGCTTGACGTGCTCGAGTCCAGCTCGAGCGTGGAGGACCTCTGCACGTTCATCGAGACGGACGAAGAGGACGCCGAGAAGGGTATGAAGGAAGGCCGGTACGCCGGTGCGGTCATATTCCCGGACCATTTCGTCGGAAGCGCCATCACGGGTGAGGAAAACCTGCGTGCGCAGATGTACATCCCGAAGATGGACGGCTTCAGCAACCGCATCATCGCGGGTCTTGCGGAAATCGCGGGCGGCCTGCTCGGCAAGACCGAGGCCGGCATCTACACGGCGACGACGATTGCCGCAATGCCCGAGAATTCCGACGAGAACGATGTGGAACGTGTGGAAAATGACATACGGAATCTCTTCTTCGACTTTGCCATCGGGCGTGACAACTTCTACACAAAGGATTCTGCTTCCGGGACCGGCAACCAGACGGTTGTGCAGTACTATGTGTGCGCCGCTTTCGTTCTGCTTCTGCTGCTCGGCGGCATCAGTTGCGGCCCGCTTTTGAAGGGCGACCCGATTGCTTTTGAGAAGCAGCTTGCCCTGCACCGCATCGATACGGCCAAGCTTCTGGCCATCCGTTATCTGGCTGTTTTGACGCTGTTTGCGGTTTTATATGCGACGATTTTCGCGCTGTTCTTCGGGTGGTTTTTGATTCATCCGGCAAGCTTTGCCGCGGTGCTCGATCTTTCCACCGCGGAAGAGATCTGGTACTGGTTCATCTGCGGGCTTCCGGTGCTTTTGCCGGCAGCGGCGATCGTGGTATTTGTCTACACATTTGCCGCGAACCAGATTGGCGGAATTCTGCTGCTGTTCCTGTTTGTGATGATTATGGGATATGCGTCGGGACTGCTTGCGCCGGCGGCATATCTGCCGTCGAAGATCCGTGTGATCGGTGCGTATCTGCCGACCGCCCGGATGCTGAATGTCATGAAGAACGGCATGACGCATGCCGTGGATTTCAGTCTGCTGCTTACGGTTGTCGCCGAGGCTTCGATTGTGCTCGGCTGCTCCATGGGTATCTCTGTTCTGAAGAGGAGGTGGAGCGAATGATGCTTAGGCTTTTCGCCCCTCTTAGAAGGAGGTGGCGCGGATGAAACGGATGGGTATGTGGATTCTTCTGATGACCAAGCGTCTCATGAAGAAGCCTTCGTTCATTATCATTTTGGTGCTGCTGCCCGTGATTCTTGTCATGTACCGGTTCATCATAACCGAGGACGACGGAACGATTCGTGCGTGTGTTTACGTGCCCGAGGGCAGTGAGGCATTTACCGAGAAATTGGCGGACAATCTTGCCGACGCGGAATTCTCCGCGCGCTTTTATCTGGTCGATTCCGAGGATGACCTTTACAGCGATGTCATCGCAGGACGCGCCGAGGTCGGTTACATTCTGCCGAAGGACTTGAAAGAGCGTTTCCTTGCGAAGAACTGGGACAGCGCCGTTCGGATGGTTGTGTCCGACACAAGCCAGATGGCGCCGTTCGTCAACGAGTTCGTCACGGTCGTGATTTACACCGACATGATGGAAGAATACATCGCCGACTATCTCGTGAACCGGAGCGGGCTCGAGTTCAGCGATGCGGAGATTCGTCCGATTATCCGGGAGAACCTGCTGAAGCAGGCCGATTCCGGCTCGCTGTTCGATATCGCGTACCGCGATTATTACAAGAACGAGGAAGTTTCGCGCGAAGAAGTCATGGCCGAAAACTACCTTATGAAGCCGATTCGCGGCACAGTTGCCCTGTTTGTGCTGCTCGCAGGCCTTGCAGGCCTCGTATTTTGGTTCCAGGACAACGCAGAAGGCCGTTTTAAGGTCATGAGCCATGAGAAGCGCCCTGTTATCAACTACGGCTCGCTTCTGCTGCCTACGGCGCTCTCAGCGATTGTGGGAATGGTATGTATCCTGATCGCAGGACTGTGCGAAAATATCTTCCTCGAGCTTCTGACGATGCTGCTGTACGTAATTTTCGTGACCGGCGTCTGTGAAATCATCCGTGTCATCGTTCCGTCGGTTAACGCCGTCTGTGCAGCCATCCCGATTCTTGCCATCGCAAGTTACCTTTGCTGCCCGATCCTGATCGACCTGAAGAAAGTCCTTCCGGTCGTATCCTATCTGCGGAAAATTCTTCCTCCGGATTACTATCTCGAAACCTTCAACGGCACACACCTGTGGGTTCTCGCCGTCGCCACCGCAGTGGTCACCCTGGTTTCCGTGGGACTCGAGAAGGTGCAGAACAGGTAGGGGAGATTCGGCAAGATTTCGCTTTGAATCCGTCGCCGCCTGACTGTGGATTTCGCTTACTATAATGCTAAAGCAGCCTGCCGGACATGAGGGTGCGGGGAATGGATGTGAACTTCCCGCGCTCGTGGATTTCGCCGATTATAACACTGAAGCAGCCTGCCTCAGCAAGAGGCCTTGAAAAAGGAGAACAATCCTTTTCAAGACCTCTTCTGGGCGCGGCTGCTTATCTTTTTATCCTGTGCGAAATCCACGAGCGCTCTGTTTTGCTGCCCCCGCCCCCTCTTTCTTCCGTCAGGCTGCTGCCTCTTTTTTCGTGCGAAATCCACAGTCAGGCGGCGTTTTTTCGTTTGCGCCGCGAAATCTTGCCTCGGGGCTACCGGTTCTGCACCTTCTCGAGGGCGGTATAGGGGCTTCACGGACGGTTTGCGGGCTGGGGGCGCGGCCAATTTGTCGGGCGTTTGGTACTTTTGGATTGGGTTTACTGGTTTTCGTACCACGGCGAGGTGGGAGTTGGCATTTTTGAATTGATAATTGTGGCTGTCGTACCACGCGGTAGCGGTTGTTTGGTACCTTTGAATTGACTTTACAAGCTCCCGTACCACGGAGCGGTGGGAGGTGGTATTTTTGGATTGATAATTGTTGTTGCCGTACCACGCGGTAGAGGTCGCTTGGTATTTTTGAATTGACTTTACAAGCTCCCGTACCACGGAGCAGTGGGACTTGGTATTTTTGAATTGATAATTGTGGCTGTCGTACCACGCGGCCGTGGTCGCTTGGTATTTTAGGCTTGACTCTACAAGCTCCAGTACCACGGAGCGGTGGAGTTTGGTATTTTAGGCAAGATTATACTTGTTTTAGTTCCAAAACGGATCAGGAAGAAAGATTTTTCCTGGTTCAACAGAAGAAAACCATACTCGACGTTTCAATAGGTAAATTACACTTCCCTTTTCCTTTGAAATATGCTATAATAAATCAAATACCATCCGGGCCACGGGCGCAGGGGAGAAAAAGCAGGGGGAAAGAATATGAAAAGCATCGGTAAAAGAAAATTTATTGTTATGATTGTAGGGTTTGCTGTGATGGTAATCCTGCTTTGGGTGATTCTGCTTACCGTAATCTTGGGAAATGACGATGATTCGGGTAGTTCATCCAAGAAGAGCAGCAAGAAAACCAAGACAGAGAAAGTGGTTGAGGCAGACCAGCAAGAGGAGAAAGAAAACCGGGAGAAGGATGAGTTTATGGCTGAAGAAATCCGCCATTCGGCGGAGATTCTGACTGCCGACATCGCGGAGTTTGATGAAATCATGGCGTTGATCGGTGATACCGACTCTTATGTGGCATTTTTCTCTGTTGGGGAAGGTGGATTGAAGTGGGAGAAGGATGCGCCGAAGCTTGCAACCGGGATGAGAGAAATATACGGGGATCATTTGGATAAGTTTTCGTGGTGTTCTGAAAAATACAAAGGACAGCGATATACCGTATATTGCAGAAGATATGTCGAAGGTGTCCCGATGACTGTTATCGGCAAATGGGGAGGAGAAGAATGAAACGCATCAGCAAAAAAGGATTTGTCATTTTGCTCGGCAGTGTTGTGGGTGTGGCACTGATTGTCTGGGTGGTACTTGTCTTTGGCATTTTCCGGAAGGATAAGGAAGAGAAGCCGAAGAAGGAGGAGAAGAGCCTGGATTGGATAACCTCCGACGGGAAGCAGACGTATGATTTGCCTGAAGTGCCGGATGGGTATAAGCTCGTGTTTCGGGAAACGGCGATGTATTATGTCTCGGAAGACGGAAAAGTTGTGCTTGGGGTGAGGCATGACTATGACGAGGCAGGGGAGTTGACGAAGGTCGTGGAATACGATGAGGACGGAAAATATGTCGGAGAAGTAAAGTATTCAACGGATCCTGACGGCAGTACTGTTGCCCGAGCCTATGACGATAAGAAAGAACTAGCATGGGAAAGTGTTTGGAAGAAGGATTCGAACGGAAACACTATAGAAGTAACTGAGAAAGAGACGAATCCGGAAGGCGAGCTCGTCTTAACCAAGGAAGAGATTTATGAATATGACGCGGACGGAAACAAAGTCCGTTTTACAAAGTATAACGGTCTCGGGGAAGTAACCGATGAGATTGTTTATGATTCAGAGGGGCGTATTCTGGAAGAATACTCGGGGTGGCCGAAATACTATTACGAGTATGATAAGAACGGAAATCTTCTTCGGAAGATAAGCGAGTATGATGATGTCACAGGGCATAACAAAGATGTGAAAGAAGAGTATCAATATGCGCCCGACGGCCGCTTGTTAGAATACTACTCCTACGGAGATACAATCAAATACGAGTTTGATGACAATGGTAAAAGGGTCATGGAAAGAAAATATGATGTTGGCGGAACTCTTACGGAATCGAAGGAATATGATGAAAGAGAATTACCAATCAAAGTAGAAACATATTACCCGGACGGAGTACAAGTCTTAGCGACAACTACGATAGAATATGATGACAGCGGAAATCAAATCACCAGGATAACCTATAGGGATGGTGAATTTGTCAGCCGGTATGAACTGGAATACGACGAAATCAGTGCCAAATACGGACGTTACACGCGGGTTACCAAAGTGGATTCTGACGGAACAATTCTGGGATCCACTGAGTATAAATATATCGAAAGAGGCAATTTGCCCTACAGGGTCAGGGAAATGAACTACGACGGTATAACCCCGGTATCCGGTTGGGAGATCGAAATGGATGAATACGGCAACGAAGTAAGATATAAGCAATATGAAGACGGGAAATTGAAATCACAGACGGTCTATGAATATCGGGCCTTTGCCGTGCCCGTTAAATAAATGGAAAAAGGAGAGGATATTATGAAAACACTTGTGACATGGTTCAGTGCGGAGGGAAATACCGCGAAGGTCGGCAGGGAGCTGGCGGAGAAGATCGGAGCGGATGTGTTTGAAATTGTGCCGGAGGTGCCGTACACGAAGGCGGACATCCGGTGGGTGAATCCGCTGGCGCGTTGCAACAAGGAGAAATTCGGTAAAAAGGACGTGCCGGTTACGGGCAGCGTGGCGGATTTTGCATCGTACGATACGGTTTACATCGGGTTCCCGATTTGGTACGGGTGCGCGCCGAACGTCGTGAACACGTTCTGCAAGGGTTATGACTGGAGTGGGAAGAAAGTGGTCGTATTTGCCACGTCCGGCGGAAGCGGCATCGGAAAGACGGCCGAGAAGCTGCAGCCGTACGTGAAGGGTGCGGAGATTGTCAGCGCGAAACTCGTGAAAAATGCGACAGAGATTGAGGTTTTGCAGTAATGGCGGAGCAGAGTTGGAATGGATAAAAAAGAAAGGATGGGGAGATGAGAGAAGCACAACCAAGAAAAGAACCAACCAAAAGTGAGATACTTGCAGGAGAAATCTCCTCGAACATCGTGGGGAGCGTGTTTGTGCAAATTCTAGCGCTCGGTTTTTTCTTTCTTGCTTTGGTGGCATTGTTCAACAATTCTGTTACGGGGTTAGTAATTTTTCTTATCATCGGCTTATTGTGGGAGTGGCTGTTTGTTCATCTGCTGCTGAAGGTCCGAAAACTTAAGGTACAAAAGGCGGAGGAGGATGCGCATCCGACAATCCCTGTCACATTTGCCGAAGCCTTGTATAAGAATAAGGGGTACACCTATGAAATCGCCTGTAAGTTGTATTGCAGGCAGTTAGAGAAAGATGAGAAAACGCTTACAGCGGAAGACAAGAAGATTATATGGGGAAATTCGTATGATGATTTTGCCTATCTTCTGATGTGGATTCTTGAAAACAATTACTATCAGCCTTCGGCAGAAATGGATGAGGATGATATCCGTGAGACGCGCAACTTCATAGCAAGGATTAAACGCCATACAAAAACACCTGCGGATTTTCTGGAAGGAAGCGAAGGATACTTCATGGAGGACGAGGTCAAAGAGAAGGTGCGGGCGTTCGTCAAGGAATACTATGAGAACACGTATTTGGACGAGGTGAAAGCATTTGCCAAAGAGCATCTGAACGCTGAGCTCTACGGCTTCCCTTTCCGTTGGGAGGACTATGAGGCCTTCAAGAGCCGCATCGACGAGGCGTATTGCGAGTACCAGCGAGGTGGTTCTGTTTAGGAGCAGGGGCGGCTATTTTTGTGTCTTGATTTTAACTAATACTTCAAAACTCCTTGCGTTCCCATTTTACTTATGCTATGCTGTTTTATAGGCATTTAGGTGAGTGCTTTTGGGGAATTATGCGGGGCAAATCTGTGGAAACGCAGAGACGCAAAGCTGGGAGTCTAACGTGACAAATGGGGTGTGACGTCAGTCCTTTTGTTGCTATGATAGTTCGGTTGCAATAATCAGATTATTGCAACCGATTTTTGTTTTTATCCCCAAATGCAAGCCGTGGTGAATGCAGGAATACTGTTTATGATTATGCGAAGGAGAGTGGAAAATGCGACGACTGCAGCAAAGAAGATCCATAGCCAAATTCTTGTGTCTCTTAATGATTCTCGAGATGTTCGTTGCATCTCCGAATGTGGCGGAAGCAAAGTCAGAGGGTATCAAACGCGGTACTTTGAAGGAGATAACCGTGGCGGCCAATGAGGACCCGTTGACGATTACGTTATATGATCCTTCAAAGCCGGAAAATACGAAAGTCGTCAGCAGTACGGTCCCCAGTTGGATCACTGTTACGAAAACAAGCTACTATTCTGCAAGTTTTACGGTAAAATTCCAGAAAAATACGTCGAGCAGCAGAACTGCGACCATTCAGTTTACTGAAGGGTCGTATATCTGGTACGCGAAAATAACGCAGAATAAACCTACTCCGACCCCCACACCTAAACCAAAGAAATCGTCTAATAATGGGTCAAAGAATAATACTCCTTCTAAGGGTTCAACGCCGACTCCGAAGGCAACGCCGGTGCCTACCAGCACCCCTACGCCCATTCCCGGCCTGACGACAAGCGCTACCGCTTTGAATTTCCGTGCTGATGGTGAAACGAAAACTGTCACAATCAGCGGATATACTGGGGCTCTTCGCGCTGATCGTGGGGACACATGGTTCACAGTCAGTGTAAGCGGTGGAAACATTTCCGTTACTGCAACGAAAAATACCAGTACAGCACGTACCAGCTATTTGGATGTAACCGATACCGGAAGCGGACGTTCCGTTCGCATTCAGGTTAATCAGGCTGCGCCCATATATAATCCGGAGCCGTCGAAGGCCCCGACCAGCACACCGACCCCGATTCCCGCCGAAACGCTGCCGGTTAAGACCAAAAAACTGCAGTTTGGTGCGCAGGGCGGTCAGGACACGCTTACTCTCGATGGAAAAGGGTACAACCTTGCATTTTCCTATCCTGATAACCCTTCCGTGCCCACCGGCTGGGTCACCATGAGTTATGAAAACGGCAAGATTATCGTTAAAGTTAAGCAGAATAAAGACTATATCTCTCGTTCGATGAAGGTCAAGATTACGGACACAATGACCAATCAGTATGCTTACGTTACCATTAACCAAAAAGCTGCACCTAAGCCGACGCCTACCCCGACACCGTATCTGAGTGCGAATCGAAACGAGATTTCCTTTGATGATAAAGGCGGAAGCGACACCATTACGCTTACAGGTGTTCGTGGAGAAATTGCTCTTTCATATGATTGGATTACTAACGGCGAGAAGGATTGGGCTCATGCCATTTATGATGGGAAGAGTGTAAAACTTACAGTTGATCAAAACAAATCCATCAACCCTCGTACGGTAACGCTTACTATCACTGATGCGACGACTAAAAAAACCGTTTCAATTGCCATAAGTCAGGAAGCTATGCCAAATACGACTGTCATTCAAATGCCAGTGTATGTGAAAGTGTTCAGAGTTAATATGCTTCATTCCAATTTGTACAGCTATGAGGAGCATAATGAAGTAATTGAGGTTAGTGACAACTCGGGAAACCTTCAGTTTTTCTATGAGTGGGAACCTGAAACACAAACCAATTGGGTGCAGATGGTATTTATGAATGGTGTGATCAAATTGCATATGAATGAAAATCGGACATGTGCTCCCCGGGAGGTAAAGATTAAGATTCTCGATGAGGTGTCAAGACAGTCTGTTACGGTAATCATCAAACAGGCGCCTGCAGACCCGTCCATTCCGGCAGTAATAGATGCACAGGTCTTGGAGTGGAGCATACGTGCCATAAAAACTGCAAAAGCCATTGAATACTTGATGAACTGGGATATTGCCAAAGCCAGTAATATGGCTCCTGATGACTTGGTGGCGCTTGTCATGGCGTTGATTAGTACACGCTTTGACCCGACAGATGAAAACCGAGAAAAGAATAGAAGCATAATATGTGGCAATGATTTTAAGTTGGATCTCGAGGTTGGTAAAGGATATATTAATGGTCAGGAACGAGGAGAAAAGGCCAATCTGAAATTTGGCGGTACCTCATTTGCCAAAGCCGGATGTGGTATTATTGCATGTTATAACGCCCTAAACCATTTTGGAATGGCTCCAAAAGAGATGGCTATTTTACGGTTCATTGAGTGTTTTGAAAAAAACGGATACATTATGAATCTGCCTCCTGTAGATGATAAGGTTTACAAGCTTATATATATAACACTAAAAGTAGCGCAATCTAAGCAACCGAATAATCAAGCACTTAATGATTTGACTAATTTGTTCAGTCAGATTGTAGAATATGGCGCTAATCATTTTGGTGGATGTGGTGTTAACCCGTATAAAATAGATGATGCCCTGGCAAAATATGGGCTGAAGACGAAAACATTTCAGACGAAAAAGGGTTTCATAAACAGTGTTCAAAATGCGCTTAAGTCGAAGACCCACAAATGCTATATTGTTGATTTCTGGAATGGACAAGGTGGCGGAACAGGGCATTTTGTTTTTATTGAAACGGATGAGTCCTCAGGCTGGATAAAAGCATACAATTGGGAGGGAGATGATATGCTCGAGGAATCGATTTCACTTTATACGCTGGAGGAGACTGTGGGAGACGGGAATTTCCTAATTGCATATGAAGTATATAAATAGGTCATAAGCGAAAAGGTTCTCTATAAGAAAGGCTCAAGCAGTGCTTATGTTAGATAATACTTGTACGTTATTGGAAATGAATATACTCTCCCAAAGAAGGCTACTATTCTCCATTCCCTGCCCCGCTCCCCTTATGAGATAATACCTTCCACAGACCCGGTGAAGAATCCATCTAAGGAGGACGAAGTGATGAAGAAAGTTGCGGTGATTTGGTCGAGCCCGAACACGGACGGGCTGACGGCGAGCGCGAAGAATCCACCCCGTTCTTTGTCAGCATTGGTTTTTAGCGGTAGTGCCGCCGAGCGCAAAAGCAGTGTCTTTCTCTAGACCAGAAATTCTCCCTACCCCCTCATTATGCTCTCGCCCTGGTACTTCACGCGGTAGCGCATCCAGCGGAGGGTGCCGCGGAAGCAGATGACTTCCCAGATGGCTTTGGCGAGGATTGTTGCGATGAAGAGACCTCCGATGAGCAGAGTCCAGCGGAAGAATTTGTCAAATTGGGGGTCTTCACGGCCCACTGCCAGAACAATCCAAAAAGAGAAGAAAAAGCAAGCGGCAAACAAGATTATCAGGAAGAATGCCAAAAGGAATTTCTTCAGGGCCTTCCATTTCTTCGTGACATTCTTGTCGCCGTATGTATCGCTCAAATAACCGAATCCGTCGCATATGGCGTCGAGCCTGAAAAGGTTGGGACGAGGCCCGTAATTATGTTTGCTTTTGTTAAAAAGAAGGGAAAAGAAGCTGGGACGGCGGTAATCTTCAAGCCCTTCAAGCCACGGCCAGTGATCAATTTCAAAACATTTCGAAAACTTCGTCATCCGCACAATCAGCTTGCGGCCGATGCGGTCAACGACGATGCACACGATGAAAAGCACAAACAATATGCCGCTAAGCGTATCGCGCACGTCCTTCTCCCGAAGGGGTAAGATGGAAATCAGCCCGATGACAAAGCCCACCCACAGCACATAGTGCAGCAGCCTTGCGATGAACAGTCCGACAGTCGAACGATAGACGCTTTTGATATCGATGAGATCCTCCATGTGTGCCACCTCCTCGTGCAATAGTAATTGTGATTTACATTATAGCATTTTCCATGGAAAATGCAAGGAAAACCGTACAAAGCTTACATCCTCCATTTCCGACCCATCCCGCGTATGTTATAATACCCTCTACAGACTGACGAAAACCACCTGAAGGAGGACGAAGTGATGAAGAAAGTTGCGGTGATTTGGTCAAGCCCGAATGAGGACGGGCTGACGGCGAGCGCGAAGGGGCAGTTCGTGAAGGGACTTGCGGAAGGCGGCGCGGAGGTGCAGGAGATTCATCTGAATCGAAAGAAGATTGAGCACTGCAGGGCGTGCGGGAACGGCTGGGGCACGTGCAACAAGACCGGCGAGTGCCTGCTGAAAGATGATTTTTCGGAGATTTACAAAACGATCACGGAAGCGGACGGGATTGTCTGGGTGAGCGCTGTGTATTGGTCGGACATGACCGAGTGCTTCAAGGCATTCTTTGACAGGTTGCGCCGTTGCGATGCGACGAAGAACCATTTTCTGAAGGACAAGCGCTGTGTAATCATGGCGTGTGCCGGCGGGACAGGGCGCGGCACTCTCGAGTGCCTGACGCAGCTCGAGCGCGGGCTTACGCATATGGGCATGCGTGTGTATGACCGGATTTCGGTGGTACGGTACAACAAGGGCTACCTGCTTCCCGCGCTGGAGGACGCCGGAAAGACCTACGCGCAGACGCTTGAGACCGGATTTGACATGTATTATTGAAAAATCTGAAACTTGATGAAGAGCGGTTTGGGTGGTATACTGAAGCCGCTCTTATTGTTTCGGAGGAAAATGTCACAGAACCTCAGAAATGCAACGAAAATGCTATTAAATGGGAGGAGAAATTCGATGAAAAGAACCACTCACAAAGCAAAGGTAAGCAAGTCTGTTTTGGCCGTTTTACTTACGCTTACGGTCGTATTTTTCATCGGATGCGGGAAGAAGGATACCCCGTCGAAGACGCCGACAGCGGCTCCGACCGGTGAGGCCGTAACGCCGACCGGTAATCAGACGGCTACGGAAGAACCGACTAAGGAACCGACGCCGACGGAAACGCCGGAGCCTGATGATTCGGGCCTTTTCGGTTTGTACGGAGATATTACGCAGTATTTGGAAAAGCCTGTGGCGGATCTGATTGCAAAGCTCGGGGAGGACTATCAATACGAGCATAGCGGCGGAAAATATCAGATTGATTATTTTGAAAACCTGGATGTCAATACGGGAAGCGCCAGCGGCGTATTGTATTATGATTCCGCTCTGTATTTTAACTTTACGGACAGCGAGGAAACGCTTCAAACTGACTGCGCGGTTCGAACCATTACCGTGAAGAATGATGCCGGTAAAACGCTTTCTGTCAACTTGGGACACGGACTGAACGTTGGAATGACATTTTCCCAATTGAAGGAAGCGATGGGGGATGCCTTCATTTATGAACCCGCGTCACAGGTTTATGCGAGATACCGCGTATATGGCATTTTCCATGGGTACCGCTATTTCTTCTCTTGGAAGAAGGATCCGACACAGCATGATAAACCGGCAGATTTTGTGATTGTTTCTCTGACTCGGCTTGATGATGTTGTCGAAGAGGCTTCGAGAAAGGTCATCGACGGGTATTATCAGGAACAGCAGGAAGAACTTATGAAGCACAAAGAGCAGTATCTGCCGAAGCTTCGCGATCAGTATGAGGGAATTCCCGTCTATTGCCTTGCGCCGCTTACGACGATTCCGTTAGACGAAAGCAATAGAGTTGAAATCTATGAATGTGCGGCTTTCGGGTGCGCTTCGCTTTGGAAGGAAAAGAATTATTCGTATGAGATAACCGGATTCAATTCGGCGAAGGAGCTGCTTGGTTACAGTGTTTTCGGACGGTTGGTTTCAGATGTTGCAGGCGCCAGCGAGTTGTTCTATGTGTATGATGTTGATGTTGACGTGCCCGGAGGGTCTTGGGCGACAGACTGTACTGATGCACATGTCTCGTTCCCGAATAGGGGAAACAGAGATGCATGGGAGGAAGAACTCTGCAAGTTGGTGGGTCTTCCGTACAGCAAAACCAATGATATCAATATCATGGTGCATGTAGGTACGGACACGTGGATTTCCAACAGTCATGCTTTGGTTGTTGATGCCACATACATTAACGGCGAGGAAACACCTCTCTATTTCAGAAAATTCAGTTCCTATCGGAGTAATGACGGCGGCACAGAAGACCTGCAGATTTTCATGAAAGACGGAGCAGAATTGAATCTATATGCCGAGAAAACAATCAGAAGCGGTAGCGGAGAATTGGACGGATCAGCTGTAAACTGGGCGTTAAAGGAAGATGCGTCCGGACACCAGATTGTCTATGTCGGTTGCCCTGAACAGTATTCGGAGGACTGGTACGTCTATATGGACGGGCAGCTGTTTCATGTGTATGGTGAGGTTAATCCCTGAGACAAATGCCATGCATGGCACCAATCACAGATCTTATTTGCCCCACATCATAATGGTGTTCTCTTCCCCTTGATATTGGGGATTTCAAACTCTAATTTAAGATCAGAATATGACTGGATATCTGCCAGGTGTACGGGTCTAAAAGCGTTTCAGAGGCAGGTATCCGGTCCGGATTATAGGGGAGACCGAGGTCGCGGCGTTCCACGTCGGTCAGATACCGTTCTTCGACATGGAAGAGGCGGTATTCGCGCCGGATTCTTGTAGTGTCCTTGTAGTCATGCGTAATCGTCTCGCGAATGAGATGATTGTCTTCGTCATATTCGCGGCTTATGTCGAAAACCCATGAACCGTCAATTGAATAATACCTGATAAGGATGGCATTTCCCTGCGCATCATAAACGAATTCCTTCTGCGCAATGTTATCGCACGGACTGTAATTGCTTTTGGCAGAACGTATCCGGTCATGCTCGTCATAGCCAAAGTCGCAATGGCGGAGCTCCTGGCCGGAGGACTGCTCAATGTCAATCCGACGAACCATGTTTCCACGCTCGTCATATTCGCAAAGGTGCCGGCATTCCGTATCGTTATAGGAAATGATGCGTCCCTGACTGTCTTTCTTAATATCGCTGAAATTCTGCAGGGGGGAAGCCGGATATGAAAAAGGCATGAAAGGAGACCCGAGGAAGGTAACACCACCGTAATAATCTGTTACAAACTCGAACAATTCGTCTTCCGAAGAATAGGGGAGAGCTTTCTCCTCGCTGTCATCACCGGACCTGACAGTCACTTCCGTCAGATTTCCCAGCCTGTCATACCTAAAAGATATAGTATCCGTAGACACAGAAGCAGCATCAGAAGTGAAAGGGTCATACTTTGTGGTTGTAATCACACGCAGAACCCGTCCGTCTTCACCGTATTCATAACTTATATCGTGATCATCCCAGGAAATACCTTCGTCAGAATACTTTACCATTCTTCTGACCGGATACGCCTTCTGCAGAGGCTCGTCTTCCTGCCCTTCTTTGCTAGTAGCCGGTTGCGCTTTCGACGGATTCTTCCCGCTGAAGTATTTGGTTAAAAGATAAGCCTCGGCCGCGATGACAACCAGGCAGACCGAAGCCAACAGAATCAGAAATGTCCTTTTCCGCATTGCAATGCCCCTCACAGAAATCATGGAAAATGTGATACCTGTCATTATATCCGAAACAACCCCGGACCGCAAGCCCTTTCGGTTGACAACCCTGTTTCGTTGTGGTATCATTGAGGATGAAAAGAGGGTATCGTCAGTAGACGGTTAGCTCATTGGTTGACTAAAAGAATAGCCGGAACCTTGGCACAGGGCGGCTATTTTTTTGTGTTTCCGACGCATTTGCCAAGCGCGAAACCTAAACTGAAACAGGTTAAGCAAAGGCTGATTAACGCTATTATACCTTCCAACGTTATCATACGCATCACCCTCCTTTCATTACACTGCTTTCGCAGGCTACAATCGGAGGGACACAATGCCCTCCGAAGGGGAGAGCTAACCGTCCACCATCTATAGGAAACGAGAATTTCCTTCGACGATACCCTACACTTATTATATCAAAAAGTGGCCCGAAAAGCAAGGGAAAATCGAACACTTGTTCTATTCTGACAATTCGCCTCTATTCTCATTTTCCGAAAAGAATAGTCTGACAATGTCGTTCATCAAAAAAATATGTCGTTCATCAACAGGTATTTGAAATCCTCCGGGGGGACGTAGTACGCTGATAGTACGATCAGATTTTCCGTTGTGGGAAATCTGACGGAAAATACTATCATATGGGAGGACAATACCATGAGAACAAAGAACCTGATTCTGAAAAGAATCGCAACACTGTTTCTGCTGGTTATGATTCTGGCAGGGATGATGCCCGTGACGGCAGGCAAGGCGGGAGCTGCCTACGACAGCCACTACGGAAAATACAGACTCTCATTTTCCGGATACAATGTGTCGATTGAAGACAAATGGTTCCCGTCAGGGGTGGCATTTCGCATGCCCTCGCTCGCAAACTGCGGATACAAGTTCGTCGGATGGAAGTGCGGTTCCAGAACTTACGCCCCGGGCGAGCTGATCTACGTGAACGGAAACATGAGTTTTACCGCGGTGTGGCGCGATTTCAACGTGACGGTGATTATCCGTTATTTCGACATCGACCCGCTGAACTACCCGC
>JAEEGJ010016541.1_pt1 | contig 16902 bp, 7 predicted proteins | sample 8958761 | NCBI WGS metagenome assembly JAEEGJ01 (sample SAMN16246546, study PRJNA631951) | gut metagenome | biome: gut microbiome; feature: rumen; material: RS-attached | host: Bos | place: Iran: Karaj | collected 2018-10 | reverse complement strand
CATGCGGAGGATGTTTACACCAGGCTGCATCTCATTGAGCTGGCGACCCTCTGCATCGAAGATACCAGTAACCTCAGCATCAGCATTCATGATAACGCCCTCAATGCCCGTAGCACTTGCATCGCCGAAGACAACGCCAGTGGCGGTTGAACCAGTAGCCGTTACCACCATTGTATAGTCATCGCTCAGTTTAGCTCCCACTGGTTCGATGATCTTGGTGCCGTTTAGCAAGGAAATCTTGTTCCAAAGTTTCACATTGTTGCCTGCCTTGATTCTCTTTCCGGCTGTAGTCAGCTTCACATTCAGAGTGGGAGTTTTATCAGAAGTACCATATATGTCTTCCTCAACATCAATATCAACATCATCCAATGTCACCGTAGGACTGCCAGTTGCGTGGATGTCGCCATAATAACCAGTAAGTTTCAGAGAACCACTGCCCTTAATGGTTGTATTCTTCTCAATTCCGATGGCATTGTGACCACCGGTGGAATTGATAACATTTGTACCCTTAACGTCAATTGTCAGATTATCAACACCCGTATTATGAATACCATAAACACCGATATTTTCCTTGTCAATCGTTGCGCCGTTCAGCGTCAGTTTCTTATTGGTAGGATCATACGATACGGCCGTCGGACCGCCTGCTTTGATATACTGGCTGCCGATACCATTTCGGTTAATCTGATTCAGTTGCGTACCGGCAATCGTGATGCCATACTTCTGAGATTCTGTGATATTGGAGAATCCTACTATATTACTACCCAGTACCTTTTCACCGCCGTTCTGAGCTACGAAATGATTTTCTTCATCAAAATAGCAACCTGGGGTACCATAATCGGTGAAGGAATAGTAGTCAATAAGACCGTCGGGGAACTCAATTTTGGTAATGGAATATACTGCGCCACTGTTAGTACCTCTGAACATATACCTGGAATTGCTCCCGGCTTTCTTCATAATCAGCTTGCTGGTGCTACTGGTTGTATTGTTACCCCATATTCCGTACTTCGCACCATAAAACTCCAACTTGCTATTAGTGTTAAGCGTCAGCGTACAGTTATTGTTGTAGGTAAACATGCTAACTCCGCTTTCCGCCGTGGAAGTAGCTACCAGAGGTGCACTTCCTTCGATGAGTACGTCACCAGAGAGAGCAAGTGCCTCGCTTGATGTTGTAATCTTGTTGTTGGAACCCGAAAGCGTGATTTTCTCCACAGCACGATTATTTGTCTTGATTCCCGCTGAATTATTATCCTCGGGAGCAGTCAAGTAGCAGTCTTCCATCTTCAGCTCTTTACTAGAGGGATAGTATTCCACATGGCCTGTATATCCGAAAATACCGAACTTCGTAGGATTCACATTGGTAATCTGATGGCCAAGCACCCAAACATCATACTTTGTCGTGGGAACCTCTATCTCTACTGTCTGGCTTAATGTACCAGAACCTGTGGCAAACTTTTTAATATCAGGATGGAAACAGCTGTAATTTGTCTTTACATCAGCGTCAATCAGCGTACAGCTGGAGAAGTTATCAATAGCACTGGTATTAGCTGTCGGGGTTACTGCCTTGACCTTGGAATGATTGATTACCAAAGAAGCGTTGGTTGAACCTTGAATACCATAGTAACCAGCAGTTGGACATTGGGCAGTAAGAGTTATATCCTTAATCGTCATAGCAGCTCCTTCATAACATCTCAATGAAGAGTAATCCATGGTCAAGTTCAGTATGTTGTTGCTATAAGTGGTGGAGTAACCCTCAATGCTGAACGTCGCGTCAGAATGAATACCATAACGGTATGTACCAGACAAGTCATTGGTACCTTTGACTACAATCTTCAGATTCTTGGAACCGACATTCCTAGTATTATAAACAGCAAAACGAGTAATACCATTGAATTCATTCCATGCTTTTCCGAGACCACCCTTTACCCCGTCAAGCGTCAAGGTATTAGTAGTTTCATTGTATGTAATTGTTCCTGCAGTCTTTCCGGTCGGGTTAAGTGTTTGGTCAAAATCCCATCCTAATGGTACGATACAGCCACCGACAACCAGCGGAGCATCGGTTGTGACATATGACATCGGGTTGCCGCTGTCATTGACCACAGCACCTTTAGTACTGTTCCAAGTACCAGATACCAATTTGGCATCCTGCCAGAACTTTGCCTCCTTAAAGTCACAAATAGCACCAAAGGAACTGCTTCCGCAATCTGCACGAAGGAAAGATTCCATAATCTCAAAAGAGGTATCAGACTTGTCACCCGTAATAGCCCATTTCTTACCTACTGCTTTCAAGAACAAGTCTTTAATCAATAATTTAGATGATCCGCTAACATAAATAGCACCATTGCCGTCTGTAGCAGATTCGACAAGAACGTTGGCACAAGTATAACGCACACCGTCAAGAGTCAGGTTTTTTGTACTTCTAATAGTGAAGTAATTACCCGTACAAGTAAGACTATTAGTACCAACAAACTTAATTGTCAGCGATGTTAAGCTTGAAGTGCCCGTGAAGTAAACAATACTATTAGTATTGCTGATTGTCACATTTGTGAACGTCAGCGTCGAGCCGTCCCAGTTAATGGTACCACTGCTCTGACCAGCACTTACATTACCTGTAGAGGTAACATTTACACCTGCAACCGTTAGACCGTAGTCTGTTGCGTAAGTTGTCATCACTCCTAACATGAGGAGGAAAAGACTGGTAAATACTTTCTTCATAATTGTAAAGTTTTAAGTTATACACATTATTATATATATTGTCTCTTGATTATCATTTTGAGTATGTTTCTCGCTGCAAAGATACGAACTTTTTTTGGAATAACAATTGACATTTTCGAGCAAAAATTTGACATTTTCGAGCAGGTGCGTTAAAAAATGCTAATACCGAAGCATTTTTGAGATATTCTAGAGGCGGGGAAGGTGGGTGAGGTCAAAAATTCAGCGCCCGCAGCCAAGTAGAGGAGCGGGCGCTAAAAAGAATAGAATGTTCGATAAAAACTAAGGGAAGAATCCCTTATTTTGTAAGCTCAAAGCCTACACGAGCGCCGTCGGCACTCTTGGCAAGCTTGCTGACTGCTTGAACAGCAGTCGTGTTACTGACCTTGGTGGGGCCTTACGGCTGGCGGAGGTTCCACTTCGAGTTGTCGCTCTTGAAGTCGTACTTGGCCAGGGTGGGAGTAGAGTCAGCAATGGAGTAGAGACAGTAGCACTGGTTGGGGCCGTCCTGTCCGGGAATGCTGTAAGGCATGATTCGGAAGGTGCCGTCTGTGAGCTGCTCAACACGCCAGAGCTGTTCTGCGCTGTTGTCCAGCGGGCGGGTAATCACCTCGAGACCTTCGGTAGCCGTGAGGGCACGGTCGGTACCTGCAATGCAGATGGTGAAGAGCGGTCCGCACAGCGTACCCATGATGGGCTCGTCGTTCTTGCCCTTGGGTGCCTGCTCCTTGGTGATGGGCTTCACGTCCCACAGCTGGTGGGGACGGAACATGTAGTCGGCACAGCGTACGGCAACGCTACCGGCAGGCCATGTGGCGCTGACATCTTCCAGCTTCTGGTCGGCCACGGGCACGATGGGCTCGTTGGGGTCGATGCGTCCGAATCCACCGCGACGGGGCAGGTCAATACGCTGGAAGTCAACGGCCATCTCCAGTGAGTAGCCGCGACGCTCGGAGAGGATGGCCAGCTTGCCGCCCTTGAAACGGTCAGCGGCTATGGGCCAGTCGTTCTTCCACAGCAGGGGACGGATGCCGAGCACGGAGCGTCCGCCCATGTCGAAGTCGGCCTCATAGTGGCATGACATGATTTCCACACCCTCGTCGATGATGGTACGTCCGAAGTGACCAGGTCCGCAGACACGGTCGCCGGCTGTGATGACCAGACGTCCGCCGCCATGGAACATGTCACGGCCTACGTTATCGACATATGGACCCTCGACGGAACGTGAACGGCCCACCACGATGTTGTAGGTGGAGTTGACGCCGTCGCAGCAGGTGCCGTGGGTGCCCAACAGGTAGTACCAGCCATCCTTGTACATCAGGGCCGTGGCCTCGCAGTCGATGGCGATGTCGACGGCCTTGTTGCCGGCGACCCGCTTGCCCGTCCCGGGATCCAGCTCGACGATGCGGATGGCGCCGAAATAGGTGCCGTACGAGCACCAGAGGCGTCCGGTGGTGGGATCGAGCAGGAAGGCCGGGTCGATGGCCCAGCAGTCTTCGTCATCCCCCGCCCAGGCCACGAGTTCGGGCTCGGTGTAGCCGAAGTCGGGGGATTGGGGATCCAGGGTCTTGGTCCACATGGTGGTGACGTTGCCGCGGGTCTTGCCTTCGGTGCCGGGATAGCCGGCGCTGTAGGAAACGAGGTAGCGGTCGCCGATCTTGATGACGTCCGGGGCCACGCCGCCGCCGGTGCGGACGGCGCCGTCATGCCAGGTCCAGCCGTCCTCCGAGATGAGGCCGCCGGCGCCTGTGCCGAAAGTATAGTATTTTCCGTCGCACTTGACGATCGTGGAAGGGTCGTGGATGTAGACGTTGCCGATCTGGGCCGCAGCGGGAATCGCATACAGGGCCGTCAGGAGGAAGGCGATGAGGTAGAGAGCGATCTTTTTCATGGCGTGCGGATTATTGGTTGGTGACGGTGAAGTTCGTGTACGGGCGGCCCGCTCCGTCGAGGAAGCGGACGCAGAAGTCGCTCATGCCCGGGCCGTTGATGACGGCGCCCCGGAGGACGTGGCGGCCGGCCTTGAGGGTGATCCGGCGGGAGACGCAGTCGTCCACCACCATGCGGCGGTCGCCGGACAGGAGGAGGGCTTCCTCGCCGTCGATCCACCACTTGGAACCGGAATTGGAGCCGACGGAAAGGCGTACGGTGACGTCTTCGGGGATGTTGAGCACGGTCACGGCCAGGTAGAGCGCCTCGGTCGGATGCAGGCCGAGGCCGGTGGCGAAGCGGTAGAGCTTCACGTTGTAGCGCTTGCTGTCATAGCAGTGCCAGGCGAGCCTGGTCTTCTTGTCCAGCTTGACCTTCTGTCCGTCCTTCGGGACGATGGTCATCTGGTCCGGGAAGTGGATTTTCGAGAATTCGTCGTTCAGGTAGCTGTCGTCGAAGATGGCGTTGGTGCGGATCTCCGGCTTGGCGATGGGCTCCAGGAGCGACCAGCGGCGGATGAAGCCGTCGGCGTCCGGGGTGGCGGGAGCGACGCCCGCGGGGGCGAAGTAGTCCTCCAGGACGGGCTTGTGGTATGAGAGGTCCAGCTGGGCGTGGGCGGGCAGCGCCGCGAAAAGGCCCAGGGCGAGGGCGGAAACGAAGAGCCGCCGGAAAAAGGTCATGGACATAAGTGAAACGATTGGTTTAGTCGGTTGTCATTCACACAAAGATAATGATTATATTTGCATAATGAAAGGAAAATCTATGAGCAAAAGAAGAGGCGACCGGGCGCGTAACCGGAAAGAACTGGGGCTGAAGCGGCAGAAGAAAGTACGAGTCGTCCCCGAATACGTGGGGACTGCGATGATGTCCCGGGAAGGGTTCGTTTTCGTGCGGATCGAAGGACAGGAGGAAGACGTTTTCGTCAAGGCCTCCAAGACCCGGGGCGCCTTGCACGGGGACACCGTGCGGGTGGCGGTCACCCAGGAGCGGGAAGGCAATGTCCGGCGCCGCAGCGGCGAGATCATCGCCATCCTCGAGCGTTCCAAGAAGCCCTTCGTGGGCATTCTCCATATCGTCGGGAAGCAGGCCTGGGTGCTCATGTCTTCCAAGACGATGCCCTACGACATCTCGGTCCCTGTCCCGGAAGGCGGCGTGCGCGGCATGAAGGTCGCGGCCGTCGTGGACGAGTGGCCGCGCGGCGAGGCGGGCCCCGTCGGCCACGTCGTGGACGTGCTGGGCATGCCCGGCGAGAACAACACCGAGATGCACGCCATCCTGGCGGAGTTCGGCCTTCCGTACAAGTTCGACAAGGCCGTGGAGAACGCCGCGGACGCCATTTCCGACGAAATCACCGACAAGGACCGCGCCGGCCGCAAGGATTTCCGCAAGGTCCTCACCTTTACCATCGACCCGGCGGACGCCAAGGACTACGACGACGCCCTGTCGTTCCGCAAGCTGGACAACGGCAACTACGAGGTGGGCGTCCATATCGCCGACGTCTCGTACTACGTGAAGCCCGGGACGCCGGTGGACGCCGAGGCCCAGGCCCGCGGCACCTCCGTCTATCTGGTGGACCGCACCGTGCCCATGCTGCCGGAGAAACTCTCCAACAAGCTGTGCTCCCTGCGCCCGCACGAGGAAAAGCTGTGCTTCAGCGCCGTGTTTGAACTCACGCCCCAGGCCAAGGTCATCAACCCCTGGTTTGGCCGCACCAACATCCTGTCCGACTACCGTTTCGACTACGAGGGCGCCCAGGCCATCATCGAAGGCGCAAAGCCCGAGGAAGTGCCGGCCGATATCCAGGAAGCCGTCCTCATCCTCAACAAACTGGCCCTCAAGCTCAGGGACCGCCGCTTCAAGGCCGGCGCCGTGAACTTCGAGCGCCCGGAGATGAAGGTAGACGTGGACGAAAACGGAAAGCCCGTTGGCGTACACCAGAAATTCTCCAAGGAAGCCAACTGGCTCATCGAGGAGTTCATGCTCCTGGCCAACCGCAGCGTGGCGGAGTTCGTGGCTACCGGCGGCAAGATGGGCGGCAAGGCATCGGCCAAAGCCAAGACCTTCGTCTACCGTATCCACGACGAGCCCAACATGGAGAAGCTGAGCGGCCTCCGCGACTTCGCAGGCCACTTTGGCTATAAGATGGGCCCCATGGAAGGCGGCAAGGAGATTGCCAAGAGCCTCAACAGCCTCATGAAGGCCGCAGACAACAAGCCCGAGCTGGGCGCCATCCAGATCCTGGCCCTGCGTTCCATGGCCAAGGCCTGCTACAGCACCGACAACATCGGCCACTACGGCCTCGCCTTCAACTTCTACACGCACTTCACCTCTCCCATCCGCCGCTACCCCGACATGATGGTGCACCGCCTCCTGGCCCGCTACCTCAAGGGCGGAGACAGCGCAAACAAGGACTTCTACACGCTCCAGTGCAAGCACGCCTCCGAGCGCGAAGTCATCGCCGCCGAGGCCGAGCGCGAGAGCATCAAGTACAAGCTGGTGGAATTCATGCAGGACAAAGTGGGACAGGAGTACGACGGACACGTTTCCGGCGTTACCGAGTGGGGCATCTACGTGGAGATTGAGCCCACCAAGATTGAGGGCATGATCCCCTACCGCACCATCAAGAGCGACTTCTTCATCTACGACGAGGAGCACTACCGTGCCGTGGGGCGCCGCAGCCACCGTTCCATCCGCCTCGGAGACCCGCTCCGCATTCGGGTGAAGGGCACTTCCCTGGAGCAGAAACTGCTGGACTACGAACTCGTAGAAAACCTGCCTGAGAAGCAGTGATTTCGTTAAAAATGATTATATTTGCAGCCTGAACACCACAAGTGCGTGCTGCATGCTAAATCATTATAACAAAACTACTGCCCTGGCAGCCTCCCTGCTGCTGCTTTTTTCCTGTAATTCCAGCCGCGTCCCCGCCTACAAAGACGCTTCGCTTCCCTCCGATGAAAGGGCCCGGGACCTTGTCGGAAGAATGACCCTCGAAGAGAAACTGGGTCAGCTCCTCTGTCCCCTGGGCTGGCCCATGTACGAAAAAATCTCGGACACCGAGGTTACCATCTCGGATGCCTACCGGGATTTCATCCAGAAACAGCACGGCGGCATGCTCTGGGCCACCTTCCGGGCCGACCCCTGGACCCGCAAGACCCTGGAGACGGGCCTGAACCCGCAGTTGTCGGCCCAGGCCTACAACGCCCTCCAGCACTATGCCATTGACTCCACGCGCCTGGGCATTCCCATCATCCTGGCCGAGGAAGCCCCGCACGGGCACATGGCCATCGGCACCACCGTCTTCCCCACGTCCATCGGCCTTGCCGCCACCTGGGACACCGCGCTGGTGGAAAAGGTGGGCGCCGTGATTGGCAGCGAGCTCACCGCGCAGGGCGGCACCATCGGCTACGGACCGGTCATCGACCTTTCCCGCGAGCCCCGCTGGTCCCGCGTGGAAGAGACCTATGGAGAGGACATGTTCCTGACCTCCGAGATGGCTTCGGCCATGGTGAGGGGCACCTCCGGGAAGGGCGTCATCTCCACGCTCAAGCATTTTGTGGCCTACGGCATCCCCGAGGGCGGCCACAACGGAAGCCCCAGCCACATCGGCCCGCGGGACCTCGAAGAAAACGTACTGCCCACCTTCAAGGCAGCCATCGATAACGGCGCGCTCAGCGTCATGACCAGCTACAACACCATTGACGGCATTCCCACTACCTGCAACCCGGACCTTCTCACCGGCGTGCTCCGGGACCGCTGGCACTTCCGGGGCTTTGTGGTGAGCGACCTCGAAAGCATTGACGGCATCTACGGAAGCCACCATGTAGCCTCCTCCAAGCAGGAAGCCGGAGAGATGGCCCTGAAGGCCGGCGTGGACGTAGACCTGGGTGCCAACTGCTTCTCCCAGCTCAAGGAATCCGTAGAGAGCGGCCGGGTGAGCATGAAAACCGTAGACCAGGCCGTCCTGCGCGTTCTTCTGAGAAAATTCGAAGCCGGGCTGTTTGACAACCCGTACCTTCCGGAAGAATCGGCCCGGGAGGTTCGCAGCGAAGCCAACCTCGAAGTGGCGGCACAGGCCGCCCGCGAGAGCGCTACGCTCCTGAAGAATAACGGCGTCCTTCCCCTGAAGGAGGGAACCCGCATCGCGCTCGTAGGCCCCAATGCCGACAACATGTACAACCAGCTGGGAGACTACACCGCTCCGCAGGACCCGGCCCACGTCACCACCATGCGGGAGGGCCTGGAGGAGGCCGGCGCCCGCGTCACCTACGTGAAGGGCTGCGCCATCCGCGACACCCGCACGAGCCAGATCGAGGAGGCCGTCCGGGCTGCCCGTCAGGCCGACGTTGTGGTGGCCGTGGTGGGCGGTTCATCGGCCCGCGACTTCCGCACCCGTTACATTGACACCGGCGCCGCCGTGGTGGACGAGAATTCCGTCTCCGACATGGAAGCCGGCGAGGGCTTCGACCGCAGCACGCTGGACCTCCTGGGCCTGCAGCTGCCGCTTCTGAAAGCACTGAAGGCCACCGGCAAACCGCTCGTGGTGGTGTACATCGAGGGCCGTCCCCTGAACAAGAACTGGGCGGTGCAGGAGGCCGATGCCCTCCTCACCCTCTGGTACCCCGGAGGCGAGGGCGGCAAAGCGCTCGCCGATGTCCTCCTGGGCCGATACAACCCCGCCGGACGCCTGGCCGTAAGCGTTCCCCGGAGCGTAGGCCAGCTGCCCGTCTATTACAACCGAAAAGTTCCCTTCAGCCACGACTACGTGGAAGAGAGCGCCAATCCGCTGTGTCCGTTTGGCTACGGCCTCAGCTATACTACTTTTGAATACAGCGACCTGCAGGCTTCGGCAGAAAAGGTAACCGTGAAAGTGACCAACACCGGAGAGCGGGACGGAGACGAGGTTGTGCAGGTGTATATCCGCGACCTTGTGGCCTCTACGGCCCGGCCCCGCAAACAGCTCTGCGCCTTCTCCCGCGTGCACGTGAAGGCCGGAGAAACCGTCACGGTGGAACTTCCGCTTGCCCGCAGCGCCTTCGAGCTGGTGAACCCCGCCATGGAGCGCGTGGTAGAGCCCGGAGCGTTTGAGATTCAGGTGGGAGCCTCCTCGGAGGATATCCGTTTAAGCGAAACCCTTTCATTATGATAACAGCAGCCCTTCTTCTTACGATTGGCCTGCCCCTCTGGCAGGACATGCAGGCCACCTCGGTGAACGCCAACACCCAGCGCACGGAAGTCATCTATTACGCCTCCCGCGAAGACGCCCTCACGAAGGGATTCCGTGAAAGTGAGAATTACCTGGACCTCAACGGAACCTGGGACTTCAAGTACTTTGAAGACCACCATTCCATGGAGGCTCTGGAAGGCTATCCGCAGTGGGACAAGATCAAGGTACCCGGCAACTGGGAGGTGCAGGGATGGGGAACGGCCATCTACACCAACATCCCCTACGACTTCTGTCCGGTGAACCCCCAGCCCCCCGTGCTGCCCGAGTCGGTTCCCGCCGGCCTGTATCACCGCACGTTCTCCGTGCCCGCCTCCTGGGCCGGAAGAGAGGTGTACCTTAACCTCTGCGGCACCAAGAGCGGCACCTATGTGTATGTGAACGGGCAGGAAGTGGGTTACTCGGAAGATTCCAAGGACCTGGCCCGCTTCGATATCACCCCCTACCTCAAGGAGGGCCGGAACGACCTTCTCCTGAAGATTTACCGCTACACCACCGCCTCCTTCCTGGAAGACCAGGACTTCTGGCGGCTGTCCGGTGAGGAGCGGGACGTCTACCTCTCCAGCGAGGCCCGGGAGAGCGGCTTCGACTTCAACGTAATCTCTACCCTCACGCCGGATCTGAAAAAGGGCGTCTTCTACCTGAAGATGCGCTCCGCCGCCCCCACCGAAGTCTCCTACGAGCTCATGGACCGCAGCGGAGAAGTGGTGGCCGATGCCCGCTTTGACTTTAACGGCACCATGGTCACCGTGGCCGATACCATTCCGGGCGTACGTCCCTGGAGTGCGGAGACCCCCGAGCTCTACACCCTTCTCCTGAATGTCAACGGAGAGTACACCCGTTTCCACGTAGGCTTCCGCCGCCTGGAGATTGCTACGGTGAAGGACGGAGACCGCGACGTGAAGGCCTTCCTCGTGAACGGCCAGCCCGTCAAGTTCAAGGGTGTGAACCTGCACGAGCACAACCCCTACACGGGCCACTACATCACCCGCGAGAACATCCTGGAGGACCTCACCCTCATGAAGCGGGCCAACATCAACGCCATCCGCACCAGCCACTATCCGCAGCCACGGGAGTTCTACGAGCTGTGCGACTCCCTGGGCTTCTATGTGTATGACGAGGCCAACATCGAGACCCACGCCATGGGTTACGACATCAAAAAGACGCTGGGCAACAAGCCCGAGTGGCTCCCCAAGCACATAGACCGCACCCTCAACATGTACTACAGGACGTCCAATTATCCCTGCGTCACCCTGCTCTCGCTGGGCAACGAGTCGGGCAACGGCGTCAACTTCTACGAGACCTACAAGCTCCTCAAGGCCCTTGAAAAGGACGGCCAGAACCGTCCCATCGTGTATGAAAGGGCCGAATACGACTGGAACACGGATATCATCAACCCCATGTACCCCGGCGCAGACTGGTTCAAACGCATGGGAGAAACCTTCGGCGAGCGTCCCGTCATTCCCTGCGAGTATGCCCACGCCATGGGTAACTCCACCGGTTCCCTGGACCTGCAGTGGGAGCACATCTATGCCCATACGCACCTGCAGGGCGGCTTTATCTGGGACTGGGTGGACCAGGGCCTCTATGACGAAAAACGCGTCTGGACCTATGGCGGAGACTACGGGGAGAACGCGCCCTCCGACGGCAACTTCAACTGCAACGGCCTGGTGGGCCCGGACCGCGACCCGCATCCCGGCTACTATGAGGTGAAGCATGTGTACCAGGAGGTGGACATTACTCCCGTAGACCTGGAGAAGGGGCTTTTCCGGATTTTCAACCGCCGGTACTTCACCAGCCTCCAGGACTATAAGATTACCTACTGGGTAGAGCGGGACGGCAAGCGCCCGTTCTGGTGGTTCCGGCACAAGCTCCACTTTGACACGGCTCCCCAGAGCGCAGAGGAATTCAAGGTGAAGCTTCCCCGCATGAAGAAGGAAGGCCAGTACCGCATCTTCTTTGAGGTGAGCGCCGCCCGTGAACTGCCCCTCATTGCCAAAGGCACCATCCTGGGCAACCAGGAAGTGCTCATCAAGGATACCTCCGTGCGCGAATTCCAGGCCGTGAAGGGCCAGGTAGAAGTAACGGACGGAGACACCCAGGTGGTGCTCCGCTCCGCCAAAGCCCAGCTCATCTTTGACAAGGCCGACGGCTGCGTGAAGAGCTGGACGGTGAAGGGAAAGGAGATGATAGACCCGGAGTTCGGCCTCCGGCCCAGCTTCTGGCGTGCCCCCGTGGACAATGACTACGGCAGCGGAGAGCCGGTGCGCTCGGCCGCCTTCCGCGAGGTCCAGAAGCCCCTTCTGGTAGAGGCTCAGAAACAGGAGGATGGCAGCGCCGTTATCCGCCTCACCGGAACGGGAGTGCGCGCCAGCGAGACCTACACCTTCCTCCCCGACGGCACCCTGAAGATAGAGGTGGCCACGCAGCCTGTCGGCGCAAGCGGGCTGGACCGCTGGCACCGCATCATGATTCCCCGCCTGGGATTCCGTTTCCGGGTGGCGGAGGATGCGTTCCGCTACTTTGGACGCGGTCCCGTGGAGAACTACCGGGACCGTAACAGCTGCACCTTCAAGCGTATCTGGGCAAGCAGTGCCGCGGCCGAGTACTACCCCTACGTCCGTCCGCAGGAGACCGGCCACCATACCGACACCGAGTGGCTGGAGGTGGGCGGCCTGGCCATCACGGCGGCCGAACCCTTCGAGTTCAACGTCCTCCGCCAGAGCGTGGAAGACCTGGACGACGGCCTCCAGAAGCAGCAGCGCCACATTTCGGACGTTCCCGTTCAGAACTTCACCGAGGTGAGCCTGGACTACCGGCAGAGCGGCGTAGGCGGCTACGACAGCTGGGGCAACCGTCCCGAGGAAAGCCGCGTACTGTGGGCCGATGAGAGCTACCGCTACAGCTTCACCCTCATCCCGGGCATCAAAGGAGAAAAAGCCAATCACATTACTAAATGAAATACATAACCTTACTGGCATCCCTCACCGCAGTAGCCTTCATGGGATGCACCTGCACATCCAACCAACAGTTTTCCAAAGATTCCGACAAAATTGCCGTGACCGGCGTAAGCCTCACGCGCACAGAGCTTAGTGTCACCCCCGGTTCCAGCTTTACGCTGGCTGCAACCGTGCTGCCGGCATCGGCCACCGACAAGAGCGTCAGCTGGTCATCGTCCCAGCCCGACGTTGTGTCCGCCGATGCGGAGAGCGGCGCCTGCACCGCCCTCGCGGAGGGTGAGGCCGATATTACCGTGACCACCACGGACGGCGGGTTCACATCGGCCTGCAAAGTGACGGTCACAGGTACCGCCACGCCCACACCGGATCCCACGCCGGGCCCCACGCCGGACCCTCAGCCCACGGACCCCGGCGCACCGGCGGCCTACGGCGCCCTTCCCACGGCCGGGCAGCTGGCCTGGCAGAAGCAGGAGATGCTCATGTTCTACCACTACGGGCAGGCCACCTTCAGCGGCTGGGACGGAGAGAACCCGAACTGCAACGGGAAAGCCTGGAGCGAGAACCTGCTGCTGAGTAACTACAAGCCCACCACCATCGACGCCGACCAGTGGGTGAAAGTGGCACACGACAACGGCTTCAAGGAGGTGATCATCACCGCCAAGCACCACGACGGTTTTTGCCTCTGGGACAATCCCGAGAGCACCACGGACGTAGCCAACGCCGGCTGCTCCAACCACACCGACGTAGTCCAGGCCCTTCGCGACGCCTGCAACAAGTACGGCGTGAACCTGGGCATTTACCTGTCGCCCTGGGACCGCATGATCGAGGCCGCCGGGGTGAGCACCTCCGTCTACGAGACCCGCTTCAAGAATGCAGCCAAAAACCTCATGGAGAAATACGCCCCCGTGACCGAGTTCTGGCTGGACGGCAACCATGCCGGCAACTTCAACTGGGCCAGCGTGAACAGCACCATCCTGTCCGTGAATCCGGACTGCGTCATCTTCTCCAACGGCGGCCCCGGCTGCCGCTGGGTGGGAAACGAGAACGGAGATGCCGGCACCACCAACTGGGGTACCATTAATATTAAAGGTCGCGGTCTTACGCCCAGTAACCTCCCGGGTAACTATGAGAGCTACCTCGCGCAGGGAGACGAGAACGGAGACACCTGGTGCGTAGCCGAATGCGACTTTTCCATCCAGGCCATCGGAGACCATAACGGCTGGTTCTACGGCGCAAATGATTCCCGCAAGACGGCCAAACAGCTCATGCAGCTCTACTATGAGAGCGTGGGCCGTAACGGCGTATTCCTGATGAACGTTCCCCCGTCGAACGCCGGTGTCATTGATGCCAAGGAGAAGAAGGTCATCGAGGAGTTCACCACCATGCGCGAAGCCATCTTCGCGGAAAATCTGGCCAAGGGTGCCACGGCATCGGCCTCGTCCGTTCGCGGTGGCTACAACGGCTATGCAGCCGCCAACATCCTGGACGGCAACTACGACACCTACTTCGCCACGGACGACAATGTAAAGACCGCCGAGATTGAAGTGACCCTCTCCGGCAGCAAGACCTTCAACCGCGTGCTCCTCCAGGAGTACATCCCGCTGGGCCAGCGCGTGAAGAGCTTTACCGTGGAGGTGAAAAGAAACGGTTCCTGGAGCACCTGGGCCAGCGGTACCACCATCGGCTACAAGCGCATCCTCCTCGGAAGCCGCGTTACCGCCGATGCCGTGAGGATCTCCATCAAGAGCGCACTGGCCTGCCCGGTGATCAATGGATTTGGATTGTATAACGATACCGTTTCCAACCTGTAATGAAAAAAGCGATTATCCTTTTAGCATCCGTCCTCGGAATAGCCGCATGCGGCACCGGGGACGGTGTGCGTGTACTTCGCGTAACCACCTCCACAGAGGCCGACCTCGGTAAAATCAAGGAAATAGAAGGGCCCGTCACTTTCAAACTGCTCTGCAAAAACGACTTGGCCGATACGCTGTATCCGGTGCAGCTGCACACCCCCTGCGGATGCACCCAGGTGAGCTTTGACCGGAAGCCCGTGGCGCCCGGCGAAGACGAGGTGCTCACGGTCACCTACGACCCCGCCTACCGGCCCGGTCCCATGATGGAAGAGATTGTGGTGTACTACCGCAATTCCCCCGTGAGAAGCCGCAGCATGGTCATCAAGGGAGAGGTCATCGGCTATAACCACCCCATCGAGGAAGACCGTCCGTATGCCTACGGCGAGGGCCTTTTCATGAGTCACAAGGTGATGAACTTCGGCAGCCGACGTCCCGGCGAGACGGCCGACATGTTCTTCCGCCACGGCAACGGAGGCTCCCGGAAGGCCGATATCCGCTTCGACATTCCCCCGGAGTGGCAGCCCTACGTGCGCATGCGGCAGCCCGGTCGCATGAAGGCCGATGAAAGAGACACCATCCACGTCAAGTTCACCATGCCGGAAGGCATTGATACTGTGTCATTTGCAATACAGCCCTACGTGAACGGAAAGCCCACGGACGAAGTCCTTTGTCTAAAAGCTACAAAAAGATAATAATCAAGGAAAAATAGATATTTTTTTCTGAATTATTATTTGTATATTTGCGTGCTAAAACATTTAAGCAAAAATACAACCAATACATAACCAACCAAATCTTTATGCGTTACCAACTCAAGAAAGCTCTGGCAGTGGTGCTAGCCGCTGCGACAGGGTTGTTTGTTTCCGGTAGCGTGGCCCTGGGTCAGAATCGCACCATCCAGGGTACCGTTACCGACGAGTTCGGCGAGCCGCTCATCGGCGCCAGCGTAACCGTAGAAGGAATCACCCCCACCATCGGCATCATGACCGACCTGGACGGCCACTATGAACTGGCCGTTCCGGCCGAGGCCGCCGTGCTGCGCTATTCCTTCATCGGCATGCAGGATGCCCTCGAGACCATCGGCAGCCGCAACGTCATCAATGTAACCCTCACGGAGGCCAACAACGTGCTCAACGCTACGGTGGTCACCGCCATGGGTATCAAGAAAGAGGAAAAGTCCCTTTCCTACAACGTTCAGCAGGCCAAACTGGAGAGCGTATCTCCGGTGGGTTCCTTCGTGAACAGCCTCAACGGTAAGGTGGCGGGCGTTTCCATCAGCCAGTCCTCCACGGGCGTGGGCGGTTCCTCGCGTATCGTCATGCGTGGTTCCAAGTCCATCTCCAACAACAACAACGCCCTCTACGTGATTGACGGCGTGCCCATGCAGTCCCTGCGCGGCACGCAGCCCGAAGGTGTCTATGCCGGTGCCGGCCAGACGGGTGATGTCCTCGGTTCCATCAACCAGGACGACATCGAGAGCATTTCCGTGCTCTCCGGTCCTTCCGCCGCCGCCCTGTATGGTGCTTCCGCCGCCAACGGCGTCATCATCATCACCACCAAGAAGGGTGACAAGGACAAGCTGGAGGTAAACTACTCCAACAACACCAGCTTCTCCAGCGCCTATGTGATGCCGCAGTTCCAGAACACCTACGGCGCCACCGCTCCCGGCTCCTACTACAGCTGGGGCGCCAAGCTGGCCACTCCTTCCACCTACAATCCCCGGAACTTCTTCCAGACGGGCGTGAACGAGGTCAACTCCGTGTCCGTCTCTTCGGGTAACGAGCGCAGCCAGACCTACGTATCGGCCTCTGTCGCCCATGCCCGCGGCATTGTCCACAACAACAACGTGGACCGCCAGAACATCAGCTTCCGCAACACCACAGACCTTCTCAAGGACATCCTGTCCATGGACATCAACGTCACCTACGGTCACGTGGCAGAGCAGAACATGATTGCCCAGGGTGAATACGGCAACCCCGTGGTTCCCGTGTACCTCTTCCCTGTAAGCGAAGACTGGAGCAAAGTCCAGATCTACGAGCGCTACAACACCGGCCGCGGTCTCAAGACCCAGTTCTGGCCCTACGACTTCGAGCACTCCATGCAGAACCCCTACTGGATCACGGAGCATCAGAAGTGGCAGAATAACAAGAACCGCCTCATGGGCAGCGCCCAGCTCTCCTACAAGCCCTTCAAGTGGCTCACCCTGAGCGCCCGCGCCAAGTACGACCGCACC
>JAEEGJ010016539.1_pt1 | contig 16903 bp, 10 predicted proteins | sample 8958761 | NCBI WGS metagenome assembly JAEEGJ01 (sample SAMN16246546, study PRJNA631951) | gut metagenome | biome: gut microbiome; feature: rumen; material: RS-attached | host: Bos | place: Iran: Karaj | collected 2018-10 | reverse complement strand
GGCCTTAAAGCCCAACAGGGCGAAATCATTTATGTGGACTTTGAACCCGATTGGATTGCTCAAGACAGCTTTGACACTTTATGGATTGATTTTGATCAAGATGGAACACGAGACCTCTTGTTTTATTTGGAATTAAATGGTGCAGCAACTCTGAGAACTTTATTAACTGCTAATAGTTGGGAAGTACACCCAATGAGAGATAATGACACCATACCTCCCTACCCTGCAATTTCTGAAATTGATGAATTATGGGTTACGCATCCTTATGTGCTTACACCAGGGAATTATGTGCCAGGTGGTTCGATTTTTAAATGGGCCGTTCGGCATAGAGTAGGGGAACATTATTATTACGGTTGGTTTCAAGTTTTACCAATTCCTGTTTCTTTCGACAGATACGCGTACTGCACCATCCATGACTATCCTCTCCGTTGGGGCCAGACCAGCCTCACCGAAGAGATTGATGAAAACGGATCCGCCGCTTTCGCCACAGTCTACCCCAATCCCACCAAAGGCATGGTCACCATCATGGGTGAAAACTTGAAGCAGGCTGAAGTGCTCAATATGTTCGGGCAGCAGGTGCTCAGCGTGCAAGGCAAGGGCGCCGAACTGCGCATCGACTTGGCCACGCTGCCCACAGGGGTTTATTTTGTCAACATTGCCAATGAGGAAGGGAAGAAGTGTGTGCGCAAGGTGTTGAAGGAGTGAATAGAAGGAGCAAACATGCTTAAAGCCTAAACCGAATCACCTTTTTTTCAACAAAAAGCCATTTTTCTTTGGGAAATGGCTTTTTTGTTTCAGTAAAACTTTCTACTTTTGTACTCTCGAATCTATTCACTAAAACCTAAACGATATGAGAACAAAACAAAGAATGAAAAAAATCGGCAGCATCGGCCTGGTGGTTGCTATGCTGCTGCTCTGCTTCCTGCCCTCATGCGGCAAGAAGGGAACGGGCGGACAGAATGCCTCTTTCGTGGAGCGCATCCAGCCCATCAATGAAGCCCTGCTGCCCTTGTTGGACAGCTACACCTCGGGCGTGGTCGCCTCAGGCGAGCCCATCGTGGTGCGCTTCAAGAACCCCGAGACGATGAAGGTGAAGTTTGGCGAGACCATCCCCGCCAAAGCTTTCCAGTTCACGCCTGCCTTGAAAGGTAGTGCCTACTGGGTTGACGAGAACACCGTCGGCTTCAAGTACGACAACATCGACAAGGAACAGAACTATGTCTGCAAGTTCCGCGTCTCCGACTTTGTGGACTGCGGCTCCGAGCAAGCCCTTGAGTTCGGCTTCGGTGTGCGCCGACAGAACTTCAGCCTTGTGGCCCAACAGCCCATCTGCCTGTCGAATGAAACGATGAACTACAACCTGCGCATCGCCTTTGCCGTGCCTGTCGACCAGGATGAGGCCGTCAAGATGTTCGATGAAGGCTTCCGCAAGAGCCATCCCGTGGAGATGACCTATGTCGGGAACAATGTCTATGACTTTGAGATTCAAAACTTTGAGCGTAAGAGTGAGAACTACGATGTGCATGTAGTCCTCGATGGCAAGGCTGTCGATGCCAAAGCCAAGATGGAACGCGACCTGACCATCTATGCCAAAGGCATCTTCATTCCTCTGGCCTTCGATGTTGACCAAAGCTCCGACCATGCCACTTTGTTTTTCAGCCAGCCGCTGAAGGAGTCGCAAAACCTCATGGGCTTTATCACCAAAAACAACAACTTGGGCTATAAGGCTGACATCAAAGGTAATAAGATCGACTTTTATTTCGACAAGAGTAACCTCTACAGATACCAGTTGGATGAACTGAAGCTTGGTGTGAACAGCGGCATCCGTTCCGACAATGGCATGGTGCTTCAAGAGGACTATGAGTATGCCTTGGACCTGACCGAAGTGCAGCCTAAGGTGCGTTGGACCGATGATGGCGTCATCATTCCCAATGTGGATGAGACAACGGTCTATTTCGATGCCATCTGCCTGAATGGCGTGACGCTGAGAATCATCCGCGTCTTCGACGACAACATCCTTTCGTTCCTGCAAGACAACGAACTGACCGAGACCTACGGTGTGCGCAAGGCAGGCCGCTTGGAGAAGAAAGTGCGTCTGGCCATCGACAACCCCTATCCCAACCAGTGGAAGACTTTCCCCATCAAATTATCCGATTATGTTAAGGTGGAGCCAGGTGCCATGTATCAGCTGAGCCTCAATTTCGGTCCTGCCGACTACACTTTCGCCTCCGACGAGATGAGGAATACTGTTGTTGACAACAACGATGAGAAAGAAGCCAATTATTGGGACGGCGAGGGCTATGACTACAAGGAATACCGTTACGATGGCGAATATGGTGATCCCAATGGCTACTATTATTATAACTATGTGGAGAAACAGAAGAACATCGTCGTCAGCGACCTCGCTGTGACGGCCAAGATGGGTCGCAACGACTTGGTGGATGTCTTTGTCTATCGCATCTCTGATGCCCAGCCGGCAGCGGGCGCACAGGTGGTGGCCTACAACTTCCAGAAACAGGAACTCAGTAAGGGCACTGTCGATGGCAAGGGTCATCTGCAACTGCAATGCGCCAATCGTCCCGCTTTTGTGGTGGCTACCGACAAGAAAGGTAGCAAGTCAGTTATCAAGCTGAACGATGGTAATGCCTTGTCGTACAGCCGCTTCAATGTGTCTGGCGAGCCTGTCGAGAAGGGTGTGACAGCCTTTGCTTACTCCAACCGTGGCGTTTGGCGTCCCGGCGATGACCTGCAACTCAACCTCATGCTCAACGACCTGGAATCCTCGCTGCCCGATAACTATCCCGTTGTCCTCGAGGTGATTGATGCCAATGGCCGTCTCTATGCCAAGCAGGTGAACACCAAGCCTGTTAACGACATCTATTGCTTCACCGTCCCGACCAATGTGTCGGATGAGACGGGTCTTTGGACGGCGCGCTTCAAGGTGGGTACAAGCACCATCACTAAGAACCTCCGTGTGGAGACCGTGAAGCCCAACCGTTTGGAGATGAAGTTTGACCTGCCTGAGGTCATCAGCCTCTCACGCAACGAGCGTGTCAACCTGAATGCGAAATGGCTCAACGGCATGAAAGCCAACGGTATGAAGGCCGAGGTGGATGTGCAGTTGCGTGGCGGTCAGACCTCGTTTAAGGAATTCCCCAACTACACTTTTGTCAACGAGATGCAAGACTTTGAACCTCAAGAGATCTCACTTTACAGTGGACAGCTGAATTCCGAAGGCAACACGGACGTTGGCTTTGGTCCTTTGAAGGATGTGTATGCTGCTCAGATGATGAACGGCACCTTCATCGTGAAGGTCTTCGAGCAGGGTGGCGATTTCAGCATCGCCTCGTTTAAGTCGAAGCTCTCGCCCTACGAGCGTTATGTGGGTGTCGAATTGCCTGAGACCTTGTCGAAATACGGCAGATACTACGACACGAACAAAGACTGGAAGTTCAACATCGCGGTGGTCAACGAAAACGGCACCGCCTGCAAGTCATCGGTCGCGTTGGACTATGCCCTCTATAGGCTGGATCACTACTGGTGGTGGTCGAGCGAGGATGAATATAGCCTGCAGCGTTATGCTTCGGGCACTTACAAGGCACCTTATCAGAATGGCAGCCTGACCTGCAACGGCACCACTTCGGTGACCTTCAATATTCCGAACAACAATTGGGGTAGCTATCTCTTCATTGTCAACGACAAACAGGGTAGACATACCTTCGCCAAGGTCATCAACTTCGACTGGGGTTATGGCCACTCTTCATCTGCTTCGGGTGCTCCGGCACAACTTTCGCTGAAGACCACGGCTGAGAGTTACGAGGTAGGCGAGAAGATGGTGGTGACCTTCCCTGCCAACGACAAGGCCAAGGCTCTTGTCACGGTGGAAGCCAACGACAAGGTGCTGCAAACCATGTTGGTGGAGAACCTCGGTGAGGAAGGCAAGGTGGAAATCACGACTACTGAGGAAATGATTCCGAATGTCTATGTCTATGTGGCTTTGATTCAGCCGCATGACGCCAACAACGACCTGCCGATCCGTCTCTATGGCGTGGTACCCGTGAAGGTGGAGAACAAGAAACTGCAATTGCAGCCCAACATCCAAATCCCCGAAACGGCCAACACGAAGAAGAAGATTGATGTGAAGGTGAGCGAAGCCGCCGGACAAGCCATGACCTATACTTTGGCCATTGTCGATGAAGGTATCCTCGGCTTGACCAACTTCTCCACGCCGAATCCTTACGGTTACTTCAACAGCAAGCAGGCTTTGAGTGTGCGCACTTGGGACAACTATGCCAGCATTGTCGATGCGTTCAGCGGCGAGTTGGGCTCGGTCTACGCCATCGGTGGTGACGGTGTCCTCAACCAGGAAGTCACCTTGGACAAGCGCTTCAAGGCTTACGCAGTCACTTTGGGACCTTTCGAGCTGAAGGCTGGCGATGCTAACACCCACAGCTTCGAGGTGCCGCAATGCTCTGGTGCCTTGCGCTTCATGGTGGTGGCCAAGGGCAAAGGCAAGGCTTTCGGTTCATCCGACAAGCGCATGACCGTGGTTGACCCGATCAACCTCTATGCCTCCGCTCCACGTGTGGTGGCTCCTGGCGATGAGCTCAACCTTAAGGTACAGGTGCAGGCTCCCACGATGAAGAACAAGACCTTGGAGGTGAAGTTCAACAATAAGAACCTCAACCCCATTGACGCTTTGCCGACTACGGTGAAGATTGATGGCAACGGTGAAGGTTTGGTGGCCGTGAGAACGACCATTCCTAAGACCTTGGGCAATTCTGAGCTGAATGTGTCGGTGACGGGTGAGGGTTACACCGCCGAGTCGTCGACGCAGATGCCTATTCGCATGCCTTACGCCGAGCGTCGCAACACTATTACGAAGGACATCGAGGCAGGTCAAACGGTGACTGTACCGTTCAACTTGGAGGGCATGGATGGCACGCAGCAAGGCAATGTCACCGTGTCATCGCTCTTGCCCATCGACCTCTTTGGTCGCATCGACTATCTCCTGGATTATCCGCATGGTTGCCTCGAACAGACGACCTCGAAGGCTTTCCCGCAGCTCTACCTGAACTATTTCATCCAACTTGACGACAAGGCCAAGGAAGAGATGAAGAACAATGTGGAGACAGCTATCACCAACTTGAAGTCGTACCAGAAGTCCGACAACTCGATGACCAACTGGCCTGGTGGCAATTACTCCAATGCTTGGACTGAGATTTATGCCCTGCATTTCTTGGTTGAAGCCAACAAGCAAGGCTACAATGTGCCGCAATACTTCATCGACGGTCTGCTGAGCTATCAGGCTGACCGCGCCAAGCAGTGGAAGAACAACATCGACTACAAGTGGGGCGAGACCATCCAAGCTTACCGTCTCTTCGTGCTGGCCTTGGCTGACAAGCCTGAGATGGGTGCTATGAACCGATTCAAGGAGCTTGAGATGCATTATGACCTGACTAAGGCGTTGGCTGCTGCCGCTTTTGCCCAGACGGGTAAGACTAGCATCGCGCAGAACCTATTGCCCACAGTGACCGAGGGTCAGGTGATGTCAGACTACTACACATCCTACGGATCCGATATCCGCGACCTGGCCTTCTTGACCTATGCCCAGATGCTCTGCGATGTCGATAATCAAACGGTGCAGAATAATGTCAATAATGTATGCCGCATGATGAGCTCACGCCATTATGTGGACACCCAGTCGACAGCTTTCGCGCTCTTTGTCTTGGGTAAGTATGCCGAGAAGATGAATGTTGTCAATTCTGGTCTCTCTGCTACCGTCAAGGTGAACGGTGAGGAGCGTACGCTGAACACCAACATGGCTTCGGTAGGCTTTGGCTACACACCTAAGTTGGGTGGCAACACGATTGAGATCAAGAACAACGGTGACCATAAGATGGTGGCCAACCTCTACACCAAGACCTCGGTCGCCGAATACGACATGAACGAATCCGGCAACTTGATCAAGATGTCGGTGAACTACTTCGGCAAGAACGGTGCTTCCGCCAACTTGACTTCGTTGAATGCCGGTACCGACCTTCGTGTGCAGATCACGGTGCAGAACCCGAGCGAGTGGAAAGTCACCGAGCTTGCCTTGTCGTACTACCTGCCTTCGGGTTGGGAGTTGGTCAACGACCGCTTGATGGGCGACATGACGGGCAACGAAGGTGCCAAGCACCTCGACCTGCGTGACGACCGCGCTTACTTCTACTTCGACCTCTATCCTGGCGACAAGAAGACCTTCACGCTGAAGGTCAATGCCACCTACGAGGGCAACTACATGATCCCCGCCATCCGTTGCGAGGACATGTATAACGATGAGATTTATTACCAGATCCCGGCCAGAGGGTGCGTGGTGAAGTAAGAGGTTTTTCATCGATAATCGATTCCGCAGCTTTCCATTTTGGGAGGCTGCGGAATTTTTTTCAAACTTTTTTGTCAGCTGTGCGGGTGAGGAGCGAATTCTTTTCCCTGCCAACTGTTTCTTTCCTCCATTCGCTTCTCAATACGGCTCAACACCTCGTCATATCTTAACTTCATCCAAGGTTCGGAAACGAGATATCTCGGTGGCACTTCTCCGGCAAAGCGCTCGATGACGATGTTGGGGTTGAGCCGTTCGGCAAAGTTGATGACGAAATCAATGTATTCCTCAAGGTCGAAGAGATGGAAATGCTCAGGGTGTTCAAGGTATTCCTCGGCCATTTTGGTGCCCTTGAAGATTTGCAGTTGGTGGAACTTGACCGTGGTCAAAGGCAGTTGTGAGATGACATTGGCGGCATTGAGCATCATTGCTTTGGTTTCGCCAGGCAAACCAAAGATGAAATGTGCCCCGCAGGGGATGCCATAGTCGGCTGTCATACAGATGGCGCGTTCTGCTGTGGCGAAGTTGTGTCCTCGATTGACGCGCTTGAGGGTCTCGTCGTAAACGCTTTCCACGCCGTATTCTAGCATAACGTAATGCGTTTTCTGGATTTGGTTGAGGTATTGCAAAAGAGCTTCATCAACCAAATCTGGCCTTGTTCCGATAACAATACCAATGATTTGTTGCATTTCCATGGCTTTTGAGGTCATGTCATTCCGTGTGTTGGGATGTGGGGAGATGGAATCTATGGCCTCAAAAGCCTGGCTGTAAATCTTTTTCAGTTCCTCCAACGGTTTATAAGTATTCGAAAACGGCTGAAAATAAGCCAAATACTTATTCGCTCTGCGATAGCGCCGTTGGTGAAACTCAATGCCTTCCTCAATCTGTTGCTTGATGGACTTCTCGGGTCGGCAATACGACGGATTGAAGGCCTCGTTGCTGCAAAAGGTACAGCCACCCGTGCTGATTTTGCCGTCGCGGTTGGGACAACTGAAACCTGCATCGATGCTGATTTTCTGCACGCGACCGCCGAACTGCTTCGTGAAGTAATTGCTATAGCTGTTGAAACGCCTATTGTCGCCCCAAGGAAAGGTCATGGCTTGGAATAATCTGGGTTGTTCAAAAAAGTCTCATCCGTTAAAGTGTTGAGAAACGCCTTCAACTGCGCTTTTTCAATAATTGTGAGCTGCACGCCACCATCCATCACATGATGCATCAGCGGGTTGATGTTCTCGGAGTCTTTCACGCCTTCGCTGTAGAAGTTGATGACCTCATCCAAGGTGGTGAAACGCCCGTCATGCATGTATGGACTTGAGACAGCAATGTTGCGGAGGGTAGGGGCTTTATAAGCACCTCGGTCCCAATGGCTTCCCGTAATGGCGGAACGGTCTTCAGGGTCGTTGAACTCATTGTCCAAGCCGTTGTTGTAGAATAAATTAGTGGTCATCAAAGCCAAACCGCCACCACCATGGCAATGGAAACAGTCGGCGCCTTCCTCGGTGCAAAACAGTTCATAACCAGCCAATTCATCTTCAGTAAGTTCTTCCTCGCCGCGCAGGTAACGGTCAAATTTGCTGTCGGCAGAGACCAAACTCCGCACAAATTGGGCTATGGCTTTTTCGACATTGACGAAGGTAATCTCACGGCTGCCAAAGGCTTTCTCGAATAGTTTAGGATAGTCATCAGTCTTTTGCAGGTATTTTACTAACTGGTTGGTGTCTGCATTGATTTCCACGGGACTGGTGACTGCCGCCAAAACCATATCCTCCAAAGTGGCCACACCGCCATTCCAGCCCAATCCCGTTCTGTTCCAGGCCAAATTGATCAAGGGCAGCATAGCATGATGCGTGCCCGTTGGCGCGCCATATTCAAAACTCTTTTCTTGATGATGGCAAGAGGAGCAGCTGCGGATGCCATCCGTGCCATCGCGTCCCGAAAGCCTTGCATCATAAAAAAGCTTTCTGCCTAAGGCTACTCCTTCCTCGGTCATAGGATTGTCGGGAGGGATATTGTTCTTCGATGGAAAATAGGAAGGTTGCTCCAACTCGTATGGTGTCTGTTGATAGTGGTTTTCCTCTGGTTTGCAAGAATTTGCTATAATTGCCAGAAGCCCAATCAACACCGCAAAAATACCCTTCAATTTACTCATCATCTAATCAATTAAACAATTAAACAAATCGAAGATTCAACGTAGTTAATCAACGATTCAACAAACTTAAATCTTAAATCTTGAATCTTTAAATTTTGAATCCTCAATTCTTTCTTTCACGCTTTCCCAACTCCAAAAATGCGGTTTGGGCGCTGCCTTTTGCATCATATTTTTGATTTTTTCTGCAATTCTATTGTTTTTTTTCATGTCTATATTGGTTTCATTTTCAGTAGGCTTTCCAATCTTGAATACGTCCATTCCATTGCTGTTTAGCCATCTTTGCGCGGTTTGGTTTTGCATAATATGGCTTCCAAATTCATTGAAGTCGAAGGTATGCGGATTATGGAACCAATTGTCGATGACCATCGTCAAGTCGATTTGGTTTTCAGCGTTCGCCATTGCGATGAAATCAAAGGGCAACTCCACGATGAAATAGTTTTGGTAGAACTCGGTACAATCTTCGTTTTGCCCGATGCCGAGGTGGATGGCCAAGGGCGCGAGACGACCTTCTGCGTCCAAATACTTGCCATTCAGTTTCATGTAATGGTAACCGCCCCCCAACATATCGGGCCAAAACATTTCCGACTCGGGCGGGTCATTAAACAGCCCCGTATAATTGTCGCTTTCATCCAATCCGAAGGTGAAGCGAATGGCAGTGTAGCGGCCTGCTTTCACCGGGTGGGAATGTAATGTTTGCGATTCTGGGATGTTGGTGTCGATGTAAAAGATATGGCTGATTTCCGAGGTGTCGGGAAGACCGCGCTGATGGAGCAAAGTCCAGTCACCTGCCTCGTCCTTTAGCTCAATGTTGGAGAGGAACCACTGCACCTCAGTGACAAGGAAGGTGTTGCCCGCTTCGTTGGTAAAACATAAGGTATCTGTAACCAATGGGCGGCCGTTGACTTCATAGTCGATGTTGAGGTCGATTTCGGCATTATCGTTGCTTTTTGTGCAGGCCATTGCCAACAAGCTAAACAATATGACAAGTATCCTTGGTTTCATCATCTTTTGAAATTCAGCGGCGAAGATACAAAAAATCTGCCAAAATTGCGTATTTTTGCCGCCTTAATACGAAAAACTATGGCAGAGTTCAAGATTGGCGACAAAGTGAATTTCCTCAGCACTGTGGGTGGGGGTAAGGTCACGAAAATTATAGATTCCCGTATGGTAATGGTCGAGGTGGAGGATGGTTTCGAAATCCCGACTTTGATAACGGATTTGGTGTTAGACTACCGTTCTATGCCCGCTCCGAGCAAACAACAACAAACGGTCGAAAAGGTGCAGAAAGAGGTTCAGGGACAGGAACTTCTGAAACAACAACAGGCCGAAGAAGCCCGAAAAGGCGGTCTGCGTCGCTTCGCAAAAGAGGCAGAGAAGGAAGGCATTTATATGGCTTTTGTGCCGCATGAGCAGCAATGGCTTCTCACGGGACCATTGGATGTGGTGCTGGTCAACCATACACCTTATGAGATGCTTTATACTTTTACCATTAAGGAGGAGGACAAGTTCGCCAATGTGGACTTCGGCCAAGTCGACAAATATGAGAAAATTGTCATTGAGACCATCTCGCGCGACGACATCGAGTATTGGCTCAACGGTGTGGTACAAGCCATTTTGACGGCTGAAACTTCTGATTGTGTGCTGCTTCCACTGAATGCACCTTTCTCGTTGCGTCCGGGGCGTTTCTACAAGGAAGGCAGTTATCTCCCTTCGGGCATCTTAGGCGAGAAATCGGTGATGATTTGCCTCTCCGAGCTCATTGCTCTCAAGCATGGTGACAGCGATTTTACTAAAATTTTGAAGGAAGGTGTTGGCGCTCAAGCTCCCGCGAAGAATCTGGTGAAGCAAGAAGCGCCCATCGACAAGCATAGGGTTGCTCCGGGTGAGGCTATTGTTGATTTGCACATTGGCGAGTTGGTCGACAACATTTTGGGTATGTCGAGTCACGATATGTTCAAGATACAGACTGATTACTTCAAAAAGATGCTTGACAGCGCGATTGCTGCTGACTACTCCAAGGTGACCTTTATCCATGGTGTGGGCAACGGTGTGTTGAAAAATGCCATCATCGAGGAATTGAAGAACTACAAGAACACGGAAAATCGTATGGCTAGCATAGCCAAATTCGGTGTGGGTGCTATAGATGTGATCATATCTGAAAAGAAATGAGGAAGGCCTTAGTGATTGGTTTGGTGTCGCTGGTACTTGCTTCCTGCGCGCCCAAGGATGATCCTTTCTTCGGACGCTGGACGGTGGACAAGGTGAATGTCGATTTCGATGCCGATTGGGCAACGCCTGAGATGGTGCGGCAGTTTGGCACGATGGAGAAAGACAATGTCGTCATCATCAGTGCTGACTCCGTGCTGACGTTGGTTATGGACGGCGACACGATGCAGAGCCGTTGTTCGTTACGCGGAAGCCATATTTTGTGTGACGGTGAGTCTTGGGGCTGGTTTGAGGAGGGTATGATTAGAACGGAGACCGTGACGCCGATGGGTAATTTGAAGACTACATATAGAAAATCGGCTCCGTGAATGCAAGTTTGCAGTCACGTTACCAGATTATCGTCCAAAATTGCGAATGCTGCAATTAAAAGGTGTTTTTTCATCTGTTTTATAGTTGTTGCCTTGATGTGAACCCGCTGGGAATCGAACCCAGAGCGAAGGAACCGGAATCCTTTATTTTATCCATTAAACTACGGGTCCTGTTTTCTGGCTGCAAAAATAGCAAGATTTTGCTTTGGTTGGGCAAGAGACGTGGTTTTTTGTTGCTAAAGGATTTTGTAGATGAGTTCCACACTCACATAGCGGCTGTTGGCTTTGTAGGAACTGTAGGAGACGTAATATGGATTGTAGGTGAAATTGTCTTCCTTGTTCCAATTGAAGATGTCGTTGGCGTTGATCAGCAACGAGAGTCGTTTGTCGAAGAAGTCGGCGCGCAGGCCGCAGTTGATGCCGTATGCCGTCTGGTTGGTGGCAAAAAGGGTCTGCGTGGGCGAGTTGTAATAGGCAGTGGCGTGTATTTCGAGCTTGTCCCACAGCTTTGCCCAGGTGCTGAGCCGCAGTTTGTAGGCCCACATCTCATTGCGAATCAGGCTGTCGCTGGTTTTGTCGTAAAAAGTTTCGATGTAAGAATCGAAAACGTTGGCATCCAAGTGTACGTTAAATTGGGCGTTGGGACGGTAGGTAACGTTGAATTCGCTGCCAGTCTCGAAGTATTTGTTCAAATTGACAGGTTGGCTGAAAGGCACAACGCGTCCCCAAAGGTCATTGTAGGCCACATCGCTTACCAGGTTGATGGCATCAATGGAGTTGTTGTAATACAATTTCACATTCACTGAGCCAAATTGCTCCCAATATTTCGCCCATGCCAACTCGAAGATGTCAATCAAGGTGGGTCTCAACATAGGATTGCCTGTGGAGAACGACTCCTCTTCGTAGACGATGCGACTCGAGAATTGGCGGGCGTAGGGATAACTGGTCTTGCGGGTGTAGCTGAAACTGAAGTTATGTTGCGACGGGGTGCGATAACTAAGGTGCAACGAGGGGCGCCAATACGTGAAATGCAGTATGGAGTCGTGTTCGGGTGTGTCGAGGTGACGCAACTTGATAATGGCATGTTCCAAACTGATACCTGGCTTGACGGTGAGTGGACCGAAACGGTGCTGCACCATCACGATGCCTGCCAGTTGGTTGCGGCTGAACTTGCGGTTCTCTGAGCGTTTCCAGTCGGTCACGTATCCTTGGGCACTTATGGTGTCGTATTTTTCGACGTTGTTGTCGGGTGCCATAAGATCGGTCAAGGCTAGGTATAGTTCACCGCGCTTGGAGTAGGGTAGGGTGTATTCCACTTTGGCATCCCAGCCAACGTCGACGAACTGGTTGGTTTTGCGGATGTCGCGATTCAGGAAACTCTGCTCTTCAAAATGCCGTAACTCGCGGTTGAGGTCGGAGCCAAAGTCGTAATTGGAGTTGAGTTGAAAGCCAATGCTATGCCCTTCTTTCAGGAAACGGTGTTGCCATGCGATGCCTCCCGATCCAAAGGCGAAACTTTGTGTGATATAGGCGTCTGTGAGGTAATGGTATTCACCAATATCGTTAATGTATTCTCGACGGTAGGTGTTGTTCAGGGTATGTTCTCTGGCCCACATGGGCATGATGTTGAAGAAAGCCGAGAAGTCGTTTTGCTGGTCGGGGTGGTAGTCGACTTTCAGAAACAGTTCTAAGTTGTATTGCCTGGTGGTGTCGGTTTTGTGGTAACGTCTGTAGCTGGTCGTGTCGGAGTCGTTCACTTGGCTGTCGACAAAGGAATAGCTATAGCCATGAGTATTGCTGATGTCGTTCGAGAGGATGCCTTTCAGGTTGGTGGTGAAAGCGATTTTTTCATTGGTCCAAATATAAGAAATCCAGGGCGAGAGTTCGGGTGTTGTGTTGGCCTGAAAACCAAAGTTAAGGTGTTGTTCCGCAAGGCCTTTGTTGATGGTGACGATGTTGATGATGCCGATACCGCTGGTTGAAGTGTATCTCACCGAAGGATTGGTCATCACCTCGATGCGTTCGATGGAGGCAGCCGAAACCTGTTGCAGGTAGTTCTTCTGGCTTTCTGCATCGAAATGTGAGGGTTTGCCGTCGATGAAAATCTCCACTTCGTTTACACCGCGCAGGCTGATGATACCTTCTGTGTCGACTTTCACACCGGGAACATTCTGTAAGGCATCCGAAACCGTTCCTTGTTGTGCTAGCGGATCACGCTGGATGTGATAGGTCACCGTTTCGCCTTCGTTGACAAAAACAGGGTCGACATCTGACTGTGGCTGTTGCGCATTGAGAGAAAGTGCACAAAACCAAAGCAATAGCACTGTGAATATGACGTGGTGTTTTGACATTGAATCAGTTGCTGATTTTATGCAAAAGTATGAAAAATGCATATTGGCGAAAAGCTGACAATCAATTTTTCGTACCTTTGCTGCCTCAAGCGGATAAATTTAAGGATAAAAAGTTGAATTTTAATTGTTTAAGAAAAAAATATGAAAAACGAGAAATTGAAACAACAAGTCTTGGCCTATGCCTTGTTGGTGTTAGGCTCGGCTCTTTTCGCCATCGGCGATGTGATGTTTGTGAATCCTTATCACTTGGCGCCTGGCGGCGTGTACGGTCTCGCCAACGTGTTCAATGCCTTGTGGGGATGGAAAATCTCCGTGGCAGGCATCTGCATGGACATTCCCTTGCTTATCATCGGCACCATCATCCTTGGTCCTAAGTTCGGTATCAAGACTATCATTTCGGTCATCCTGATACCCGTGTTTACCTATATCCTTGAAACATGGTGGGGCTATGCGCCGCTCATCCATGACGGCGCTTTCTTCGACACGGAGATGCAGTCGTCCCTGTTCTTCTTGGAAGGTGATGTTCAACGCTACTTCATGCCCGATTTCTTCCTGAACACCATCGTTTCTGGTCTCATCTATGGCGTGGCCATCGGTGTCATTTTCCGTGCTGGTGCCACTTCGGGCGGTTCCGACATCATCTCCATGATTATCCATAAATACACGAAAATCAGTCTTGGTACACTCGTGATGGTTGTGGACAGCATCATTTCACTCACCACCTTGATAGCTTTCGAGGACATCCGTCTGCCTATCTATTCCATCCTTCTGATTTACATCGAAGGCAAGGTCATCGACCTCGTGGTGGAAGGTGTGAAGAGCTACAAGACAGCTTTTATCGTTACGGATAAGATTGAAGAGGTGCGCAACTTCATCATCAATAATTTGGACCGCAGCGGTACCGTTTTCGCAGGTAGCGGCCTCTATCAAGGTGCTGAACGCAAGATGATTTATGTCACCCTCAACCGCAGCGACTTGGTGAAATTGAAAGCCAACCTTCGTTTCCTTGACCCGAATGCTTTCGTCAATGTGATTGAAAGTTCCGAGATCATGGGCAATGGCTTCAAGGCACTGCCTACTGAATAATGAATTATTAGGTTGTTAAAGTTCAATTTGATATGAAGAAATTAGCATTCTTTTTGCTTGGACTTATGGCTGTGATTGCCATGTCGTGCCAAAATACGGGTAACGATGGCAATGGGACTGTAAAAAAGGATAACCAACCAATCGAGGTTTCCGTCAAGCATGCTGTTGAACAATTGATGAAGATGGATGTTGTGAACGACATTGACCAAATGCTAACCTCCGATATGCTTTCGTTGCAGAAGCGGGCACTTGGCGTGCACTTTGAAGGCACTGATTTCATGGGTTTCCAATGGAATACTGGTGTGCTGGATGTCTGCTCGGAAAACAATGAGACAAAAATTGAAGGAGTGAAATTGGTTGATTCCTTGCATTCTGATGTGGCTATGCGCTATGTGGATGAGGGCTGCTATGATGAGCCATATACTTTGCATCTCTTGAAGGAAAATGGCCAGTGGAAAATCGATGATGTTGATTTTCAAGAGAGTACATTGCGCAACCAGTGTAAAGCCTTCTATGAGGAGGTGGCGGAATGGTATCGCACGGAATCTCCCGAGACCATTATGGACTTTTTTATGACAGAAGAACCCTTAGAGGAAAATTTCACGGATCCTAACACCATTTATTGCAACAATCCTGAAGCGGTTAAGGGACTCATCAGCGAGATTCGTAACAATCATGAACTCTTCAAGATGAACCCCGGCTATACCGAGGAGATGGGAAAACAAATCGAGGTGATGATTTCACGCATTGAGGCGCATCTTTAATATTTCTTCAACATTTCCTTAAGCAACGACTTGATTTTCTCCCTCAGCGAAATCGGCTCCAGCACCTCAATATGTGCATTCATAGTAAACAATTGTTGGATGAAGTCATAGGAAGGTTTGAGCCGCCATGAGAAGATGGTATAGTCGTCGGTTTCTTCGATGATGCGTTGGCTGTGGTGCAAGGGCAAGCCTTTCAGGAAATTGCTTTGGTCTTTGTCGGCCTTGACGAGGATTTCTTCAGTCTGCAATTCAGGCTCCACGTAGATGCCGAAAGCGTCTTGGAAGTGTGTCTGCAAATCAAAATCTTCTGGAGCCTTGAAGGTGGTCTCAGTGAGGTTAAGTGTATCGATGCGGTCTAAGGCATAGCAACGAATCTCTTCCTTTTCGTTGAGAGCTATCAGATACCATCTTTGCTTGAAAAGCTTTATAGCCAGTGGCTTGCAGTGGTAATGCTTGATGTCATCGGTGCCATAATAACGCCTGTATTGCATTTCGATTTCAAGGCTTTTCTCTAATGCCTCCATCAGCGGCTCCAAATACTCAATGCCACCCGGGACGCGCTCAAACTGAACCCGTTTACGCAGGCTTAGGTCTGACGAAAGTCTGTTGTTGATGGCGAAACGGTGAAGCAGCCACATCTTCAAGTCGTTGCCGAGCATTTCCTCGCGTTCACCTTGGGGAATATAGTAGGCATTGCGGCTTTTGTCGCACTCAATGTCGATGCCGAACACATCGGCAATGTATTGGCGGTAGTTATGGAAAGACCTTTCGGGAATTGGGTCGTTGTCATCGTCCCGCGTCCAGCGGTCATTGAGTTCTTTCAGCGTGATGCCTGCGTCGCGGCGGTCGGCGATGGTGTTGGCAATCCAGATGCATTTGATGAGCTTGTCCATAAAGAGTGGTAATTTGAGGGCAAAGATAATGGTTTTGACACAACTTCCCCAAATTATTCTTCCATCAGCAGCTCCCAGGTCTGTTTGAGTGGAAACAGTGCTTCAAACTTTTTCCTCGTCCCCTTGGGTATGAGGATCCTTTTCAAGGCTCGGCAGCCTTGAAATGCTGTAGGGTCAATCTTTGCGATATTGTTGGAAAGCCCTATTGTGTCCAGCTTATTGCACCAAGCAAAGGCGCATCTGCCAATCTTCATCTTTGTGCCAGGATAGGCAGTGAAGTAAACTGCTTCCAATTGTTGGCACTCCATGAATGCGTTTTCGCCTATTTCCGTGACCTCCACACCGCCATCAGTCACGCCATCGTCCACCACTACAGGTATCGTGTATTCCTTGTTGGCTCTACCGCATGGGTATTGGAACAAGGTGTAGCCGTGGCTTTTGCTAAAGCGGTCGTAGTTCCTTTCAAACAGCACGCCGTTTTGGGTCAGATAGTTGAGGCAATGCGGTGGTCCCGACCTGAAAGCCAGTGAATCCAACTGCTTGCACCGCGCAAAGGCGTTTGTGCCAATCCGCTTGATGCCGCCCGAAAGGACGATATATTTTACATGGTCGGCATTTTCAAAGGCACTTTCGCCAATGTATTCAACGCTGTGGGGCAGCACTATTGACTTGATGCCGTCAAAACTTTCATGCCTAAAGGCGAAGTCGCCAATGTCGGTAATTCCTTCTGGAATTAGCTGGTCGTGTTTCTGTTTTCCTTCT
>JAEEGJ010016537.1_pt1 | contig 16904 bp, 15 predicted proteins | sample 8958761 | NCBI WGS metagenome assembly JAEEGJ01 (sample SAMN16246546, study PRJNA631951) | gut metagenome | biome: gut microbiome; feature: rumen; material: RS-attached | host: Bos | place: Iran: Karaj | collected 2018-10 | reverse complement strand
TGCCTGAGCACTCGTGGATAGCTCGGAAGAGTGGAGGTACGGGGAACATGTTGTCCTTAATCACCTTGCAGTTGTCGCTGACAAAGTGCAGCACCTTCGTCTGGGCACCACCTGTGCAGTGCACCATGCCGTGAATCTCTGGGCGCAGCTCGTCGAGCAGCCGCTTGATCACAGGCGCATAGGTGCGGGTGGGAGAGAGCACGAGTTGTCCTGCATCTACAGGAGCGCCCTCTACGGCATCCGTCAACTTGTATTTTCCGCTATACACCAGTTCGTTGGGTACAGCATGATCAAAACTCTCAGGATACTTCTCTGCCAGATACTTGGCAAAGACGTCGTGACGGGCAGAGGTCAGACCGTTGGAACCCATACCGCCATTGTAGCGCTTCTCGTAGGTGGCCTGTCCTGTCGAAGAGAGACCCACGATGACGTCACCTGGACGGATGTTCGCATTGTCGATGACATCACTGCGCTTCATGCGGCAGGTCACTGTCGAATCGACGATAATCGTACGAACGAGGTCGCCCACATCGGCAGTTTCACCACCCGTAGGCCAGATGCCGATACCCATCTCACGGAGCTCTGAGAGCAGTTCGTCAGTACCGTTGATGATAGCGGAGATCACCTCACCAGGCACCAACATCTTATTGCGCCCGATGGTGCTCGACACGAGGATGTTATCGACGGCACCCACACAGAGCAGGTCGTCGGTGTTCATCACGATCGCATCCTGGGCGATACCCTTCCAGACAGAGAGGTCGCCCGTCTCCTTCCAGTACATATAGGCCAGACTCGACTTCGTGCCTGCGCCGTCGGCATGCATGATGTTACAATACTCTGGGTCACCTCCCAGTATGTCAGGGATGATCTTGCAGAAAGCCTGCGGGAAGATACCCTTGTCGATGTTCTTGATGGCGTTGTGTACGTCTTCTTTGGCGGCACTCACGCCTCGCATCATATATCTGTTGTCCATATCGTTATTTGTCTTTTCCGTTCCAGAATTCCCAGCTGGCAAAAGCCTGCAGGAGCAGCATCTCCAGTCCGTTCTTCACGTCGGCACCGTATTGTGCACCCTTGCGCATGAAGAGCGTCTGGTCGGGGTTATAGATTAAGTCGTAGAGGATGGTGTGATTGTCCATCGCCTCGTAGGGCAGCTGCGGACACTCTTCCGTATGGGGATACATACCCACGGGCGTACAGTTCACGATGACATTGTATTCCTTGACGACCTCCGGCGTCACCTGTTGGTAGGTAATCGTGTTTTCGCGCTCATAGCGGCTCACGAAGATGGGTTCGATGTCGAGCGACTTCAGTCCGAAGTTAATGGCCTTCGAGGCACCGCCCGTACCGAGTATCAAGGCCTTCTTGTGCCACTTCTTGTCGATCATCGGTTCGATGCTTTGCGTGAAGCCGATGACGTCTGAGTTGTAGCCTTTCAGGATGGTCTTGTTCTTCTCGTGCGTCACACGGATCACGTTCACGGCACCGATGGCTCTCGCCTCAGGCGCGACAGAGTCGAGAAAGGGTATCACCTTCTCCTTGTAGGGAATGGTGACGTTGAGACCTTTCAGTTCGGGGTTCTTGTCGAGGATCTCAGGGAGTATGTCGATACTCGCGATCTCGAAGTTCTCATACTTCGCGTTGATACCTTCGTCAGCGAACTTCTGGTTGAAGTAGCTGATGGAGAAAGAGTGCCCTAAGGGGTAGCCAATTAATCCGTACTTGTCCATGTTGTTGATTATTTAGTTGCGAAATAAATCGTGCATATACCAAAGGTAAGGCGCTTGAAAGAGGCTTCTGCGAACCCTGCTTTCTTCAGGATGCCGACCATCCGCTCTCCTTGCGGAAAGGCCTCGATGGTCTTCGTCAGGTAACTGTATGCGCTGGTGTCCTTCGAGATGAGCCGTCCATAGACGGGCAGCACCGAGTGGGAATAGACGTGGAACAGCTGCTTCATCGGGAAGGAGACGGGTGTCGTCAGTTCTGCGATGCTCAGGTGTCCGCCAGGCTTCACCACGCGGCACATCTCCGCGAGTCCCTTGTCGAGGTCAGCGAAGTTGCGGATGCCGAAGGCTGCCGTCACGGCGTCGAAGGTGTTGTCGGGATAGGAGAGTGCCGTGCAGTCTTCCTTCTCGAAGGTGATGATGCCGTCGAGCCCCTCCGCCTTTACCTTCTGTCGTCCTATTTCCATCATTCCCTCGCTGATGTCGGCACCCACCAGCCGTTCAGGCTGTAGCATGCGGGCTGCGAGGATGGCGAAGTCACCAGTGCCGGTAGCGATGTCGAGCAGGGTCTTGGGCGCAAAGGGCATCAACTGTCGGATGGCCTTCTTCCGCCATCCTCTGTCGATGTCCCACGACAGGCGGTGGTTCAGTTTGTCGTAGGTCGGCGCAATCCGGTCGAACATCTGCTCCACCTGTTGCGTCTTCTCCACGCCTGCCTCGTAGGGGTTGATCTTCTCCTGCTCGTACATGCTTTATCTGGTCTTGTTCTTGAAAGCTTTCAGCCAGTTGCTGACGTTGCTCTCGATGCGTGAGGCGATATCCTCGTCGCTGTTCTCGCGCTCGAAGCGCTCACCCACGATGTGCTCGTAGAGTTCGATATAGCGCTCGCTCACGCTCTCGGCGTATTCGTCAGTGATCTCAGGCATCACCTGTCCGGGCTCGTTCATGAAGTTGTGCTCGATGAGCCATTGGCGCACGAACTCCTTCGAGAGCTGTCGCTGGGGCTCGCCCTTGGCCAGCTTCTCCTCGTAGCCATCGGCATAGAAGTAGCGGCTCGAGTCGGGGGTGTGGATCTCGTCGATGAGATACACCTTACCGTTGCGCTTGCCGAACTCGTATTTCGTATCTACGAGGATCAGTCCGCGCTTGGCGGCAATCTCCTGTCCGCGCTTGAAGATCTTGCGGGTATAGTCCTCCATGATGGCGTAGTCCTCTGCCGAGACGATGCCCTGGGCGATGATCTCCTCTTTGGAGATGTTCATGTCGTGACCTTCGTCGGCCTTGGTCGTCGGGGTGATGATGGGCTCTGGGAAACGCTCGTTCTCCTTCATGCCGTCAGGCAGTTTCACGCCGCAGAGCTCACGGCAGCCGTTCTTGTACTCTCTCCAGGCAGAACCCGTGAGGATGCTTCTGATGATCATCTCCACGCGGAAGCCCTCGCACTTCAGACCGATGGTCACCATCGGGTCGGGTGTGGCGAGTTTCCAGTTAGGACAGATATCTGTCGTAGCGTCCAGGAACTTAGCGGCAATCTGGTTGAGCACTTGTCCCTTGAAGGGGATACCCTTCGGCAGCACGACGTCGAATGCCGAGATGCGGTCTGTGGCGACCATCACCATCAGGTCGTCGTTGATGTTGTACACGTCACGGACCTTGCCGTGATACACACTTTTCTGTCCTTCGAACTTAAAGTCCGTTCTTGTTAATGCTTTCATTGTTATTTCGTTCTTTATCGTATTCTTCGTAGGCATTGACGATGCGCGTCACGAGCTTGTGGCGCACGATGTCCTTACGGTCGAGATTCACCACGCCGATGCCTTCCACATTATTTAATATATGAAGGGCCTCGATGAGTCCGCTCTTCTGCGAGTGGGGCAGGTCGATCTGCGTCATATCGCCCGTGATGATCATCTTCGTGTTCCAGCCCATACGGGTGAGGAACATGCGTATCTGCGCAGGCGTCGTGTTCTGAGCCTCGTCGAGGATGACCACTGCGTCGCTCAGCGTACGGCCTCGCATGAAGGCCAGCGGCGCTATCTGGATCACGTGTTTCTCCATCATGTCCTGCAGCTTCACCTGTGGCAGCATATCCTCCAGCGCGTCGTAGAGCGGCTGCAGATAAGGGTCGATCTTGTCCTTCATGTCACCAGGCAGGAAGCCCAGCTTCTCACCAGCCTCTACGGCCGGGCGGCTCAGGATGATCTTCTTGGCCGTCTTGTCTTTCAGTGCCTTCACGGCCAGCGCTATCGAGAGATAGGTCTTTCCCGTGCCGGCAGGACCTACGGCGAAGATCATATCGTGGTTGTCGTAGGCTTCTATCAGCCGCTGCTGATTCTCTGTGCGCGCCTTGATGGGGCGTCCCGACATCGAATAGACGATGACTCCCTCCGGGATCTCGTCCTTGGTGCGTTTTCCCTTGATGATGTCCAGGATATCCTCCTCCCTGAGGGAGTTGAAGCGCAGCACGTGCTGGCGTATCCGCTCGACGTTCTCCTCAAACGACGCCATCTGCTCCTCGTCGCCGAGTACGCGGATGACATTGTCGCGAGCCACGATGCGCAACTTAGGATACAACGACCTGATCATCTGTAAGTGGCCGTTGCTGACACCATAGAACACTACGGGATCGATATCCTCTAAAACAATATGTTTCTCTATCAATTTATCGATAAATTATTATTTTGCGTGCAAAGTTACGAAAAATCGTCAGCAAAACAAAAAAAATATAAAAAATAATTTGTAACTTTGCCCCCAAAATCGTAAAACATTCATGAGTTTAACAAAAAAAACATATTTGCAGGGCTTTCTGGTGGCTGTCGTGATCCTGGCCTGCTTGCGATGGGCCTTCCCTGAAATCGCCGCGCCAATGTCTCCCTCGGAGCCTGAGACTGCCGCAGATTCCCTGCAGACCGCTGCCCTCGCTGACGCGAAACCTGCGGAGAAACCAGCAGCCAAGCCCGCCGCCAAGGGCAAGAAGTATCATCGCATCCTCTCTGTGCCCAGTTATACGGCAGCCTTTCCTGATACCAATGCCGTGCAGTTGGTAGCTGCCCAGAAGTGGGGCGTCACCCCCGTCAAGAACCGTGAAGACGCAGAGAGCCGCAAGCGCGAGCTGGTCTATATCGGTTCCAATCCCTATTATCATGTCGATCCGCTCTATTCGAGCATCCCATACCTCGTGCCGCGAGCTGCTGTCTTGTTGCAGGACATCGGCCAGGCGTTCTTCGACAGTCTCTACGTGAAGGGTGTGCCCTTCCACAAGCTGATTGTCACCAGCGTGCTCCGTTCTCAGGACGATGTGGTGAAGCTGCGTCGCCGTAACGGCAATGCCACCGAGAACTCCTGTCATCTCTACGGCACGACCTTCGATATCTGCTACAACCGCTATCAGACGGTGCAGGATCCCGCTGGGCCTCGTCGCCGCATGGTGCGCAACGACACGTTGAAGTGGGTGCTCAGTGAGGTGCTCCGTGACATGCGCGAGCAGCAGCGCTGTTACATCAAGTACGAAGTGAAGCAAGGCTGTTTCCACATGACGGTCAGATAATTAAGATCAAAAACAAATAATTAACTTAAAACCAAAAATTATGAGATTAGACGGAAGAAGAGAAAGCTCAAACGTGGAAGATCGCCGCGGGATGAGCGGAGGAGCAAAAGCCGGAATCGGCGGTATCGGTGCTATTATCGTAGCAGCCCTGTTTGCGTGGATGAGTGGAGGCGATCCCCTCCAGGCTGGTCTTCAGGCAGCCCAGGAGCAGATGACGTCAGTACCTACGGAGACCGTCGGTGAGGAGAACTTCACCGAAGAGGAGCAGGCACTCGCCTCCGACTGTAAGAAGATTCTCGCCTCTACCGAGGATGTGTGGGGCCCTGTGTTCCAGGAGATGGGCGGCACCTATACGCCCCCGACGCTGGTGCTCTTCTCTAATCAGGTGAACTCAGCCTGCGGTTCTGCTACGGCAGCTGTGGGTCCGTTCTATTGCTCAGGCGACCAGAAGCTCTATATCGACCTCTCGTTCTTCACCCAGATGAAGCGCCAGCTCGGTGTCGAGGGAAACACCTTCGCCTATGCCTATGTGATTGCCCACGAGATCGGACACCATGTGGAGAACCTCACAGGCTCGCTGGGTAAGGCCCATCAGGCCATGAACCAGACTGATAAGGTGACTGCCAATCAGATCAGCGTGCGCCTGGAACTGCTGGCCGACTACTATGCTGGCGTGTGGGCCCACTATGAGGATAAGATGAACCACTCGATGGAGTATGGCGATATGGAGAAAGGACTGGAACTGGCTAAGGCCATCGGCGACGACTGGCTGCAGAAGAAGGCACAGGGCAGAGCCACACCAGAGTCGTTCACCCACGGCACGAGCGATCAGCGTAAGCGCTGGCTGAAGCGCGGCTACGAGACTGGCGACATGCGCACCTCGACCTTCAGTGTCCAGAATTACAACGATCTCTAACGTCGAGAGAGAGCGTCACACACATACATAAAGGGCCCGCATCGCTGCGAGCCCTTTATTTTATTTCTGATCGATAATCGCCTTGATATCGTCTAAGATCTGCTGACCCATCTCCTTACCGCCCGGATACCATTCAAATTCATCGAATTCGTCAGAGTGATAGCCGTGAGGGATGATGTATTTCTTCACGTTGGGATTCGTGGGATCGGGAATAGCACCACCAGTCCAGGGGTCGTCCTCACCATAGACGAAGATCAGCTTCTTCTTGGTGGTTTCCAGATTCTTAAGCACCTTCTTTTGCAGTTCTATAGGCTTTGATTCCTTGCTTTGCTTCATGAGCTTTGTAAAATACTCCTTGTCAGTTTCCGAGAGCAGCTTGCCATCGAGATACCATGAAAAGTCATAACCCATTTGGCCCTGATCGATTGGTCCTTGTTTATAGAATGGGTCATCACGCACAGCCTGTGGGCCTCGGGCCTTATTCTTCTTTGGCCTGATAGATTTATCCTTTTCGGTAAGCATGAAGAATTTGGCATACTCTTCAGGCGTCGATTTCTCGGTGGGTATGAGCTTCGTCCATGTGGCAAAGTCACCGTACGACTGGACACTGAAGAGATGATTCATGATCACATAAAGTGTAGTAAGGTAAGCAGACTCGGCGGGCATTTTTGTCTTGTATTCCTTTTCATAGGCCTTTGAGTAGGCGGCAACGGTGGCTTCAGCCACAGCCTTGTCGTCGACCACCTTTCTGTAGGCCTTCTCCAGGGCGGGTAGTGCCTCTTTCACAGATTGGGTGAGCATATAGGTGCCGACACGGAGGTCTTCCAACTGCGGGAGGATAGGCGCCACGAAGGGCACATAGACGTCGATGTCGTTCCATCCATACATCTCGTCGTAGTAAGCATACTGGGCAGAGGTGATGCCATTCTTGCTGACACCCGTGCTGACCCATTTGCCATTGCCCGTGAAGAGCGCCTTCTTCAGGTCGGTCACGATGGCATGCAGGTCTTTCGACTGCTGCTCAGCACTCAGGTAGTTAAAGACGTTAGCATCGCCCTCCGGCAGTGAGAAGCCGTGATAGCGATACTCCACCTGCACGCAGTTCAGGTCGAATTTCTTGTCTTTTCCTTTGTTGGCCGAGAGCTGCCAGAGCAGATCGGGCGCCTCGATGGAGTCGAGACGGTTGTGGTTTCTGCCTGTGATATGGCTTAGAAGCGAGTAGCCCTCGGTATGGAGGATGGTGTGTGCGTCCTTACCGGCAAAGGTGAGTACGACCTGCTGTTGGAAGGTACCCTTCGAGGGATCGTTGTGGTCCACCTGCTGCCTGTAGTTGAAGTAGTAGGCCTGTCCGAGCTTTAAGTTTATAAAAGGCTTCAGGTCTTCCACGTTCTCGATCGACTTCAGGGCCTTGACCACTTCGGGGTCGCCCTCATTGCCAGGCATATCCCAGAAGTCGTCGACGATATCAGCCATCGTTTTCGGAGGAGTGACAGGATTGTCTTCGGTAGTACAGGAGGTTGTCAAAAGGCCGCAAGTAAGGATGGCGCCAAGCATCCATAAATGTCTCTTTCTCATTGTCTTGATTGTTTTAAACTCTGCAAAGATAGAAAAATATTCTGAATCTACCAACACAAAGCGTTCAGAATTATTCTACAGAACGCTTTTTTCGTCACATTTTCTTGCAAATAGCAAAAATAATACTTATATTTGCAACCGAAATGATTGTTTCAATTTTAAAAAAAACTAGAAATATGAAGAATTTTAATCTGTGGATGCTGGTCGCCATCCTGTCTTGTGGCCTTTTGACAACCTCCTGTACTTCTGAAGACAATCCTGTCACTCCTGTTGATCCGACGCTTAGTGAAAGCATCGATGAGTTCTGGGATATGCCTGGCAATGCTGGCGACCCTGAAGTGGTCAAGGCTCTGAAGTCGATCAAGAACGTGGAAGACCTGAAGCCCTTTATGAATGTCTATCTTGGGCAGTGCTACTATTTCAACTACAACCAGATGGTTGACCACAACGATCCCGCGAAAGGCACCTTCAAGCAGCAGGTGGTACTGACCTTTGTCGGTAAGGATGCGCCTACGATCTTGCATACACAAGGCTATTCACTTACTACCGAATCCGACCCTAATAACGTCAAGAATCACCTTGACAGCATCAGGGCGCCTCATTTCCTTTGGGCGCTGTCAAAAGATAATGGTAAAGATAAAAAATTCGATGTTAACTGTTTGCAGGTGGAGTATCGTTATCTTGGCTTCTCATTGCCAGAGGGTGATAAAGACTCCTTCACGTATATGACTGCTGAGCAGCACTCAAAAGACCTTCATGCCATTGTGGCCGATCTGAAGAAAGGCCTGATTACAGGTAGTGGCAAATGGCTGAGCACAGGTGTCAGCAAGAATGGCGATACCTCTACGCAGTATGCCTATTTTGACGAGCTGAATGGTTGGAATGACATCGACGTCTATGTGCCTTTTGCGTCTCCAAACACCATACAGGAGGAAGATATCCGTATCGGTACCTATATGCTCACCCAATCATCGAAAGAGGCGTTACCCGCTCTTGAGAAGGCTTACAAGAAGCTGGTTGATGACAGGGCTGTGGCTGACGCCACTATTGAAGCCTATGCCAAGAATGGCGGAAAGTTTAAAAAAGATTCTGCTCTCTTATCTACAGTTGTAGCGGTTCTCGATAATCTCTTTCAATTGCAGTCATACGCAGATTACAACACATGGACCAAGCTGATTCCCAAGGAGGGAGATAAGCCTGAAACCTATGCTAAATTCTTCATGCTCAAATCTACTAGTCCTGAAGTCGAATATAAAGTAGCTGGTGCCCGTGGCCCGTTGCATAAGCGTAGAACCCCCTACGAAGTGCAGAATGCCATGGAACAAGGTGGTGCTGGATATGATTACTCATGGTTCCTGGATGGCAAACTGCTCTCGGAGTCAGACAAGAAGTTTTTTAAGGATCTTATAGAGAAAAGTAAGAAATCCAAGACGATGGAACTGCAGGTGAATGTTCGGAAGAATCTGGAGACTACCAAGAAGAAGCTGATCTTCGTGTATGGTGAGGATGATCCCTGGACAGGTGCTGCCATTCCCGATCCCACGAATCCCAACGTGAAGAAGTACATCGTGCCTCATGGCACACACACTGACGACTTCAAAGTCTATGCCAGATATCCTGGCGGTCAGGAGGTGGCAGATAAGATTATGGCTGATGTCAAAGCCATCTTGTTCCCCTAATCACCCCGTCATTTCATAAGAAAAGGGTGAAGAGAATCTGTATATTAGCTTTTGCAGTTGTTTTTCCGCTGTTTCTTGCGGGGCAGCCACGTCTGGAACATCGCAGCAACAGCACGGCAAGGATTGTCGCCAACGGCAAGCCCATGCTGATGATTGGCGGCGAACTGGGCAATTCGTCAGCCTCTACGCCGGAGGATGTGAAACGAACCTTTTCGCATCTTTCCAAGATAGGACTCAACACCGTCCTCGCTCCCGTGTCGTGGGAACTCATCGAACCACAGGAGGGAACGTTCGACATGAGTTCGCTCGACGCCATCCTGACAGAAGCAAGGCGTAACGGATTGAAAGTCGTGCTACTGTGGTTTGGGGCTTGGAAGAACTCCATGAGTTGTTATGCCCCAGAATGGTTCAAGCGTGATGTGAAGCGCTTTCCGCGTGCCCATACCCCAGAAGGGAAACCAGTCGAGGAAGCCTCGTCGCTGAGCAGGAATGTGCTGGAGGCCGACAAGCGGGCCTTCTGCCGCATCATGGAACATCTGCGTGACCATGATGCTCAGGAGCAGACAGTCATCATGGTGCAGGTGGAGAATGAGATGGGTATGATAGAAGTGCCTCGCGACTATTCGGACGATGCCACGCGTATGTACCGCAGCGCTGTGCCACAGCAGCTGACGGCCTATCTGGCGAAACATCAGAAGTCGCTGCATCCTTACCTGAAAGAGAAACTGCAGCCGCAGGCAAAGGCTGGTGCCGATTGGGCGCAGCTGTTTGGTGATGACATCTATACGGAAGAGATTTTCCAGACATGGACCTACGCCACATATGTTGAGCAGATTGCCAAGGCTGGACGTGAGATTTATGACCTGCCGATGTATGTCAATGTGGCTCTCGACAGCCGAGGTCGCAAGCCCGGGCAATATCCATCAGGCGGTCCGTTGGCCCATCTCATAGACCTGTGGCATTGCGGAGCACCATCCATTGATGTGCTTGGTGTCGACATTTACGACAAGGGTATTAGGTCGTGGCTGTCAAAATACCATCTTCCCAACAATCCGCTTTTTGTGCCTGAGATACGGTTGGATGACAAGGATGCCATGTATGCTCTCTATGCTTTTGGTCATCACGGCGCAATGGGGTTCTGTCCGTTCAGCATCGAGGACTATCCGCTCACCTCAATATCCGCTGCCAACGACTGGAAGCAGATGGATCTCTCGCAGGACGACCAGCTCAACGCCTTCTCGTCTGTCGGCTCATCGCCATCTCCCCTTGTAGCATCTTATCAGTTGCTGCGTCAGGCAGAGCCGTTGATTCTTGAACGACAAGGCACAAAAGACATGGATGCCGTACTCCTCGATAACGAACAGCGGGAGGCAGAGGTCATCACTCCCGATGGCATACGCCTCACCATAAAGCACAGCTACACCCTCGGCTGGGAGCCCGGTGCCAAGGATGCAGAATGGCCCGAAGCAGCGTGCATCATCCTTCGCCTCGGCAAAGAGGATTATCTTGTCATCGGAAGCGGAGTGGTGGTGACATATTCTCCGGCAGAGTCATCTGCTACATGGCAGAAGGGCGACAAGCGCATCGGTTTGGCAAGATGTGAAGAAGTGGAGATGGTTGAAGGTAAGCTGCGTATCGTTCGCCACCTCAATGGCGACCAGACACATCAAGGCCGTCATGTCCGCATACCTGTCGGCATATTCCAGATGCAGCATTTCAAATTGTACAGATATTGATTATGGGTAAAATAGTTATGAGTAATGTCACAGATTCACAAGTTAAAGTTTGCGCACCTTATATCAACGATGACGTGTATATCGACTATCTGATCGAGTTAGAGAATACGGTTGCAACAGCCGAGCGGAGAATATATGAGGTCTATGGATGTCTTCCTCTGGGCCCCGTGGGCAACCTGCGTCCGCCCGAAAGCATCCGCGCCGTCACCCCCGAGCAACTGGGCGCACATATCAAGAAACTGAGCGATCACGGCATCCGTTTCAACTATGTGCTCAACTCCGAACTGCTGCCGATGCCTATCACCGAGGAGTACAGAGACGAAGTGCTGGAGTTCCTTCAGACCCTCCACGATATCGGTGTCAGAACAGCCACCGTGACCATCCCCTGGCTTATCACGCTGATTCACCTTCACTTCCCTGATATCCAGGTGCGTGTATCCATCGTCAACGAGGTATCGACGGTCAGAGAGTCACTCGAATACGAGGAACTGGGCGCTACGGGTATCGTGCTCGATCGCGACGTGAACCGCGACATTGCCCTGCTCAAGGATATCCGCAAGCAGTTCAAGGGCGAAATCGAACTGCTGTGTAACTCAGCCTGCGTGTTCCATTGCATCAATGTCCACTATCATGGCATCTATACATCTGTGGTCACCAACTCGCTGATCAAGAAGAAGTACGACACAAAGGGTGCATCGATGTCAACACCATATTGTAACTTCTACTGCCGTCGCCGCTTCTTCGAGAATCCCAACGAGCTCATCAAAATCCACTGGATACGTCCTGAAGACCTGAAGAAATATGCTGAGCTGGGTATGAACCTCTTCAAGATCGACGGCCGCGACAAGGAGCCACGATACATAAAAGCCGTGATCAAGGCTTATCTCGAAGGCCACTACGACGGCAATCTCTTCCACCTGCTGCAGCCGGAGTTCTGCGAGGATGTCAAGCAGATCGGCAATGTAGATTGCGACCCTGACAACGCTACTGAGGCACAGCTTGAAGAGTGGACGGGAGAGTTCCTCAGCGAGTCAGCCGATTGGCATGTAGGTATCGACAATCGCGACCTCGACGGCTTCAGCGATGCCTTCTTCAGCGGCAAGATCAACTGTAAGGGCAATTGCGCCAGCTGCCGCTACTGCGAGAAGTTCGCCAAGAAGGTGGTCATCGATCCTACCTGGCAGCGCAAGATTGTCAAGGTGATGAAATACAATCTTGAAAAATATTACGGTAAGGAACTATAAGTTTTCAAACACCAAAAGTTATGAAAGCGGAGCATATCAGAAAACCGTATCTTGCATACGCAGAGCTGACGACCTTTATCGTTGCCAGCGTTTGCAATTCGCTCATCCTGCAGGCCAACACGTTCATCGACGCCGTGATCGTAGGCAACTATGTCAGCACCGACGCGATGGCCGTCATCAACCTGTTTGCTCCGCTGCTTATGTTGGTATCGACGGTTCCCATGCTGCTGGCAGAGGGATCGATGGTAGCAGGTTCACGCGCTTTTGGAGAGCAGGACTACACGCAGGCCAATCGCACGTTCATGGTTAACCTGGCAGGCAGTCTGCTCTTCTCGCTGGCTGCAGCCCTGCCCATCTCGCTGTTTGCCCAGTCGCTCGTCAGCCTTTATACCGACAATCCTCGCCTTACTCCTCTGGCTCTCGACTATCTGCCCGTCGCAGCGTTCATCGGTGTGGCGTTCGCCATCCAAAACAGCTATACCGTGTTCCTGCAACTGGTAGGCAAGGCCCGTCTGGTGGTCAGAGTCACCATCGCCCAGATGATGATCAATCTGCTGTTCGACATGCTGTTCATCGTCGTCTGCGGATGGGGTCTTCAGGGTGCCGTCTATGCCACTATCTGCAGCTATCTGCTGTCGTTGGTGATGGTCGTTCCCGAGGTGCGTCGCCAGTGGCGCATCTTCGCCCTCAAATCAGTGTTCCATTCATGGTTCCCTTCGCTCACCTGGCATTGTGGCAAACTTGGACTTTCCCACGCTATAGCCTTGTTCGCAGAAGCCATCATCTTCTCTGGCGTCAATGCAGCTGCCCAGCGCCTTTACGGGGCCGACGGTCTCGTCGTAGTCAGCGTGTTCATGCAGATGCTGTCTATCTGCTCACTGGTTACGATGGGTGTTATTTTCTCCATGCAGTCGCTCGGCATGACCTTCCTGGGCGAGAACGATCTTCGTGGCTACCGCATGGTTATCAATCGCAGCCTGCTCATCGTCATAGGTAGCATGGGCATCATCAGTCTAGCTATGGGACTGTCGCCCGAGTTGCTACTTAGCTGTTTCGGAGCCGATGAGCGCCTCATCGCCTTTGCCCGCCAGCCCATCATGATTCTCAGCACCTCGCTGCTGCCCTTCTCTCTTCTGTTCTACTACTGCTCAATTTATGTCACCCAGAATCGGGTTCGGCGGTCAATAGGTGTCATACTCTCCGAGCCGCCGTTCATCCTTGCCACGCAGTGGGTTATGGAGCAATACTTCCCCGGGCAGTTCTGGTGGTTCTTCACAATGGGTGTCGTCATCGCCCTTGCCGCATGTCTTGCAACGGCCTGGATGATCTCTCGCCGCAATCCCATGGTCGATCGTTTCACACTCGCTCCCAAGACCATCGATGCCCCTTATATCGACTACTCTCTCAACTACAACGAGCAGGAGGCTCATGCCGCTTTTCTCGACATCCAGAAGTATCTCGATATCTGCGAGCTGCCAAAAGACCTGAGCATGCATACTGCCGTCTGTGCAGAAGAGATGATGAACTGTATCGTTGGCATGGTAGGCAATGGGAGTAAGTCAGACAAAAAATTCTTCGACATCCGCCTCATGGAGATCACGGATGATGAGGGGCCGCAGGCACATGGCATCCAGATCTTCGTCAAGTGGTGCGGCAAGTCAGTCAATCCCATCCGTAATCTCGCTCTCAATCCCGATGAGATGATGGCAGGCAGCAACCTCAGCCTACTCCTCGTCAACAAGCTCTGCGACCATATCGACTACAACTACCGCAATGGTGTCAACTGCGTCACCATGAAGTTTCTTAATTCGTAAATCCTGAGATCAGATAGATACCTTCCGACACTAGTGTTCATTTCTTATGTTTGCGACATGAACAAGGCGTCCTGGAAAGTCATTCCAGAACGCCTTGTTCAGTTTAGTACCCGATGCAGGATACGGTTCCCATCGCTGTCAGTATCGCCGTCGCAATCGATGCGATAATCTGCACAATCCACTTAAAAGTTTCCTTCTTAGTCATACGCTTTAGATTTTAATGATCAGTAGAATGGGGGAGGGCCGGAGCCATCGCCCCTAGAGGTTAATCGCTTTCTCGGTATTAATCCTGATCAAGTCCATCCCCGTCACCGGGATTCTGCGGATCCCCACCTGTGTTGTCGCTGCCACCAGACTGCGTGTTGTCACCACCCGCGGTCTCTGAGCCTGTCGAAGAGTCGCCCTCAGGATCCTCTACGGTGCCTGCGTCGGCAGAAGTCACACGCTTCACGATCTCACCGTTGCGGTCGTAGCAGGTGATCTGGATGGCGGTGTCGGCCAACTCATCCTTCAGGTCCTGCGTCGGAGTGAAGATGATGCGGCGGCTGGAGATCAGACCCGTCTTCACATCCTCGACCTTCTCGACCGACTTGGCGCGCAGTCCGAAGCGCATCGTACCCAGTCCGGGCAGTGCCACACTGTGACCTTCGGTCGCCCACGCCTTGATCACCTCGCCGGCTGCATCCCAACAGGCCTTCATCACACCCTGACTCACGCCGCTGCGCAGAGCTGCCTCGCGGATTACCTTCGCCTGACTCAGTGCGATGTAGAGCTCGGGGCTCATCACATAGCGATACACGCCAGGATCATTCTCGTCCTTACTGAACTTAATCTTTCGTTCAACTGCTTTTACTTTCAATGCCATAATACAAATACAATTTAAATGGTTAATAGATGTTAGATATTTTTACTTATCTCCGATTAGACTCCGTTTTGCGATTTCCCTAGGTTACACGTGCCCGCGCGCTTGGCAATTTTTGTCGCCCAGTTAGGCCGCAAATTTCGTCTTTTTTCGTTGACAATGCAAAGGTACAAAATTTTCAGAAGTCCTCCAAATTTTTTCGCTAAAAAAGCACGCAAAAAAGCACGCACCTGAAAATCCCGAATCAATGTGATTCAGTTTTCAGTTTTCAGTTTTACTTTTGCGAGGGTATATACCTATGAGTTGCTCATTAGATTTTTATATTATTTTAATAATATAAAAATTATATATAATATATATTATTCTTTCTTTAGACTTAGTCAATACCCCCCTTGCATTTTTTTAATTGAAAACTGAAATCTGAATCCACACAATTTCCCACATTTATATTTGGCTAACTCGATTATTACTATATTTCTTTACAATTCAGATAGCTAAAAACAAAGACAATCATTATTGGCCGAAAACATCTGCAAGAAGATGGTCGAAGAGAAAGGCTGGTTCATCCTGCCTTCACAGTTGTCTTTAACAAATAATTGTCTTAAAAGTATGCTGGTTTTTTGTGGGGACGATGCCAAACGTGTGCGTCAGCAGCAGGGACTTGAAGCAAGTCATGCAGGAAAGATGATCTCTACTAGGAAAACCAGAAAGCATGTGATTCAGATTTCAGATTTCAGTTTTAAAAAAGCGACCATAAACGATAAAGATAATGAATAACGTAGAAAATAACAAACAAGCAAGCTCTCTGAGCACATGACGCTCGGGGAGTTGACGAAAACGAAGCATGTGACGGCGGATCAAAAATATCCCAAAATCTACATAAAAGATTTGCAAACTTCGTGATTTATTATTACCTTTGCAAGCATAAGGAGAATAATAACACAAAAAAACGTATGAAAGATTATCTAAAACAATGTATTAACTTTAAGGTTAATGTGTGGCGCCCATTGGTGGCCTTCGTGTTTTTGGGTTCGATCCTGACGGGTTGTGTGGACAGCAGTGACAATCCTGTTGATCCCGGACAGGAGACGGCTACGGGTGATGATGCGTCGGACAAGATGCCGTTTAAGGTGACGCAGGTCTCCGTGAACGACAACGGGAAATCGACTAAGACGGTCGCCCTGCGCTACTATGAGGATATGCCGCATGTGGCTTATATCGCTGTGGCTGACTTCCAGAACATGCTGATGGAAGGCACTTCCATCCGGGTGAGCAAGACGGCTGTCTCGCAGTACTCGCTGACGACGAGTCATGGCAAGACGGCCACTGTGAATACGGCAGAAGAGTCGATGACATTTAATGACTTCGTGAATTTCGTGGCGTTGGGCGTCACGACGACTGGCGAGTCTGGTGGCAATGATGATGACGATGAACCGTCTTTCTACCGCGGGGAACCAGGGCCCCTTACGCCCGCTACGGCTACGCTGTCTCTCAACATGAAGAAATACGGCATCGACCTGCGCGGCGACGGCCGGATGGTGTATGTACCGCTGAGCACGTTGTCGGATATGTACAGTAATCTCTATGGCAATCATGTGATGTTCAATGGTGAGAAGATCATCGTGACCAACTTTGAAAAGACTCCTGCCGAGATAGACGCTGCGTTCTTCAAGAAGCCTTACCAGACGGAGGAGCGCCCCCAAGATCTGGCGGCCTACAGCTATGGCGAGCTCTGCTTTGCCATCGACCATTTCTACGGCCGACCTGGGCGTAACAGCATCGATAAGACCATCGAGGCAGATGGAAT
>JAEEGJ010016535.1_pt1 | contig 16908 bp, 10 predicted proteins | sample 8958761 | NCBI WGS metagenome assembly JAEEGJ01 (sample SAMN16246546, study PRJNA631951) | gut metagenome | biome: gut microbiome; feature: rumen; material: RS-attached | host: Bos | place: Iran: Karaj | collected 2018-10 | reverse complement strand
CCAAATAGACATCGCCGCCAAAACGGTTCAAGAAGGAGCATACGGATTCATAAACATCGTCTTCGATGCGACCACCCGCACGTTTGAACTCCACAGCAACCGTTTCACCGATAGCAAGGACATTTTTCAGTTTCGTCAGTTCCATAGTCACTTGTAAAGATAAATTCTTTTACCTCGAATAGCAATACAGCTCCCTTGGATTCTACGCTACACTGCGTTTCGTTCCAGAATGACTCCTTACTGTCACCCGAAATATTTGTCCATTGTGTAGTCGAGCAACTTTTGCGTGTCGGCGATGGAAGCGCGGATGGTTTCTTTTTGCTTTTCGATGGACTGGATTTTTTCGGCAAAGGATTGCTGGAGAGCGAGGGGCGGGAGAATAACATCAAAAGCAGATATTTGATTCAAATGCAAATCGGGCACTCCAATCCCTCGAATTCTTTCATCAGCTTGATTTTTGACATAAGGCAATCTCATCATATGTGTTAAAAATAATGAGTCAAAAATTTCTCTTTTAGGCTTTATCAAACAAACGCTAACATACAAGCAAAATTTTACATCAACATCAATTAAAGCTGATATTCCATAAGTAGCACCAACTTTTGTATATAACACATCACCTTTCTCTGGTTTTGTTCTTTTATTGAACAGTTCACCATCTGTTTGTGATACAAACTTACAACCCTCAAAGTTTAATTTTCCGCGGTTTATATTTACTACAGAAATAAAAGGCATTCCTGATTCAGTATAATGAGGTTTGGCATGCACTCCATCAGAAATTTTATTTGTCACTTCACCCAATTTCTTTACTTTCCAGCCTTTGGGGTTTTCGATGGGGTCGCCGAACATGTCGTAAAAGATGGACTGAGCGAGGTTATCAAGTTCCTTGAGCTGCGCGTTCTGCTTGTCAATGATACCCGTCAGCAAATCCAGTTTCGCAACAATACGGGATTGTTCTTCAAGCGGCGGGACGGGAACAACAATTTCACTTAAAGTTCCTGCAGATAACACTGGTTGCGCTACACCTTTCGCATAGCGATTTAAACGAAGCGCAGACAACAAATATGTAATGTACTCAGGAGCGTCATCTGATTTTAAGGAAACAATTAAAGCATGTTCTGTTGGATAAAATTTTCCATTAGTTAAATGAACATTACCGCACAAAGCTCCAACTCTTCCTATGATAGGATATTTACCTTCATACAGATAGGAATCAGTGTATCCCCTTAAGCCATTGCCTCCATAGCAAGGAAACATTCCATCACAAAAAAAATCCGATATTTTTTCCGCAGCAATAGACTTGCCAGATGAAATTTTAGCAACATCGCCAAGTTTCTTGTATTCCCAATTACGCTTCATAATAAATTCTCTTTAGATTCTTCGACTACGCTACACTTCGCTCAGAATGACACGCAGGTTAGAGATTGCTTCGTTGTTTCACTCCTCGCAATGACAAGTCATGTCTGGATTCTTCGACTACGCTACGCTTCGCTCAGAATGACACCTCTCTCGTCTCTCGTCTCTCGTCTAATTTACAGATCCTTCGACTTCGCTCAGGATGACACTCGCTGTGAATCCTATCGCCTTCGGTTCCAGGATAACAATTCATAATCAAATAAAATCTACAAAAATTCACTCGGTGCTCGTTCAATTCGTTCATTCGGATGACATTTTTCAAAATCTGATTATTCACTTTTCTATAGCAGAAACAAATTCTTCCAAACTTCGCTGTAGCACATCTTGCGGAATCAGTTTTTCCTTGTATTCCGCAACCATTGTCGGGCTCATACTTCTATTCAACGCATATTTAACAACTTCACGGTTAGCCTCTTTGCAAAGCAGAATTCCAATGCTCGGATTTTCATTGCTGCGTTTTTCCGCTTGGTCAAGAGCTTCCAAATAAAACTCCAGTTGTCCCATAAAGCTTGGCTCAAATTCCTCCGTTTTCAATTCTATGGCAACAAGGCACTGCAATGCCCTATGGTAGAAAAGTAAATCGGCCTTAAAAGTCTTACCGCCAACTTCAAGCAAATGTTCTTCATCTACAAAAAGGAAGTCTTTACCGAACTCCAAAACAAAATCCTTCATGTGGGAAACAATCCCTTTTCTAAGTTGCCTTTCCCTATATTTTTGGGGAAGTCCCAAAAAATCAAGATACGCAGTATCTTTCAACAACAGGTTCGATTCCGGATAAAGCTTTTTCAAGGCTGATGACTTAAAATCCTTGCTTCCCAAGATAGATTCATAGGCGTTCGTTTTTATAGCACGTTGCAATTGACGAACTTGCAATTCTTCTTTCCGAGCATAAAGCATATAAAACAAACGTTGTTCGTTATATTTGCAAGATGAAAGAATCTGAATATGATTAGACCAATTCGTACATAAAAGAATTTGCGGAAATTGTGCCGACAATGTTGGCACAATCGACGTTTTTTTTGACAAATCCCCCGAAACGGAAAGCAAATTGAATTTGCCCTTTAAATTCAATTTATCAACAAGCATGTTAAATTCAGGTGCAGAATAAGCATCATAAAACTGAACCATTTTATAAATCGTTCTGCGGCTATATCCCTTTAGACTAGGATCCTTCGTCCGCAAATATTCGGAAAGTTCCGTTACAACGCTGGAACCCCATTCTTCGGACTTTATTTTCAAAGAAACATAGCCGCCCACATTCCAGGCAATTAGCAAAGAATTATTATTTATCTCCTGAAAAGCCCGTTTCCTATGAATATCAATGATTGAATAAACTTGATTAAATTCTTGTTTTACAACACCTTTTTTATTCATTCGGTTCTTCTCCAAGCTAATTTTTTTTCGAGGGACTTTTTTCATCTTACTTGAAAAATAAACTCTTTCGATTTTGAACGCAAGGGGCGTGGTTTTCAGGTTAAATGAAACGCAAGACTTCACTGGATCCTTCCCCTTACAGGGTCAGGATGACACCTCTCTCGTCTTTCGTCTCTCGTCTAATTTACAGATCCTTCGACTTCGCTCAGGATGACACGACCCAACTCATCCATCGCTGCGTTGATTTCGTCCTGGAGTTTCGCGATGCGCTTGAAGACAGTCTTAGGATTTTCGTACTCGACTTTGACTTTTTCGACTTCCTTGTACTTGTTGATGCTGAGGTCGTAATCGTTCGCGACAATTTCATCCACCGGCACAAAGAACGACTGGTCCTTGCGGGTGCGATTTTCTTCGGCAGCAAGGTTCTTCCAACGCGCGATAATATCGGGAATGTCGTTTTCCTTGCATTCGGTGCGTTTCTGGTCGAGCGTATAGCCGTCGGCCTTCATGTCGTAGAACCACACTTTGTCCGTGCCGCCCGCATTCGTCTTGGTAAAAACAACGATTGCCGTCGAAACGCCGCTGTAGGGCTGGAACACGCCGCTCGGCATGCTGATGACCGCCTGCAAACGCTGGTGTTCAATCAGTTCCTTACGGATAGACTTGTGCCCCGTACTGTTGCCGAACAGCACGCCATCGGGAACAATGGAGGCGCAGCGCCCGCCCACCTGCAACATACGCACAAACAAAGCGAGGAACAAAAGTTCGGTCTTCTTGGTCTTGGTAATCGCAAGCACAGTCTTGTTGACCGCCTCATAATCCAAGCTCCCCGCAAACGGCGGATTCGCCAGGCAAAGCGAATATTCGTTTTCGTCGGTGTTGTCGGTGCTGAGGCTGTCGCGGTAAGCAATGTCCGGGTTGTCCGCTCCGTGCAACATCAAGTTCATTGCGCCGATACGCAACATCGTCTGGTCGGTATCGAATCCGTGGAACATCTTATTGCGGTAATGCTCCAAATTCTCTTTCTTGAGCAGAGCCTTCTTGTTGTGTTCCTGCACGAACTTCGCCGCCTCCACGATAAAGCCCGCCGAACCCATCGCCGGGTCGCAAACCGTATCGTCCAACTTCGGCTCCATCATCTCGACCATCATGCGGATGATGTGGCGCGGCGTACGGAACTGCCCGTTGGTGCCGCTCGCCGCCATCTTGCCTAGGATGTATTCGTAAACATCGCCCATCGTATCGCGATTGTTCATGTCGAGCCCGTCGATACCATCCACAATCTTCGAAAGCGTTCGAGCGTTCGGAATCAGAAACGTGGAACTTTCCATGAAACGGCTGTACGCCGATTCCTTGCCCTCGCCCAGCGTCTTGATGAACGTGAACACGTCGCGCGAAACCGTGGTGAACATCGTCTCGGCATCCTTGTTCTTGAACACATGCCAACGAAGACTTTCGTATGGGACATCCCTTTCGGTATCGGGATTCTTCCACTTTCCTGCCTTGAAAACCGGGTCCTTGAGCGGAACGCCCATGATGTTCGCATTCGCCTCTTTCGCGCTCTGGCTATCGTCCAACATCTTCATGAAGAACAGGTAGGTCATCTGTTCCAGAATCGTGATGGAATTGGTGATGCCTCCCGTCCAAAAGCTATCCCAAATAGAGTCGATGCGGTTCTTGATTTCGCCAGTAATCATGTAGGGGTCCTAAAAAGTTATGGGAGGAATATAATAAAAAAGCCGACTTAGTTACAATGGCCGGGGAAACAATGAGGTATAAAGGGGATTTTCAGTTCTTTACGCAACGAACGGAATGTAAACAATTCTTGGTACATTCAAGAAACGATTGTGAATTATCGGGAAAAACTCTTAAATATTCTAGATTCTTTGTTGCAATTATATAATACGCGCTATTAGAACTTCTTTCCGAAGCTGTCCAGAAATATCCATAACTTTTTTCAAACTGATAATCATTTTGAATACCTCTTCCTCCATATAGGACAGACCAATTCATTGAACCTTCATTCCCAACACGACTATCCCTCAATATTTTATATTCTTCTAACGAAGGAAGATGCCATCCAGAAGGACAAATTCCCTGCACAGGCTCATTTAATTCGGGCGAACAACGCTTACTGTTACCACACCCGACTCCATTAGAACCAAACATTCCTTTATAATCCACAGCTTGAATCCAGCTATAAAGGCAACCATACTTAGCGCATTTCATTTCATCATCTTTATAGCAATAGCAAGAAACATTTGTTTGAAAATTGAGATTTTGCGCCATCCAAATCCGCTCGCCCATTTGAATAGTCTTGTAAACTTGGCCATCCCTTTCATCAAGAAATTCCCCATATTTGCCTTCTTCAAGAAATTCCTGATTCAAACTATCCGTCATAACGCAATTATATTTTGAGCAATCATATGTTCCCGAAGGTTTCACTTTAGACTCCGCATAACTCAACGGAAAAGAACTTGAACTAGAGAAAAAATTTACTTTTGAACCAGAAGAAAGATTATGGCTTTCATTCGACAGTTTATCATCAACACTTGATACAGATTCATCACTACAGGCCATCAATGCCAATAAAGACGCGGAAAAAAGTGCAAAAACACCTGCATAAAACTTAAAATTCATAAACTCATTCCTTTTAATTTCGCGCAAATAATACAAAATAAATAGTAGATGAACAAAGGGGATTCCCGATCGGGGTCAGGAATGACCATTTAAACAGCATGGGAAAGACTATAGTGCAAATGATTCACGCATTTCGCGTTCAAAAGGACTCTTTTAAGCGTATTCCTAAACCTTAACCCCTAAAACCTAACCCCTAATTTTCTATCTTTTCACAGGAATTTTATAAAGGATTCTCCGAATGAGCAAAATTATTAGCCTTGATGGCGACTGGCAGATGATCTGGGACACAGAAGATACCGGCATCTCCAATCGTTGGTATGCAACGTATCCTGAAAAAACACAAACTGTCAGCGTGCCCCACATCTGGGAAAGAGCTTTTGACAAGCTTTTGATGGCCCAGGACTGCGCGTTCTACTTTAAGAGATTTACGATTGACGACGAAAAGCAAGTCACTAAGCGTATTTTCCTCCGTTTTGAAAAGATTGCAACGCACGCCACCATTTGGCTTAACGGTAAACTCCTTGGCGACCACTTCGGCGCATACACGTCCTTTGTCGTAGAAACTCAAAAGGCCATTAAGCTCGGCGAAGAAAACATTCTCTGCATCCGCGTCGCGAATATGGGTGCAACGAACAGCCGCATTGACTTTGGCCGCGAAAGCAAGGAAGGCGCAAACGACCGCTACGCTCACCCGGGCGAAATGCCTGTTGGCCTGCCCTGGTCGCAGTATCCGTATGGCGGTATCTGCGGACACGTCGATTTGATTCTCGGTAACGCCGCATTTATCTCGGACATTCACGTCGAACCGGACATGGACCAGGAACGCGTTTCCGTCGAAGTCTTCTTCAACAACCCGCGCGGCTACCAGTCCCGCATCCGCATTCTCATGAAGAACCCGAACGGCGACGTTTTCGAATACTTCAAGGATGTGAAGCTTGAAAAGGAAAACGCCACGCAGAAGTTTTTGCTGGGCATCAAGGACTGGAAGAAGGACAAGTGCGTCTGGAGTCCGGAACATCCGAACTTGTTCGCCATCGAAATGCAGCTCGAAATCAAGGCGGCAAAGGGCAAGGCTCCAGAATACACCTTCCCTGTCGTTAAAACTTTCGGTTTCCGCAAGTTCGACTGCCTCAAGGGCGACTACTACGTCAATGACGCCATCGTAAAGCTCATGGGTGTAAGCTACAACCAGCAGTGGAGCGAAGGTGGCCTCTGGACAGACCAGAACCCGGCTCTCGAAAAGGACTTGAACGCAGTCAAGACGGCGGGTTTCAATGTCATCCGTTCTTGCGGTGCACCGCTTAGCAGCACGGCTCTCGATATTTGCGACAAGATTGGTCTTTTCGTCTTCCAGGAATTCCCGATCCACACGATGCGTTCTACCGCGCAGGGTCTCGAAATCACGAAGAAGCTCATCAACGACATGGTGCGTGACCAGCACAACCATCCGTGTATCGCAGCATGGATTCTCGGTTCCGAAAACGGCACGTTCATGCTCCAAAACGGCAACAAGCTTTTGAACGCTATTAGCCCGATTGATACCTGCCGTGCAGCGATTAGCAACTTCAACAGTATTTATCTCGACAACGAAGCGAATTTCCACAAGGATACGGGCAAGATTATCCCGGTTTCTATCGACCGCATTTCGCAGTACGCGACGATGCGCGTGAACCCGCGTGAAAACCCGAGCGCAGCTTACACGCACTACCTCGCCCACATGCTCGACAAGGAAGACACGGAACTCATGGTGCCAGATTCAGGCCTTGGCGACAGCCACTTCCAGGACGAAGAAGAACCAGTATTGAACGATATCGAGAACAAGGTCTTGGTAACGCTCAAGAACAACACGCTTTTCCCGAAGCGTGCGACTACCATCGCCGGTCCTCGCAGCATCAAGAGCCAGAAGGCCATCAAGAACGAATTCAAGTCCGTGGAAACGTTCGTAGAAGACAAGAAGCTTTCGATTTGGCCGAACTTCGAATCGTTCAACGCCGATGTCTATCGCATTGCACTCAAGAGCAAGTACGACCAGATTACCGCGTTCCAGAGCAACCCGCAGATTGCAGGGTTCTTCTTGGACCAGTGGGCGGACAACGGCACGGACTTTAGCGGCATCACGGACGAAAACAGAAAGTCCAAGGGCTTGCAGAATTTCGCACGCCAAATCACGGCTCCGAGCCGCGTGCTCATCAGCGAACTCGAACATGTCGTCGCACCGCAGAGCGAAGTCAGCTTCCAGCTCACGCTTTTGAACAACAGCCGTTTGGAAGATGTGGAAATTGAAGTTTCGCTCCTCGACAGTAAGGACAAAGTTCTCAACACGCAGAAGGTTTTGCCCGAGGAACCCGCCGAAAAGAAGACCCTTACGCAACTTGGCATTTGCACGCTTATGGCTCCGCGCAGCACGGGCATGTACAAAATCAAGCTTTCGCTCAAGGACAACGGCAAGGAAGTCCATTCCAGCTTGGAAGACTTGATTGTCATCGAACAGACAGACGTGAAAGATGCCATGAGCAAGGTTTGCTTCTTGGACAACTACGACGAATCAAGCGATGCCCTCGCCGCACTGGACGGTTCTGAACAAATTATTTTCACTGCAAACTTGAGTTCTTGGCCGGATGAAATTTTGGACAAGATTATCGACGTGACGAAGAACGGCGGCAAGACGCTGTTGCTCTCTGACATGACGACGGAAGATATTGACCTCTTGAACCAGAGCCACCACTTTGAACACAACATCGAAGCTCATTGGACAACGGGCGCAAACGAATTCAGCTTGCACTACTTGCCAAAGGATTCCCCGCTCATGAAGGTGTTCGGCGGCAACGGCGTTCTCGACCACAATTCCGCATCGGCAATGCCAGGCATTTCGTTGAACGAACTCGACGGAGCGAAAGTCTATGCCCGTTCCGTGTCGCTCAAGGATGGCGAAATCAAGACGGGCGTGGATTTGCAGCTCGTGCCATTTGGCAAGGGCCAGATTATGTTCAACCAGTTCAGCGTGATTGAAGGTTTGGAAACGAACGCTTTGTCAGACGCGCTGTTCACGGCTATTGTCAACTTGCTTTAATTGATTCGGCAGGCTCACCAACCTTATTAAGGTCCAGGTCCCTGAGCTCAGCCGAAGGGCCGAAGCGTATAATTAGTAATTACAAGAGTCCCGCCCTGGTGCGGGACTTTTTCGTTAAAAATGGAGATGCCCGCTCAAATGTAAGGAGTAAAATAATGGATCCCCTCCCTGACGGTCGAGGATGACAGGCGGGCATGACAAAGCCAGCAATCCGTCATCCTGAGGACCGAAGGAACGAAGGATCCAGTGCAGTACCACAAACCGTCATCCTGAGGACGATAGCCCAAAGGATCCAGTGCAGTACCACAAACCGTCATCCTGAGGACCGAAGGAACGAAGGATCCAGTGCAGTACTTATTAAATTTCTATATTTGCTTTTATGACACAGAATAACGTTAATTTGGAAAAATACTCTGACGAGCTCGCCAACAACGCAAAGAACGCGAGCAAGAAAATTCGTACCTTGAGTGCCGAAAAGCGCGCCGCCGTGCTCGCACGTGTTGCAGAAATTCTCCGCGCAAAGAAGCCGGAAATTCTCGCCGCCAACAAGCTTGATCTCGAAGCTGCCGCAGGCAAGCTCGACGATTCCAAGATGGATCGCCTGACTTTGAACGATGCCCGCATCGAATCGATGGCCAAGGGCGCCGAAGAAATCGCCGCATTCACCGACCCGCTCGGTCGCGTTCTCGAATCCCGCGAACTGAAGAACGGCATCAAGATTAGCCGTGTCGCCGTGCCGATAGGTTCTGTGTTCTTTATTTTTGAAAGTCGCCCGAACGTGACGATTGACGGTGCATGCCTTTGCTTCAAGGCCGGCAACGCCGTGATTCTCCGTGGCGGCAAGGAATCGCTCAACTCCGCAAAATGCCTCGCCGGGATTTTCCACCAGGCGCTTGAAGAAAACGGTGTCGATAAGGACGCTGTGCAGCTCGTGACAGAAACGAGCCATGACCTCGTGGGCATGCTTTTGCAGCGCAATGATTGCCTTGACCTCGTGATTCCTCGTGGTGGCGAACGCTTGATTCGCGCAGTCGTGGAACAGAGCAAGATTCCTGTCATCAAGCACTTCAACGGCATTTGCCATGTGTATGTCGATAAGTCCGCAGACATGGAAAAGGCAGTGAACATCTTGATTAACGCCAAGACGCAGCGCACCGGTGTTTGCAACGCTATGGAATGCGTGATTATCGACCGCCATATCGACGATGCCAACGTGAAAAAGCTCATTGATTGCCTCGCCGACCGTGGCGTGGAACTCTTTGGCAATCACGATGCCCAATCGCATGACAGCCGCATCAAGGACATCGGCGACGACAGCAACTACCATCACGAATACCTCGCCCTCAAAGCAAGTGTCAAGTTCGTCGATAACGTCGAAGAAGCCTGCGACCACATCGAAAAAAACAGCAGCCGCCACACGGAAGCAGTCGTTGCCGAAGATGCCAGCGTTCAAGATTACTTCGTCGCAAACGTCGATAGCAGCAGCGTCATGGTGAACGCGAGCACGCGCTTTGCCGACGGTGGCGAATACGGCCTCGGAGCCGAAGTGGGAATTTCCACCGACAAGTTGCATGCACGCGGCCCGATGGGCGTCGAAAGCCTCTGCAGCTACAAGTGGATTTTGCGCGGCAACGGACAAGTGCGTGGATAATGAGGTGTGAGGCTTTGTCATCCTGGAGAGTCCGTAGGACTCGATAGGATCCATGAACTCTATCGGCGCGATGTGCCTCCAGAGTGACAGATGTTGTGTCATCCTGAGCTTGTCGAAGGATCTCAAAACAAATATCACTGGGTTCTACCCCCTACAGTAGTCAGAACGACGAACTATAACACACAGCAATGGTTAGGAGTACATTTGTAATGAAATTGAATAAAAAATTTTCAGCAATCGCTATCGCGGCCATTGCATTCGCAGTTATAACCGGTTGCGGCGACGATTCCTCGACCAATCCTGGCGGAGTACAGTCTGGCGAACGTGGAGCCTTCCGCGTAGCACGCCCAGCAACTTACGAAACAAAAGGTGGCATCAACTATTTTACCTACTACTGGGGCAAATGCACCATATCCAATGGCGTTTACAATTGGAACCCCAAAGGTTCTACCGATAGATCCGCATACATCATCAGTAAAGATTCCCTAAAAGTCTATTACCGCGGTACCGAAGAATACGAGAACGACACTCCACTTGACGAGGATGTCGATTACTTTATGTATGGCGGAAATAACAACAGTAGCATTTTCGGCAAATGGGATGCCGTTCACTGCGGAATCCGAAACGGAGAATACAAATGCGGAACCCAGGAACTCAATAGCTCCTACGAATTTAAACAAGATTCTGTCATCACATACTTGACCATAGACCCCAACTTCAACTTAATCAATAGTTTTCTTCATACTTTTTTCCATGATTACTTTAGTTTCTGCACAGATGATTATGACACAGACGAAAATGGAAATTTAAAGGATATCCCCGAACGCGGCATCTCTTTTAGTTTCCAGTCTAATAAAGCAGCAACGGTTACCATTCAAGGACAAGTTATCAAGATCGAAGCTGACGCATACTCTGAAACTAAAGCCTTACATTCGTTTGGCAAAGTTTCATCGAACGGAATCACATGCACTAACGAAAGCAGATTCGGCTATGTGAACAAAGCGGAATACTGTAGCGAAGCCTACAAAGAGTATTTGACAAACGACAACCTTGATTATAAAGGGTCAGACGTTTCGACCTATTATCTTCGCGATAAAGGAAACCTCGAAGAGTACTCAAAATGCATAGAAACACTATTCCAAAACAATCCAGCCTATAATCCTGAAAAGCAGTGAGGGCCTACCTCAAAGCGAAGCGACCTCACAGTGAAATGCACGACCTCATACCTAACACCTACAACCTATTACCTTAATTATGAAATTTGAAGAATTAATCAAAGAAGTAAAATTCGAAGTGGAATTCGGTGGCGAAAAGCTCGCCCCGGCAATCGTCCAGGATGCAGACAAGGGCGACGTGCTGATGATGGCATGGATGAACGAAGAAGCTCTCCGCCGTACGCACGAATGCGGCGAAATGGTTTTCTGGAGCCGTAGCCGCAAGGAGTACTGGCACAAGGGCGACACCAGCGGAAACGTGATGACGGTCGTGGAATGGGCTGCCGACTGCGACAGCGACGCACTACTTTTCAAGGTGCGTATGCAAGGTCCGCAAGTAGCTTGCCACACGGGTGCCCGCAGCTGTTTCTTCAAGAAGTGCGAAGATTAAGACAATCGCCTAAAATCCCAAATCTTTTTTTGCTGCCTGGAAATTCTTTTCCAGGTATTTTATATTTTCGCTTTCGGACAACATATGTTCAAAATCGAGTATCGGGAACAAGACATAGGGTTTTACACGCGCCTCTACAGCCGAGAGTTTTTCGGGAGAATCTGCATCAAAATAATATTTTGCAAAAACATCCCAACATTTACGCATCGTCGAGGCTTTCATGTAGTGAGTCGCCATGAGGTAATCATCTGGCAAATAATGACAGAAATAAAAATAGCACCCCAAGTCATAAAGCGGATTGCCATAGGCGAATCCGCCCAAGTCGATAAAGAACGCACTCTTGTCGTTTATAATCAAATTGCCTGTTTGCAAATCGCCGTGAAGGCATGTAATTTTTGCAGGCGTATCGTCAATGATTTTACGTGCGTATTCCGCAATATTCCCTGTAATCAGTTTCGATTTATCCAACAAGCGCAAATACTTTTTTTCGGCATTTTCAAAATCACCCGGATTGCATGCTGTCGAATGCAGCTTTTTGCAATTTTCAGCAAAAATTTTAATGAACGTTTCAAGTTTTTCCGGTTCCTCGCCCACGCATCTTGAAATAGAACGCTTACCCACGATACGTTCATAAATCAAGCCTAAACGGCCATTTTGTTCAACGATTTCACCCACTTGCGGTGTTGGAATCCCTAAAGAATACACCTTACGACAAACAGCCTGTTCTCGCAGGAGTTCTTCTTTCGTAGAGCAAAATCCCGGAAAACCCAATTTCAGCATCCACTTTCCATCCGGGCTATTGTAGTTCTCGGAATTGTGGCGATCGCTAAACATGATCCAATCTGACAAATTTATTTTCTCCATATCCATAAAATACACCTTTTTTTTGAAAAAAAATTCATTTTTTTACTCAAAAATTTTTTTCACCACGTGAATCATGTCACACCGCGTTTTTTTTCACTCGCAAGTTTACAAAAACATTTTATATTTTTGTGTGAACAAAAAAGGAGTGTTTATGGACTTACCAAGCAGAAGTAACGAAGGGGACGATTACATCCCGCCGTTCAAGCCGTAATACAAAACCATATGATTTTAAGGAATCCACTGGCTAAAGCCGGTGGTTCTTTGTATATAGGCGTAGCCGCAAGATACATCTTTCTATATTGACGCACATGGATTCGCAGAAAGATATTGACCGTACCCGCTATTTTGAATTAAAGAAACAACTGGAAGAAGCAAGCCGCCTTTATTACAAAGACGGAGTCTCCCCCATGAGCGACCAGGATTTTGACTTTGGCCTCAAGGAGATGGAAGCGCTCGAAGCGAAGTACCCGGAATTGCGCGGGAAGGGTTCTCTCACGCAGAAAGTCGGCAGCGACCTCACGAACGATTTTGCGAAGGTGGCGCATGCCGTGCCGATGCTCAGCATTGCAAACGTGTATAGCGAAGAAGAAATGCGGGAATTCGTGAACGCCGCCGAAAATGCGCTCTCTGAAATACAAAATGTCACCCCGCACTCCGTTGCGGGGCCAGTGGAATCGGAAAAGCCGATCCCGGCTCAAGGCCGGGATGACAAGCGCGACCGTGCCCAAAGCCACAAATGGATTTGCGAGCGGAAAATCGACGGGGTTTCGCTTTCTGTTGTTTATGAAAATGGCCGTTTGAAGCAGGCGGCAACGCGTGGCGACGGCGCACAAGGCGACGACGTGACGTTGAACGCGCTCACGATTGCAGACATTCCCGAATATTTTGACGCAAAAAAATTGAAGATTGACCCGAGCGAGATTCCACAAGGGACGTTCGAAGTCCGCGGTGAAGTTTATATGGAACGAGAAGCGTTCGAGCGTTTGAACGAGCAGTTCATTTTGGAAAACAAAAAAACGTTCCAAAACTGCCGCAATACGGTTTCGGGTTCGCTCAAACTGAAAAGCGTCGCCGAATGCAAGACGCGCCCCATGCGATTTTTCGCCTATCATATTCCGCAAAGCAACAATGCGACGCACGAAGAAAACCTGAAACAACTCAAGCGTCTTGGATTCCACACGAACGATTACTGGACAGCCGACACCGTCGATGAAATCATGGCAATTTCCGAGAAGATTGGAGCAAGCCGCGACAGCCTCCCCTTCGATATTGACGGTATGGTCGTGAAACTGAACGACCTCGCCATGCAGCGAGAACTTGGTTCCACAAGCAAAAGCCCACGCTGGGCAATCGCTTACAAATTCAAAGCAGAACGTGCTTACACGCCGCTTTTGTCTGTAGAATTTCAAGTGGGCCGCACAGGCGCGGTAACCCCGGTAGCAAACCTCGCACCCGTGCGACTCGCGGGAACGACCGTCAAGCGAGCCACGCTCCACAACTTTGACGAAGTGGCACGCCTCGATTTGCATTTTGGCGATACCGTCGGCGTTGAAAAGGGCGGCGAAATCATCCCGAAAATTACGGATGTCAAACGCGAACTCCGCCCCGCAGGAGCCTCCCCCGTTACCGCCCCCGAAAAGTGCCCCGTGTGCGGAGAACCGCTCACGCACATCGACGGCGAAGTCGTCCTCCGTTGCGAAAACATGCATTGCCAAGCTCAAGTGCAGTGCCTCTTCGAACATTTCGTGAGCCGCGAAGCGATGAACATCGAAAATCTCGGGCCAGCGCTTATCGCAAGCCTCCTCGCGACCGGAAAAATCAAGCGCATTCCCGACCTTTACCGCCTTACGCTCGAAGACCTGGAATCGCAAGAACGCATGGCGAAAAAAAGTGCGAAAAACGTTTTTGAAGCAATCCAAGCCTCCAAGCAAAAAAGCCTCGAAAACTTGCTGCATGGTCTCGGCATCCGCTTTGTGGGCCGCACCAGTGCAAGGAACCTCGCCAAGCACTTCCGCACGCTCGAAAAAATCCGCACCGCAACAGTCGAAGATTTGCAAAACGTGACCGACGTGGGCGAACGCATCGGAAAATCCGTCTATGACTTTTTCCACACGCCGCTTTATACAAATGAAATTGACGAACTCGTATCGCTCGGTCTCCCCACTGAATTCAAGGGAGTCGTAAAAACGTTATTCCAAGGGCAAACCGCCGTCATCACGGGAACGCTCCCGAACATGGACCGCGACGAAGCCCGCAAGCTCATCGAAGAGAACGGCGGAAAAGTAAGCGGTTCCGTGAGCAAAAAGACGAGCTGGGTTTTGGCAGGCGAAGCAGCCGGCTCCAAGCTCACCAAGGCAAACGAGCTCGGAATCCCCGTGCACGACGAAGCATGGCTTGTGTCGCAAATCGCGAATGCGGACGCAAACCCCGATGAAAACGCAAATGACGATGCCAACAACCGACCCCGGAATGAATCCGGGGTGACAGATGGCGAAAAACCCGGGGCGACAAGTAAGGAAGACCAGCTTTCGCTAAACCTCTAACACACACGGCAATAGCGAAACGTACAAAAAGGGCGTTCCCGAAGGAACGCCCAGAACTTTTTTTGAATCCTAGATCTAGCACCTCAAGCTACGACCCAATCCCCCCATGAATAAACGAAGGATGACTATCAAATCAGTTCGTTTTTTTGGAGTCTCTTTAGCCCTCAGCCCTTATCATGACTCCTTTTACAAATCTACACAAAAAAATAAGAAAAATCAAATATTTCTATAATGTTATTAAAAATTTTCAATAGAACTTATATCGAACAAAAAACTCCACCCAAAATAACAAATAAAAAAGGCGCCCACAACGGACGCCGGAACTTTTTTTGATATTTGGATTTAGCACAACACCGCTACAATCCGTAACCTTCAAAGAAGGAATGCCTATCAAAGCAGTTCTTTTTGGAATAAAACTTGGCTCTAAGCCCTCATTTCAATCCCTATCCCAAATGTAAAAATTTTCAAGAAAATTTCAAGACATACGCCGACTTTTCTGAGCCGATTTGCCTAAAATCACTTTTTTTAGTAAATTTTAGCACATGAAATCAGTACCTATTACGCTCCTCACCGGTTACCTGGGAGCCGGCAAAACAACTCTCCTCAACTACGTTCTCAACAATCAGCAAGGCTACCACGTCGCCGTCATCGTGAACGACATTGGCGAAGTGAACATTGACCAGACTTTAATTGAAAAGGGCGGAAACATCACCAAAGAAGACTCGGGCAAAGTAGTCCCGCTTTCGAACGGATGCATTTGCTGCTCTCTCAAGACCGACCTTATCGAACAAATTGCCGAACTCTTGGAAATGGGCAAGTTCGACTACATCCTCATCGAAGCGAGCGGTATTTGCGAACCGATTCCTATCGCACAAACCATCAGCTTTGCCGGAAGCCAGCTCCGCAGCAAGGACGGCAGACCCCTCCCCTGCCATTTGGACAACATTGTGGCAGTTGTTGACGTGTTGCGCCTCGCCGATGAATTTGCCGGTGGCGAAAAGCTCCTCGACGAAGACCTCGAAGAAGAAGATATCGCAAACTTGCTCATCCAGCAGATTGAATTCTGCAACACGATTATCTTGAACAAAGTCGATGCGTTGAGCAAACACGACTTGGAACATGTGAAGGCCGTCGTGAAGGCTTTGCAGCCGACCGCCAAGATGATCGAGACGAACTACGGCAAGGTCGAAATGAAGGATATTCTCGACACGAAGCAGTTCGACTTCAACAAAGTTGCAGAATCGAGCACTTGGGCCATCAAGCTGAACGAGGAAGGTCACGACAACCCTTCGACTGGCTCAGGGACCGACCACGATGACGATGATGATGACGATCATGACCCTTCGACAGGCTCAGGGACCGAAGAACATCACCACCACGACCATGACGATGACCACGACGACCCTTCGACAGGCTCAGGGACCGAAGAACACCATCATCATGACCACGACGACGAAGACCACAGCCATTGCGACCATGAACATGGCATTTGCCACTGCGGCCACCACCACGACAAGGATCATCCGCATGGCGACGAATACGGCATCAGCACGTTTGTCTATGAAGACCACCGTCCGTTGAACCGCGAAAAGTTTGAAGCTTTCCTCGATGACTATCCGACGAGCATCATCCGCACGAAGGGTCTCATCTGGTTCAGCGACGAGCGCAGCGAAAGCTACTTGTTCGAACAGGCCGGCAAGCAGGCCTCCGCCCAGAATTTTGGACGTTGGTTTGCCGCCGAAAGC
>JAEEGJ010016534.1_pt1 | contig 16909 bp, 15 predicted proteins | sample 8958761 | NCBI WGS metagenome assembly JAEEGJ01 (sample SAMN16246546, study PRJNA631951) | gut metagenome | biome: gut microbiome; feature: rumen; material: RS-attached | host: Bos | place: Iran: Karaj | collected 2018-10 | reverse complement strand
TGTTGTCGATCCGTGCGGGCGCGTGGATACGCGCCCCTACGAGGCGGGCGGTCGTCGGCGGGCGCGTAGATACGCGCCCCTACGAGGCGCTGCGTTTCGGAACGTTGGCGCAGCCAATTTCAATCCTCCCGCAGGGAGACCGCAAATTCTCAATTCTCCATTTTCAATTCTCAATTCAGCGGCAGGGATTGGGGCTGAACTGTTACCTGCGCCCCTGTTACGCCGTTTTCCGGGCTGCGGCTTGCTTTTCCCGGCGCAGCGTGCTATACTGATCCCGTCATTCCATGATAAGCATGCATGAATACCCGTTTCCGTCCGGGAAGCGAAAACGCAAAGGAGGAAAGACAATGTCGGAAAGCCTGCAACGAAACGCCGGAGGGCAGCGAAACACCGGCCTGGATCTGCTCCGGCTTCTGGCGATCTGCATGGTGATCGTCCTGCACTACAATTATTTCCGCATGGGCGGCCTGCTCGGGGCAGTCGCGCCGAAGGAGACGAACTATTACCTCGGTCAGACCACGGAGACCTTCAGCATCATCGCCTGCAACCTTTTCGTGCTGATCTCGGCCTATTACCTCTCTGCGGCGAACCGCGTGAAGGTCCGCAAGGTCGTGGATATCGGTCTGATGCTGGTGTTTTACGGTCTGCTCTGTCTTGCCGTTGCCTATGCCTTCGGCCTTGCGCCGACGGAGGCCACCGGTTCGGATCTGATGAAGTCCATCCTGAACCGCTGGTTCGTCGTCACCTACGTGATCCTCTATCTGATCTTCCCCTTCCTCAACCGCGTGATCCGCTCGATCTCCCGGCGGAAGCACCTGTACCTGATCTGGCTCGCGTTCATTTTCTTCTCGGTCTGGCCGTCTGTCTATACGAAGGTCACGGTCTCCGACAAGGGCTACGGCATCACGAACTTCATCCTCCTGTATCTGATCGCGGCCTATATCCGCCGCTATGCGGACGGTCGGAAGCGCTGGGGGGTTCTGATCCCCGCCTATCTGGGCAGCGTTGCGCTGACCCTGCTGATCCAGCTCTATCCGTCCTACGCGGAGGGCTCGTTCCGGGACTTTATGGATTTCGTATTCATGGGCAAGGCCATGAACTATAATTTCTTCCTGAACGTCGTCAGCAGCGTCCTGCTGTTCCTGATTTTCAAGAACCTCTCCCTGCGGCAGAGCCGGGCGGTCACGAAGCTGCAGGGCTTCTCCCTGAGCGTCTACGTGATCCATGAAAATATCTTCCTGCGCCAATGGCTCTACCGCGTGGTCTTCCGCTCAACGGAATACTACCATAGTCCCGTGATGCTCGCGCATCTGGTGGTCACGGTTCTCGGGATCTTCGTGCTCTGCGCCGCCGTGGAGACCCTGCGCAGGCTGCTGTTCCGGTATACCGTTGATCCGCTGATCTCCCGCGTCCATTGGATGAACCTTACCTATACGGCGTAAGCCGGAAGGCATCGAAGGAAAAGGTTTCCGGTTATTGGGTTTTATAAGCTTCCGTTAAGGTTCGGGCGGTATGCTATGCCCGGCAAGCGCAAACGACCAATCCTGCGTTTCATCTCATTTCTCCTTTTTTCTCCAGGCAAAGCGCCCTGCACGTCGGGAACCGTGCAGGGCGCTTTTGCAGCTTATCTGGCTTTTTTCGGGGCCTTTGCCGGACGCGTCGGCGCAGTTCCGGCGGTCTTTTTGGTCTTTTTGTCTGTAAACGAAGGCGCTTTTGCTTTCCTTTCGGTATACGCAAGTGATTTTGCTTTCGTTTCTGTCTTCTGCTTCCCTGCGGCCCTGCCGCCCTCTTTTTTCGGCGGGCGGATCAGGCACTTGGGGCCGGTGCCGATCAGATCCTCGCGGTGGGCGATCGTCAGGGCCTCATAGACCAGGCGGTAGTTTTTCGGGTCGCGGTACTGGATCAGCGCCCGCTGCATGGCCTTCTCGCGGGGGTCCTTCGGGACGTAGATCGGCTCCATCGTCCGGGGGTCCAGGCCGGTGTAGTACATGACCGTGGAGATCGTGGAGGGCGTCGGGTAGAAGTCCTGCACCTGCTCGGGCATATAGCCCATGTCGCGGATGTGCTCGGCCAGCTCAATGGCGTCCTCCAGCCGGGAGCCGGGGTGGGAGGACATCAGATAGGGCACGGCGTACTGATCCAGACCGAGCTCCCGGTTCAGCCTGTCGTATTTGTTCAGAAAGCGCCTGTACACCGCGTTTTCCGGCTTGCCCATCAGACGCAGCACGTGGTCGGAGACGTGCTCCGGGGCCACGCGGAGCTGACCGGAGACGTGGTACTGCACCAGCTCGCGGAAGAAGGTGTCGTCCTTGTCGGCCAGCAGATAGTCAAAGCGGATGCCGCTTCGGATGAAGACCTTTTTCACGCCGGGCAGGGCGCGGAGCTTGCGCAGCAGATCCACGTAGTCCGAATGATCGACCTTCATGTTCCGGCAGGGCTTCGGGTAGAGGCATTGCTTCCCGGGGCAGACGCCCTTGGTGAGCTGTTTTTCGCAGGCTGGGACCCGGAAGTTGGCGGTCGGACCGCCCACGTCGTGGATATAGCCCTTGAATTCCGGGTCGCGGGTCATGGCCTCGGCCTCGCGCAGGATGGATTCCTGGCTGCGGGTCTGGATGATCCTGCCCTGATGGAAGGTGATGGCGCAGAAGGAGCAGCCGCCGAAGCAGCCGCGGCAGGAGGTCAGGCTGAACTTGACCTCCTTGATCGCCGGAACGCCGCCCAGCTTTTCGTAGCTGGGGTGGTAGGTGTTTTCATAGGGCAGGGCGTAGGTCAGATCCATTTCCTCGCGGCTCAGGGGCTTCTGCGGCGGGTTCTGGATCACGAACTCCTTGCCGTAGGGCTCGATCAGCGGCTTGGCGACGAAGGGGTCCGTGTTGCGGTACTGGGTGTAGAAGCTGCGGGCATAGGCGGTCTTGTCGCTTCTGACGGTCTCCCAATCCGGGAGGACGATCCCGTCCACGACCTGATCGGTGGTTTTGGATCTGTAGACCGTCCCGTCCAGGAAGGTCAGATCGTGGACCGAGAGGCCGGAATCGAGGGCGTCGGCAACCTCCACGATGGAGCGCTCGCCCATGCCGTAGAGCAGAAGGTCGGCCTGGGAATCGAGCAGAATGGACCGCTTCATCTTATCCGACCAGTAGTCATAGTGGGCCAGCCGGCGCAGGCTCGCCTCCATGCCGCCGATGATGATCGGCGCGTCCTTGTAGGTCTGGCGGATCAGGTTGCAGTAGACCACGGTGGCGTAGTCGGGCCGCTTGCCGGTCTTGCCGCCGGGCGTATAGGCGTCCGTCTTCCGGTGATGCTTGAAGACGGAGTAGTGGTTGACCATCGAATCCATGTTCCCGCCCATGACCAGAAAGCCCAGGCGCGGACGGCCCAGGATCGAGATGGAGGCCGGGTCCTTCCAGTCCGGCTGGGAGATGATCCCGACCTTGTAGCCCGCGTGCTCCAGAATGCGGGAGATGATCGCGTGGCCGAAGGAGGAGTGGTCCACGTAGGCGTCTCCGATCACGTAGACGAAGTCGCACTGATCCCAGCCCCGCGCCTTCATATCCTGTTTGCTGATGGGTAAAAACATGGCAGTCACCTTACAAATCAGTCAGTTTGCGGCCCGGAAGCGCCGCGGCGATCCGGTTTCTTTGCGTCCAGCCGCAGCCGGTAAATCTCCTGCAGCCATTCCGGCTGGAGCAGCATTTCCTCCTGTAAGCCCGCGAGCGTCCTGCTGCCCACGCGCCGATCCAGCAGAGCAAACATTCTGACGATCGGATCGGAGGCGTGAACGCTCTGCTGAATATCGCTGGCTCGGTAGCGTTCCAGCGCCTCACAGAATTCCTTGTCCGTGTATTCGCTTCGCTGTTCCATGGGGAACTGCTCCATCCGCTGCCAGAAGTCTTTCCAATAGTCCGGAATGCTCATGGGGCCGGGCTGATCGAGACCGTCCCGGCTCAGAAACCAACTGTTCACAGTCTCCCAGGAGAATCGCTTGACGCAGACCCCGTCCACGTACAGCTCAAAAAAGCGGCACCCGTCCATGCCCACGGCGGTGGAGCAGTGGTAACGGACCCGCCCCTTGAGGGTCTCGGCAAGCATTTCCGCTTCCAGATATTTCCGCATTCCGCTCCAGGATTTTTCTGCTTTTCCCATCTGAGATCTCCCGTTCAAAAGGCTGAATCAAACGCGGTTTCCCCGTGCGCTACGTTCCCGTGGAGCCGAAGCCGCCCGCGCCGCGCTCCGTCTCGTCGAGCTCCTCCACCTCCTCAAAGGCGGCGGTCATGCAGGGAACGATGACGAGCTGGGCGATCCGCTCGCCCGGCTGGACGGTTCTGGGCTCGCTGCCGTGGTTGTGCAGGGGAACCATCCACTCCCCGCGATAGTCGGGGTCTACCACGCCGACCTTGTTCGCCGGGGCCAGGTCCCGCTTGGAGGCCAGGCCGGAGCGGGCGAAGATCAGCCCCACCCAGCCCGCGGGAAGGGCGATCGAATAGCCCAGCGGGATCATCACCGTCTCGTGCGGAGCCAGCGTGACCGGCGCGTCGGGGCAGGCGCAGAGATCCGCCCCGACGGAATCCGCCGTGGCGTAGGTCGGGAAGATCGCGCCTTCCCGCAGGCGTTTGATGGGGATATTGGTCATGGAAAAACGCTCCTTGATTTGTTAAATTGGGATAAGTCGAGGCAATAGGCAGCAGGCAACAGGCAATAGGAGAACGCCGAAGGTCAGCTTGATTCGTTTCTCCCGTCCACGATTGCCTATTGACTATTCAGCTATTGCCTAATCGACAGCCCGCCCCAGGCGGTACTTGAAGTCCCGGTAGCCGAAGTCGGTGAGCTGTTCCAGCCTTCCGTCTGCGCGGCGGTACCAGATATTCGGCAGGGGCATGCCGTTGAAGGTGTTGTTTTTGCAGGTGGAGTAGATCGCCAGGTCGCCGAAAAGGACCAGCTCCCCGATTTGCAGGGCGTGGTCAAATTCGTAATCCCCGATCACGTCCCCCGACAGACAGGACGGCCCGCCCAACCGGTAAACGTTGGAATTGTCGTCCCCTGATCCCTGATCCCTGATCGCTGATCCCTCCGCCGCTCCATAGAGCGGCGGCATATACGGCATCTCGATCACGTCCGGCATGTGGCAGGCGGCGGAGCAGTCGAGGATCGCGTTCTTCACGCTGCCATTTTCGGTGACGTCGAGCACGCGGCTTGCGAGAAAGCCCGCATTCAGGGCCCAGGCCTCGCCCGGCTCCAGATACACCGTCACGCCCCAGGTCTCCTGCGCGAAGCGGATGCAGCGCTCCAGCCGCGGAATATCGTAGTCCGGGCGGGTCACGTGGTGGCCGCCGCCCATGTTAAGCCATTTCATCCGGGGCAAAACGTCCCCGAACTTCTCCGCCACGGCGTCCAGGGTGATCTCCAAAGCGTCGGAATCCTGCTCGCAGAGGGTGTGAAAGTGCAGGCCGTCCAGCAGGGCGACCAGGTCGGGGGTCATTTTCGCGTCCCATTGTTCGCGGGTGGCCCCCAGGCGGGAGCCGGGGGCGCAGGGGTCGTAGATCGCGTGACCCTCCTGCGTGGAGCATTCGGGGTTGATCCGCAGACCCAGGCTCTTTCCGGCTGCCTTCGCCCGCGGGCCGAGCCGTGACAGCTGGGCGGGGGAGTTGAATACGACGTGGTCGGCGTACCGCAGCAGCTCGTCAAACTCGTCGTCCCGGTAGGCCCCGCAGAAGACGTGGACCTCCTTTTCCGGCAGGATTTCCCAGCCCAGCCGCGCTTCAAACAGGCCGCTTGCCTCGGTCCCCGCCAGATAGGGGGCCAGAGCGGGGTAGCAGTCGTAGTTTGAAAAGGCCTTCTGCGCCAGCAGGAGCTTCGCGCCGGTCCGGTCGGCTACGCCCTTTAAGATCTCGCCGTTCTGCCGCAGAGCGGCCTCGTCCAGAATGTAACAGGGCGTGGCAAGACGCCCGAAGCAGTCTTCGGGTGTCCTGCCACGCAAAGCGGCAAAGGGCGGGCGGGCCGTCACGGGACCAGGACCGGGTCGTGGTTCTCGGTCCGGGGCAGGCCGTGCTGATCCAGGGCGTCCAGGAAGGGATCGGGATCGAACTCCTCCACGGTATGCACGCCGGGCTTGATCCACTTGCCGGTCAGCATCATCATCGCGCCGCACATGGCGGGCACGCCTGTGGTGTAGGAGACCGCCTGGCTCTTGACCTCGCGGTAGCATGCCTGATGGTCGCAGGTGTTGTAGATATAGTAGGTCTTTTCCTTGCCGTCCTTCCGGCCCGTGAAGATGCAGCCGATGTTGGTCTTGCCGTGGGTGCGGGGACCGAGGGAGGCAGGATCGGGCAGGAGGGCCTTCAGGAACTTGATCGGGACAATCTCGTGCCCCTCGAACGTAACCGGGGTCGTGGAGAGCATGCCCACGTTCTCCAGACACTTCATGTGGGTCAGATAGCTCTGACCGAAGGTCATGAAGAAGCGGATGCGCTTGACCTCGGGGATGTTCTCGGCCAGGGATTCGATCTCCTCGTGGTGGAGCAGATACATATCCTTGTGACCCACCTGGTCGAAGTCGTATTCCCGCTTGATGCTCATCGCCGGGATCTCGACCCAGTGGCCGTCCTCCCAGTAGGAGCCGGGCGCGGAGACCTCGCGGAGGTTGACCTCGGGGTTGAAGTTGGTGGCGAAGGGATAGCCGTGGTCGCCGCCGTTGCAGTCGAGGATGTCGATCGTGTCGATCTCGTCGAATTCATGCTTCTTGGCGTAAGCGCAGTAGGCCTGGCTGACGCCGGGGTCGAAGCCGCAGCCGAGCAGGGCGGTCAGACCGGCCTGCTCAAAGCGCTCGCGGTAGGCCCACTGGTAGCTGTAGTCGAACAGGGCGGAGAAGCCCTTTTCCTTGCAGCGCTTTTCATAGGCGGCCTTCCATTCGGGATCGTCGGTGTCCTCCGGCTCGTAGTTGGCGGTGTCCATGTAGTTGACGCCGCAGGCCAGACAGGCCTCCATGACGGTCAGATCCTGGTAGGGCAGGGCGATGTTCATAACCAGATCGGGCTTGTAGCTGTTGATGAGGGCGCAAAGCTCCTCCACGGAATCGGCGTCCACCTGCGCGGTGGTGAGCTTCGTGGTCGTGGTGGGGGCCAGCTCGGCGGCCAGCTCGTCGCACTTGGACTTGGTGCGGCTGGCAATGCACAGCTCGGAGAAGACCTCCGGCACCATGCAGCACTTGCGGATGGCCACGTTGGCGACGCCGCCGCAGCCGATGACGAGTACACGGCTCATGTTATATTCCTCCTTCATTCAAATGAAAATATGAAACTATGAAATTATGAAAATATTAAGGTATTTTCCAATTCTGCGAATTGAAAAATGGAAACACGAAACGATCTGACTATTCGTATCTGATCGTGAGCTTCACGCCTGAATCATAAGTTTTTGAAGCAATTACAACTTCTTCTCCACGCAGGATCGTTAATTTCTCCAACGTTTGACCGGCTAAGTTAATTGTTCCATTATCATTGGATTCAGCGAAAGTAGAGCCTTCAATCTTTAATCCGATGACGGACTGGTTCAGACTGTCCACTGTAATGTTCCCAAAGAATTGGCTGGAATAGACCACAGCGCCTTCCGTAATACCTTTAAAGGTATTGGTTGTTGGTTCAGGCTGTTCCGTCGTCCATACGGTCCATGGTGTTACTGTTACTGTCAGTGTTGGCACAAAAGCAGTTGTTGATTCAAAGCTGACAGTTTGTGCAGAATCTTTTGCCGACACAGAATCACTTGTATCATTTTTACTGCATGCAGACAACGTAAGCAGAAGAATAAGGACAATAATAAAGCTTAGACGTTTCATTGTTTGTTCCTCCGTATGCAAATGAAAAAATGAAACTATGAAATTATGAAAATATTGAGGTTATTTTCAATTCTGCGAATTGAAAAAGGGAAACACGATAATAGTTTCATACTTTCATATTTTCATAGTTTCATTCCGTTTAACCGGCGAGCAAAGCGAGCAGCAGCTCCCGCAACACCTTACACGCCATCGCGGTGCTGGCGCCGCTGGGGTCGAGCATCGGGGCCAGCTCGTTCAGGTCGGCGGCAACCACGTTGAGCTGGGCGACCTGCAGGATCGCGGTCAGCAGCTCGGGGAAGGTCACGCCGCCGGCCTCCGGGGTGCCGGTGCCGGGGAAGCAGGCCGGGTCCAGACAGTCCAGGTCGATGGTCAGATAGACCGGTGCGTTCTCAGCGATCAGCCGGGCGCAGACCTCGTCCAGACCCTCGAAGCTGAAGGGATGCAGCTCAGTATGCTGCCGGGCGAATCGGAATTCCTCCCGGTCGCCGCTGCGGATGCAGAACTGGTGGATGCGACCGTCGCCCAGGATGTCGTGGCAGCGGCGGATCACGCAGGCGTGGCTGAGCTTCGCGCCGAGGTAGTCGTCGCGCAGGTCGGCGTGGGCGTCGAAGTGGATGATGTGCAGATCGGGGTATTTCTGTGCAGCCGCCCGGACCGCGCCGAGGGTGACCAGATGCTCGCCGCCGAGCAGGATCGGCATTTTATCGGCCTTGAGGATCTCCGCCGCCCGGGCTTCGACGTCGGCCAGAGCCGCCTCCGCCGAGCCGAAGCAGAGCTCCAGATCGCCGCTGTCAAAGATCGCACAGTCGGTCAGATCCCTGTCCTGATAGGGGCTGTAGGTCTCGATGCCGAAGCTCTCATGCCGCATGGCGCTCGAACCGAAGCGCGCGCCGGGGCGGAAGCTGGTGGTGGAATCAAAGGGCGCGCCGAAGAGGACGAGCCTGGCGTCGGCAAAGGCCGCGTCGCAGCCGATGAAGGTCTCCACGTTGGGTCTCACTTTTCCACCTCCTCCAGCATCCGCTCCAAAAAGGCGGGCAGGAAGAACGCGCCGCGGTGGAGCTTGACGGTGTAGTACTTGGTTTGGAGATTGAGCTTCTTCCAGCGCTCGGCGTCCAGATCGTCCACCGGATGGTATTTCTTGCTGGCAAAGCCAAAGAGCCAGTAGCCCGCGGCGTAGGTCGGGATGTGGGCCTGGTAGACCCGGCTGATCGGGAAGGTGTTGACGATGCGCTGGTGGGAGCGCTGCATGGCCTCGGCGTCGTGCTGATAGAAGGGACTGCCCTGCTGGTTTACCATAATCCCGTCCTCGCGCAGGGCGTTGTAGCAGATGCCGTAGAATTCGCGGGTGAAATAGCCCTCGGAGGGGCCGAAGGGATCGGTGGAATCGACGATGATCAGATCGTACTGCTCCGAGCAGCGCCGGATGAAGCGCAGGGCGTTGTCGTAGTAGATGTGAACGCGGGCGTCGTCCAGACGGGAGGCGTTCTCCGGCAGGTAGGCCCGGCAGGCCTTGATGACCTCGGGATCCATCTCCACCAGATCGATGCGTTTGATCGTATCGTACCGCGCAAGCTCCTTGACCACGCCGCCGTCGCCGGCGCCGATCACCAGAACGTCGGTGATGTTCGGGTGGACGGCCATCGGCACGTGCGTGATCATCTCGTCGTAGATGAATTCGTCGCGCTCGGTGAGCTGGACGTTGCCGTCCAGCGCCAGGACGCGGCCAAACTCCGGCGTCTCAAAAATGTCGATGCGCTGGTAGTCGCTCTGGAGCGAGAAAAGCTGCTTGTTGACCCGGATCGAATGCTTTACGTCCGGCGCGTGAAATTCGGAAAACCAGAGTTCCATGGGGAGACCTCCTTAAGCCAGAACATTCAGCCGCAAAATGTCCGGGTCCTCCGGGCCGGTCATGGAGCAGCCTTTTTCCTTGGCGAACTCGATATAGTCCAGAATGTCGCGGGTGATGCGCTCGCCGGGGGCAAGGATGGGGATGCCGGGGGGATAGCACATCACGAACTCAGAGCAGACCATACCCTCGCTCTGGTCGATGGGGACGGATTTTTTCGGGGCGTAGAAGGCCTCCTGCGGGCTGTAGACGACCTCGGGATCGAGATATTCCGTGTCCAGCAGGCCGGAGCCGTCGCGCTGATAGCGGCGGCGGATCTCCGCCAGGGCGGAGACCAGACGCTCCAGCTCCTGGGGCCGGTCTCCGATGGAGAGGTAGGCCAGAATGTTGCCGATGTCGCCGAATTCGATCTGAATGTCGTACTCGTCGCGCAGAATATCGTAGACCTCGATCCCCGCCAGACCGATGTCGCGGGTATGGATGGAGAGCTTGGTCGGGTCGAAGTCGAAGACGGAGTCGCCGTTGACCAGCTCCTTGCCGAAGGCGTAGTAGCCGCCGATGGCGTTGACCTCCTCGCGGGCGTAGTCCGCCATGGTGCTGACCTTGGCAAAGACCTCGCGGCCCCGCAGGGCCAGGTTGCGGCGGGAGATGTCCAGAGACGACATCAGCAGATAGGAGCTGGAGGTCGTCTGGGTCAGGTTGATGATCTGGCGGACGTGGCCCTGGTTCATGTTCGGCCCGATCAGCAGGAAGCTCGACTGGGTCAGACTGCCGCCGGACTTGTGCATGGACACGGCGGCCATGTCGGCCCCTGCGTCCATCGCGGAGATCGGCATGCCCGCGCCGAAGTAGAAGTGGGTTCCGTGGGCCTCGTCGGCCAGACAGAACATCCCCGCGTCGTGGGCCATCTTCGTGATGGCCTTCAGATCGGAGCAGACGCCGTAGTAGGTGGGGTTGTTCACCAGGACGGCGACCGCGTCCGGATGCTCGCGGATGGCCCGCTCCACCTGCTCGCGCCGCATGCCCAGAGAGATGCCGAGCCGGTCGTCCACCTCGGGGTTGACGTAGACCGGCACCGCGCCGCAGAGGACCAGGGCGTTGATGACCGAGCGGTGGACGTTGCGGGGCAGGATGATCTTATCGCCGCGCTTGCAGGTGGCAAGCACCATCGTCTGCACGGAAGAGGTCGTGCCGCCGACCATCAAAAAGGCGTGGGCCGCGCCGAAGGCGTCGGCAGCCAGGTCCTCGGCGTCCCGGATCACGGAGACCGGGTGGCAGAGGTTGTCCAGCGGCTTCATGGAGTTGACGTCGATCGAGACGCATTTTTCTCCGAGGAAGGCGGCCATCTCCGGATTGCCCCGGCCGCGCTTGTGCCCGGGGACGTCAAAGGGGACGACGCGCATGTTTCGGAACCGTTCCAGAGCCTCGTAGATGGGGGCTCTGGTCTGGTCGAGATCGTAGTAAGAGTTGATCAAGGCTTGCACCTCCATAGCTTTCCGGATCGGAAAACAAAAATCACAGGCGCGCAGCCTGTGATGCGGGTCAATACACCTTTCCCGTCCGGGGAACGGCGGAGCCTCCGCCGGCGATTTCAGAGCCTATACAGCAACGAATACTTTTACTGCTCTTATTGACCGTTTCACAAGTCTGCGCATACCGCGCATTTCGGTTATAAAGGAACCAACTTATAAAATGCTCGCGCGCAGGCGCGATCAATAAGGCGGCAAGCCGCCGATCGGCAGCGGACCCGGCTGTCCGTATGGCCTCGGCTCCCGGGGGAGCGGTCCTGTATCAATCGCCGGAAAGAAATCCTTCGACACTTTCCGTCTATACTATACAAAAAACAGGGCGGGAAGTCAAGAAAAAAACAAGGAAAATCAACGCCGGTCGTCGGCGGCGAAAAAATCTCGTTATTTTGTGAAATTGCCCATTGTTTTCCGGCGGCAAATCGGTTATGATAGAAATGAAGAAGAATACCCGGCAAAAAACTGTGAGGTGTCATTATGCTGAATGTAGATATTTCCAATATCTGGGGGGAATATACCCTCAATGATCTGCTTTCTCTGGAAAAGGAGACCTTCGACGCGCACAAGCTGCTCCTGGAGGGCAAGGGTCCCGGCAGCGACTATCTGGGCTGGATGAAGCTCCCGGTCTTCGAGGAGACCGAGGAGATGATCCGCATCCGGGCGGCTGCCAAGCGGATCCGCGAATCGTCCGACGTCTTCGTCGTCGTCGGCATCGGCGGCAGCTATCTGGGCCCGCGCGCGGCGATCGAGCTGGTCATGGGCTCCAACCACAACCTTCGCGGCAAGGACCCGCAGATCTTCTTTGCGGGCAACAATCTGTCCACCCGCGCCTGGAATGAGCTCTGCGCCCTGTTGGAGGGGAAGGATTTCTCCGTCAACATCATCTCCAAATCCGGCACCACCACCGAGCCCGCAATCGCGACCCGCGCCCTCAAGTGGATGCTCGAGCGCAAATACGGCGCCGACGAGGCCAAGAAGCGCATCTTCGTGACCACCGACCCCGAAAAGGGCGCGCTGCGCCAGATGGCTGCGGAGGAGGGCTATGAGACCTTCGTCATCCCGCCCGACGTCGGCGGACGCTACTCCGTCCTGACCGCCGTCGGCCTGCTGCCGATGGCAGTGGCCGGCATGGACATCACCGAGGTCATGTTCGGCGCGGCCTCGGCCCGCCGCGACATGGAGGCCTTCTCCTTTGAGAATCCCGCCTGGCTCTACGCCGCCGCCCGCAACCTGCTCTACCGCCACGGCAAGAAGACCGAGCTCTTCTGCTCCTACGAGCCCGATTTCCGCTTTATGGGCGGCTGGCTGCAGCAGCTCTTCGGCGAGTCCGAGGGCAAGGACGGCAAGGGCATCTACCCCTTCCCGCTGGAATTCACCGCCGACCTGCATTCGATGGGTCAGATGATCCAGCAGGGCGAGCGGACGATCTTCGAGACCGTGCTCCGCTTCGCGCCCCCGCGCAAGAAAACCATGATCGAGAGCGACTGGAAAAACCTGGACGGCCTCAACTATCTTGAGGGCAAGAGCCTCGACTTCGTGGAGGAGCAGGCCTTCCAGGGCACCCTCGCGGCCCACACCGACGGCGGCGTGCCGGTCATCCTGGTCCAGAACGACGAGATCTGCGACCGCACCCTCGGCGAGATGTTCTATTTCTTCGAGCTGAGCTGCGGCATCTCCGCATACATGCTGGGGGTCAACCCCTTCAACCAGCCCGGCGTCGAGTTCTACAAGCGGAACATGTTCCAGCTCCTCGGCAAGCCCGGCTATACCAAGTAAGCAAGCCACCGACTATGACACAGACAGGAGGAATTTCCTATGGTTAAGCTGTACGCCGGTCTGAGCGGAACCGGCAAGACGAAAGAAATGCTCCGCGACCTCGACCTGGCCGTGGAGAACGAGAGCGGCAGCATCGTCTGCATCGAAAAGGGCAACAAGCTCCGCTTTGACGTGAACTATAAGGTCCGTTTGATCGAATACCAGACCTACGAGCTCGACGGCGAGGAGGACCTGAGGGCCTTCATCTCCGGCCTGCACGCGGGCAACTTTGATATCACGCATATCTTCCTCAAGAGCATCCACCGTCTGCTCGGCACGGACGAGCCCGCCGTCATGGCGTCCTTCTGCGCCTGGTGCGAGACCTTCGGCGCGGCCAACGGGGTGAACTTCACCCTGACCGCCCGGATCGACCCGACCCTGATCCCGGCGGAGCTGAAAAAATACCTGTAACAGACGCAAGCACAGCGGGCCTCGGAAACGAGGCCCGCTGTATTTCAGAGCGTCCGTGAACGGGAAACGAGCGGAGCGTTTCAGCCGCCGCATTCCAGCTCCAGCAGCTCCGCCACGGCGCGGGCCAGATGGGGCATCGAGGCCAGCGCTTCGGGGAGGAGGTTTCCGGTGGAGCCGACCTCCACGATCAGCGAGCCGGAGGTCAGGTCGCCGTTGAAGCGCTCCTTGCGGAAGGATATGTCCTTGGCCAGACCGGGGGCCGCCCGGTTGAGCAGGGCCTGGAGCTTCAGCCCGCAGGAGAGATTGTCCCTCCAATTCGGGTGGTTCAGCCCGCCCTGGTCGGTGCCGATGACCAGCATCAGCTTCGCGCAGGTCTCGCCGCCGACCTCCGCGATCTCGCGCACCGGCTCCGCCATCGCGTCTCGGTGGACGTCGATCACCATGCAGATCGAGGGCTGCTCCGCCAGATGACGCAGGATCTTCTCCCGCGCCGTCGCGTAGGAGCTGTTGTAGCTCGGATAGTCGTTGAGCGTCCGGTCGTGGATCACCGCCACGCCCTGCGCCTCCAGCGCCGCCGCAAGCGCGTCCCCGACGGCGATCACCGAGGCCGCCTCGTCCAGCGTCCGGTAATCCCCGGCGGACTCGTATTCATAGCCCGGCGAGGGCGTGTAGGACTCGCAGGAATGCGTGTGGACGATCAGCACCCGCGGCCCCGGCGCATCGGCCCAGCCCATCGGGCGGAGCAGGAGGGCGGTCTTGTCCGCCCCGTAGGTGCAGTTGCCTCGCAGCGTGATCGCTTCGGCCTCCTCCGCCGTGAATGGGGCGGGACGGTCGTCCGGGGTCGTGGTCTCCGGCGCGGGCTCGGAGGCGGGAACGGTCGTCGGCTCCGTCTGCGGCGCGGAAACCGTCTGCGCGGTCCGCTCCGGCTTCGGCGCCGGGGTCCCGACCGGGGCCGGGAGCGCTTGTCCGTTTTCCAGAAAGAAGGCCGCCTCCGCCAGCGTCCGGCTCGCGAGGATCGACTGCGCGCCGCGCAGGACCTTCGCCGCGGCGGCAGGAGCCAGAAGCAGGCGCAGAACGACGGCAAAGAGAATGACCGTTGCCCCCCAGACGGAGCAAGCGGCGTTTCGGTACGTATCAGGACGCATTCCCATCCCTCCCACGGAAGCATATGCGCGGTCCGAACCGGATATGCCGGAAAAACCCATTTCCTTTTCTTGACAGATATGGTATACTGATAACATCCTGAGAATGGCCGGAGGCCGTTGCCATGACTGATTTTACCGTGACCCTCGCAGGCCGCAGCTTCCGGGTCTCTGCCCGGTACGCGGAAACCGCGTCCTATTTTCCCGCACCGGACCCCGAGGCCCCGCTCGTTCCCGGCGCGCCGGTCTCCATCCCGGAGACCGACTGGCAGGAATACCTGCAAAGCGGCATGGAGGACTGCGCGCATACCGAATACAGCATGCTCACCGCCCACTGCTCGGACGCTCTGCTTGCGTTCGACTGCGTGATCCTGCACGCGGCTGCCCTGCGCTGGCGGGACCGGAGCTGGCTGATCATCGCGCCGAGCGGCGTGGGAAAATCCACGCAGACGCGGAATCTGCAGACGCTTTTGCCCGGCGAGGTCTCCGTGATCTGCGGCGACCGCCCGGTGCTGGAGCGCTGCGGCGGCGCGTTCCGGGTCCATCCTTCGCCCTGGAACGGCAAGGAAAACTGGCACGGGGCCGAGGCCGCGCCGCTGGGCGGGCTGATCCTGCTCCGGCGCGGGCCGGAAAACCGGCTCTATGCCCTGCGGGAGGACGAGGCCATTTTGAACCTCTACGTGGCCTTCATCCATACCTCGGCAAGCGTGGAAGCCGTCACAAAGGTCGCGGGTCTGGAGGACGGCCTCCTCCGCGCCGTGCCGACCTGGCTTCTGGTATCCGATACCGTGCCGGATTCCACGCGCTGCCTCGTGGACGGAATCTTTTCATAATCTTTTCCAAAGGATAAGGGGGCTTGAAATCACCATGAAGTATCGACCGAGACCCGGCGTCGTCCGGACAGCGATCTGCGGAAGGACCGTGCTGATCCCCACGCGGGCGGCCTTTGACGACTGCAAGACCGTCCAGATCCTGCCCCCGATCTGGGCCGGAACCTTTGGCGCCATCTGCGCCGGCTTCACCCGGGAACAGATCGTGATGGAGCTTTCCAAACGGACCAAAACCAAGACCGAGGCCGAGTGCGCCGACCGGCTGGATCAATTCTGCCGGATGATGTGCGAAAAGGGCTTTTTGATCCCCGTGCCGGAGGAGACGGACGGATGACCGCCGTTGAATCGGCCCTCCTGGCCCTGACTGCGGCGGCGATCCACGCGGAAGCGCCGACGGACCCGGAGCTGTCCGCTTCGGACTGGATGGACCTCTTCCGTCTGGCCGACCGGCATAAGCTCCTGCCGCTGACTGCGGACGCAGCCGCGCCCCTGCCCTCCCTGCGGGCGGCGGTGCAGAACGGCCTGGACTGGAATAAGATCCTGTCCGTCGTCTTTACCCAGGTCAACAGCCAGATGATTCAGGAAAACGAGCTTCTGAACCTCCTGACCGACCTCCGCGCCGAGGGGCTTGCGCCCCTCGTCCTCAAGGGTCCGATCCTTCGCGCCCTCTATCCCAGGCCGCTGCTCCGGCCCTCGGTGGACGACGATCTCTTCGTCCCGTCGGACCTCGTCGCGGACTATCACCGCGCCTTTCTGGCGCACGGGCTGACGGCGGACCGGCCCGACGCCGATCTGCAGAACGCGGACGAGCGCTCCTATCACCGACCGGGATCTCCGCTCTACGTGGAGCTCCACGCCGCACTCTTTGACCGCAGCTCGCCCATTTTTGCCGCCTATAACGACGGCTTCACGGCGGAGCCGGAGACGCCGGAGACCGTCCGGATCCAGGACGTGGACCTCCGGACCCTGCCGCCGACGGACCATCTGAAATTCCTCCTGCTCCATGCCTGCAAGCATTTTCTGTTCAGCGGCTTCGGCCTGCGCATCGTGACGGATATCTGCCTCTTTGCCCGGGCCTATGCCGAGCGGATCGACTTCCCGGCGGTCCGGGACGCCTGCGCCGCGCTGCGCTGCGACCGTGTGGCGGAGGCGATCTTCCGCATCGGAGAGAATCACCTCGGTCTGCCCGCGCCGTTCCGCTTTGCCGCAGAGGTGGACGAGACCGCCCTGCTCCGCGACGTGCTCTCCGCCGGTCTGCACGGCGCGACGCCCGACCGGCTGCACAGCGTCCGGGCTCTGCAGGACGCCGTGGTCGCCGCGCGCGGAGAGAAAAAGGCCGGGGGCGGCATGCGGATGATCCTGTTCCCGCCGCTCTCCCGGATCAGGGGCGACTATCCCTTCCTGAACAAACGGCCCTGGCTGCTGCCCTGGGCCTGGACCCGCCGCGCCGCGCGGTATGCCGCCGGGCGTCTGCGCGGGCAGGAGGCCGCGCCGACGGAAAGTCTTCGCAT